>Ga0153972_1000220_pt1 | contig 17038 bp, 14 predicted proteins | sample TSGA056MetaG_FD_104732 | JGI IMG/M metagenome (GOLD analysis project Ga0153972, IMG submission 104732) | Attine ant fungus gardens microbial communities from Georgia, USA - TSGA056 MetaG | ecosystem: Host-associated > Fungi > Mycelium > Unclassified | place: USA: Georgia, George L Smith State...
CGACGGCGGCGAGGAATCGTCAAGAACGCTTTATTCGTCGGCTGTCATTTCGTCAAGCGGACTGCCGGTTGTTTCGGGGACGAAAACGGTTTGCTACGCGGGAGGCACACTAAACGAGGGCAAGTATATTCAGCTTTCGTCAAACAGTGTAGGGCGGCTGAAGCAAACCGCCTCACGAGCCAGAACGATTCTTTATTCCGGCACTGTCGGAACGCTTAACGCTTCCTCGATAGGTTTTTTACCGCAGGCTCTTGTGTTTGACAATTTGACTTTTGATTTTAGCGCCAACAAGTGGGCTTATGGCAGCTATGAGGTCGTCAGCCTCGCAGCGGCCTTGGCAAATCCGAGCAAGCTCGTTGGCAGATACGCGATTTCGCTTGCGCCGGGCAGAACGGACGAGAGGTCGTTTGTGATGTTTAATGCTTCATCGATGCTGGGCTTTAATGATTTTGCGGATCAGTTTAACAACATCGGCTATATGGTAAGGGTTTTGGGCGTCAGCTACGCAAGCGGCCAGTACACCATACGGGGCGACGTTATTCAGGAGGCCCTGTTCGAATGGGATTTTGAAGAAATGACCGTTACCGCAAGCGCAGACCGGGGAACGGAGGTTTCCTGCCTCTGGAGCGGCTTTGTGGCGGGCAGGGAGCATATTCTTGCCGCCTGCAACGGCTATGTATGGGATTTGACCAAAACGGACGGAGCTTGGAGCATCAAGTCGGTCGGCACATGCGCCTCGGAGGGCAGGGTCGCGATGTTCGGTTATTCGGGCAAGGTTTATATTCTCGACGGGCTTGACTATTATTCGTGGGACGGTACGACATACCAGTCTGTCGAGGGCTATGTTCCCTGCATTGCCGTTTCGTCGTCCCCGTCGGGCGGCGGCGTCGCCTACGAGCAGGTCAACAAGCTTACGCCGAAGAAATCCCAGCGGTTTTCCTCCGACGGGTCGCTGAAGTTTTATCTGGCGGAGCAGAACATCGCCGCGGTTTACCAGGTGATGGTTGACGGCATGCCGTCCTCGCTTTGGACGGTCAATACTACGACAGGCTGCGTCACCTTCGGCTATATTCCAACGGTGGGGATTAACAACGTGGAGATTTTTTGGCGCAGCGGCGCAGACGACCGCTCCACGGTGCTGAATATGCGCTACAGCGAGATGTATTCCGGCAAGACCGACAACAGGGTTTTTCTTTACGGCGACGGCACAAACCGTTGCATTTACAGCGGAATCACCGAAACGGGGCTTGCGTCGGCGGAGTATTTCCCCGACATGAACGAGGCGAAAATAGGCGACGAGAACACCGAGCTGACGGGGCTTATAAGGCACTATGACAAGCTGCTTGCCTTCAAAAAGGGCAGCGCGTGGTCGATTTATTACGACACGATAAGCCTTGACGACGGCAGCGTTACGGCGGGATTTTTCGTAACGCCTGTCAACCGAAGCCTCGGAAACGACGCGCCCGGTCAGGTTTGCCTTGTCGATAACAGCCCCGTGACAATCGACGGGCGCAGTATTTATGAGTGGCGGTCTACGGGCAACATCACAAACGACCAGCGCAACGCGCAAAGAATATCGCAAAGGGTTGAAGATACGCTGTCAAAATTTGATTTTGAAAATACCCTGTGCTATTTCGACAAGATAAACCACGAGTATTACGCCGTGTGCGGCGGCACCGCCGTCGTCTACAGCACCGATATTGACGCGTGGTATATCTACACGGGCTTTCCTGCGACGGCGATGATCGTTTATGATGACGAGGTCTATTTTGGAACTGCCGACGGCTATCTGCGGCACTTTTCGGATGACTACGCAGGCGACGCGGGGCAGGAGATCGACTGCTACTGGCAAAGCGGCAGCCTGTCGATGGGCAAGGATTTCACGCGCAAATATTCGCCAAGCGTCTGGGTCGGCATGAAGCCGGAGCCGGGCGCGAGAATAGATGTCGGCATAAGAACGCCGGAGGGGATTTTGCGGGGCGAGGTCTGCGCCGAGGGTGAAAAGGGCGCCGAGCCGAAGATGATAAAGGTTCGGCTGAAAAGGTCGAAATTCACTTACTACACGCTGATTTTTTCGTCTTGCAGTTCAGAGGACAGGGCAACGCTGTGCTCCTGCGACGTGCACATTAAATATACGGGAAGGGTGAAGTGATATGTTTGTTATTTCGGGCAATGACCTGTATTTAACGAGGGGCGAGGGCGTTGTCACACAGGTGACGGTGTATGGCGGGGACGGGGCGGAGCGACCGCTCGACGTCTTGGAAAAGCTCAGGCTGACGGTTTTTGCCCCCTTTTCCCGAAGAGCCGTTTTCAGCGTTGATTCCTACTTCGGGCAGAACGTCTTTTACCTGCCCCCCGCAGCGACAAAGGCTCTGGGGGCAGGGCAGTATGATTATGAAATAAAGGTGATTTATCCGTTTGACAACGCGCCGTATACGATATTGGGCGACAGCCCTAGCTTTACGCCGCATTTTAATATATTGGAGGGATAGCGTATGAGCGAAATTGTAAATGCAAGCGCCACCGATTTCGGAGTGGTGGACAGCGGAGAAACAAGATACATAAGCGGCTACACGCCTGTTCGCGGCGTTGACTACTGGACAGCCGAGGACATCGCCGAAATCAAGGCGTACATCGACGCGAGATTGGAGGAGAAGGCTTGAGTGGAATTATTTATCAGACAGACGAGAGCTTCGGCACATGCGCCCCCGGCGAAACCCGCTATGTAAAGGGCGAAAAGGGCGACCAAGGCTCTCAGGGAATCCAGGGCGCAAAGGGCGACAAGGGTGACCAAGGCGCAAAGGGCGAGCAGGGAATCCAGGGCGAGAGGGGTCTTAAGGGCGACCAAGGCGAAAAGGGCGACCAAGGCGTTTCCGGCGCGAAGGGCGAGAAGGGCGACAAGGGGGAAAGCGGCAATGACGGCACGGGAGTTACGATTTTGGGCTACTACACTAGCTTAACGGAGCTTAAAGCGGAAAATCCAGCCGGAAGCGCAGGCGAGGCGTATCTTATCCTCGGCGACCTTTATGTCTGGAGCGAGATGGAAGCCGACTGGGCAAATGTCGGAAATATCCAAGGCCCTAAGGGCGAAAAGGGAGACAAGGGCGACACAGGTTCTCAGGGCATTCAGGGAATCCAAGGCTCTCAAGGACCGCAGGGCGCTAAAGGCGACACGGGAGAGACGGGCGCAACAGGTGCAAAGGGTGACAAAGGCGACAAGGGCGAAAAGGGCGATGCCGCCGACAGCTTCATTCTGGCCTTTGACAATATCACCGCGTCATCCTGGAGCGCAAGCGGCGTTTATGCCGATTTTGCGTTTGAGTGCGCTTTGTCAATTGCCTCCTGCACGCAGGCGATGACCGCCGAGGTGATTTTCGCGCCCGGTCAGGCAACGCTCGGCGCTCTTGCGCCGGTTTGCCAAACGGGAGCCGGCACGGTGACGATTTATGCGAATCAGAATCTTGGAAGCTTTGTGATACCAAGGGTATTACTGCTTCGCGCGGAGGGGGCATAGATATGGCGACAGGAAGAACAAACGCCGCCGGCGGCATAGGGCTTGACGGCGTTATCGCCGAGTATACGGCCCAAGGCGGCATAACGGCAGGCGATTTTGTCGCCATAGTCCGGCAATACGCTCCAAATGATAACGCCCGTCTAAGCTCCAAAGCGCCGTTTCTTCAGTATTTCTCGGCGGTGGAGCTTGACGCGGACACCGTTTTCATCGCCCACGCGGACGGCGAGGTTGACGCGCTTTTCGCAACGCTCATTACGGTGTCGAGCGGCGCGATTTCCGTTGGCGCAAGCGTGCAGCTTACTACCGGCACGTCGTCGGGGCTTCAGCCGCAGGCGCAGGTTTTGACAAACGGCAACGTATTCATCGCACATGGCGGCTCGACGTCGTATCCGTCGCTCTACTGCGTTTGCTCGGTGTCCGGCGGCGCTATTACCCGCGTAACAAGCGGCACGATCATTTCTACGGCGAAAACGGCAAACTACTCGGTGCTTTGCAAGATGCAGGACGGCGCTTTGGCGTATATCTTTTTTTCGGGCAGCTCCTACTACGGCATAAAAATCACCGCGAACGGGTCGGGCGTAACGATATCGGCGGCAACGCAGATAGTGGGCAGTCTTACCTACAGCCTTTCCACCGCAAAGCCCTGCGCCTGCCTTATGGACGACGGCAACCTGCTTGTTTCGCATGGCACGAACCAGGTGGATCAGGCGTTCAGCATCATTTCGCCGTCGTTCGGGCTTTTGTACCAGGGCATCGCGAACCAGACTGCCTTTTGCGCAATCAGAAGTACGATTGTAAGGCTGGGGGAGAACAAATATCTCGCGATTCGCTCCGGCGGCGCGTCAACGGGGACTTGCGTGGCCTACGCCCGTGTGGTCAGCGCCTCCGGCACATCGCTTTCCTTCGGAGAGGAGGTCATGCTTTTTGCGGGCTATGAGCGTTCCTCGCAGCTTGATTGCTGCCGCTTGCCAAACGGGCAGGTGCTGTTTTGCTGCGTTTCGCTTCAATTTGGCACAACGCCCGCGCCCCATGCCGTCATAATTGATATTTCGGGCAGCGCCGCAAGCGTGGCGGCGCAGTACGATCTTTCCTCTGCGGACGGCATAAGAGGCGAGTGCGCCCGCTGCGTTACGCTTTCAGGCGGGCAGACGCTTGCGCTGTTTTCGGAATACGACTATTTCTACCTGTACGGCTGCGCTCTTGCGGAAACGGTGTTTGTAGAAAAAAGCGGAAACCCCGACGCAATCGCGATCCAAAGCTGCGCAAGCGGCGGCACTGTTAAGATTTTTGTACCTGAGAAAGGAGAGTAATTTATGGCATATGAAGCAGCTTCAACATTTAACGACGCGTACCTGTCAAGCTCTGACAAGGCGCTTATTTCGACCTATAAGAGCCTTTATGAAAGCGCGAAGGCGCAAGGAAACGAGGCGCAGATGTCGGCAGCCCACGAGGCTGCGCAGGCAGTGCGCGCAAGCTATGGATATTCCGGCGGAGCTGATGGCTCGCAGTATATCCCGCTTGCGCAAACCGGCTCTTCGCAAGCCGTGCCCGCGGCAACCAGCAGAGAGCCGGAAATTCAGGCGGTTTATCAGGCGAGTCAGGCATCGGCGCTCGCGGCGCTGGAGAGCGCCTACAAGGCGTCCGTTGCGGATATTGATTACGAGGCAGGCAAGATTCCCGGTCTTTACAGGCAGAGCGCAAACAATATAGCCGCCTCCGCCGCCATAGGAGATCTCAGCACAAACGAATACATGGCGGCAAGGGGGCTGAACACCGGCGCATCGGGTCAGGTAATGCTTGCCCGTCGCAATGTTTTGCAGGGCAATCTCTCGGCAAATTCTACGGCGGAGGCGCAGGCGCTTGCCGATGTTGAGGCCGAGCGCGCCAAGCTGAACTTGCAGTATCAGTCAAGCATCGCCAAGGCGATAGCCGATAACGACCTTGCCAAGGCGCAGGCGCTTTATGAGGAGGCCGTGCGCATTGACAATAGCATTGTGGACACGGCATATAAAAATGCGGCCTTGCAGGCGCAGGCGCAGCAGCAGAAGGTCGAAGCAACCCAATACGCCGACAGCGTGGAGCAGTCACGTCAGGCGGCGCTGCGGCAGTATGCGCAGGATCTTGCCAAAACGGGAGATTATTCGGGCTACGCGGCGCTGGGCTGGACGCAGAGCCAGATCGCGGCGGCGACGCTGGCAGCGCAGGCCTAGCCTGCGGGGCTGGCCTGTCTTTGAGCTTTAGCGGTTAAACCAGCTTTTGGATTTGCCGGGGCTGACCGGCTTTTGGGCAAAGACTTTGGGTTTTACCTTAGTCGTTTTTTGCAATGGCATAATGCTTATATAGTGCGGGTGACGCGCCCGGGTATGGCAAAGGGGTGGTTTCTTTTTTAGTCGTAAAAAAGAAACCGCCCCTCTGCACTCCCCAAAGAAAAAAGCTCTTGCGCTCTGTAGGGAATGCTTGCAAAGACTGATGGTGGTTAAGGATACCCCCCTACTTCTAATACCGCTGCCGCTAAAGGGTGGGAGACTTGGTCTGCCACTAAGACTTAGATTTAACGCTGAAACGCTGCAACAGAAAAACCAGCCCGCCCTGCGCTAATTGCACAATCTGCTAATGCGGTCATGCGATTATTGAACAAATAATGCAAAAAGATCAAAAAAGGATTGAAATTATCCGAGTGGTGTGGTAATATTTTACTATGAAGCGCGCGCTGCATTGCTCATTACCAAAAGAAGTACTTATTATTTACTTTATGAATTGGATGAGAAAAACTATGAAACGCAAATCAATAACCGCAATTTATGACATTGGCGATACTGCTAACGTTTGCCCTCCCTGCACTTGCAGTTGAAGCAAAAGACGTGGATTCTGATTCTAAAGAGGAGAATAGTCTGGACGTTTTTGACGAAACAAGTTATATTGATAGCTGCACAACAACGGATTTATCTGACGACGAGATTATGCAAAACGCAATATATCAGCTTCAGTTTGATACATCTTCTTCAAAAATGCAAGATGTTGTTAGCTACGTACTTAATCGTTCGGAAATAATTGAAAGCATGACGATTGGCGACTTTGATGTCTCTATATACTCAACAGATTTCGTGTCAAAGCTTCTTTATTATTGCGATAACGTGGAAGAAGTTTCGCTTATCGACAACTTTCTCTATATTAGTTACAATACAACAGATAATAAATACGTTGTTATGTGCTATTGTGCGTCTGGGCTGCTTGACCTGTGTGTTTATGAAAATGAAAGTGATACAGCAATCTGCATCACAAGAAGTGGCAGCCTGAAATATGAAAACGTGAGGCATGGTCAATCTATTTCCCTTTCTGACGAGCTAATAGATAACATATACTCACTCATTGAATCAGGCGATATTGACGTCCTTCAAAATACCGAGGGACTACAGGTTATATTTGATTCAGACGGGAACATTGCTGTTGAGCCCGATATCGCCTATTTTCAAGAGCAAGTCGGAGGAACAGTTGCAACAAGAGCTCAGGCTCCAACAACAGACGCTGCGCTACTTGCCAATTTGAAAGCCGATTTTCCTATGTACTCAGCAAAGGTGATGTCATCCTCTAGTAAATACTGCTCCTATTTAAGCGCATACAGAAGTACATATGCGGCACAGGACAGGACCAACTACGTAAAAAAATCCGCCGATTGGGGGTCTTGGGCAATCGGAACTGCAATTACGGTTATTTCCATAGCTCTTGGCCCTCCTGCAACTGTAACAATCGCAATACTAACAGCCGCCGGAATAGGTATAAGCACTGGACAAACAATATTGCAGGCAGCAACTCTTGCTAAATCTGCAAAATATAAATTTAGTTTGTTCGTATATGAAGTTGTATATGATTCAACTTCATATAGCAAAACGGTATATCCCACTTACACCAGCAGCACGGGGGAATTTACTGGTGGCTATAATTCAAGCGGAGACTTCACATGGGTGATTTCCGATGCTGGTGGTACCTACAACTATTCTGCTATTATGGATAATGCTATGGCTAACTACGACTGGCATCTTAGATTGTATGACGGCAAATGCCAGCTTCCTCAGATTACTTTGACCTATTAGACTATTCCTTAGAGGCTGGAGTAGTCCCTGTGCAAAACCGCAGGGACTACTCCAATGTTTTTCTTATGCGGCTTTTCGAGAGGGGTTAAAAAGTTATGAAAGCTAAACGTATAGTAATTATTTCTTCAATCATTGTGGTGTTAATAGCGGCGTTTCTTCTGATTAATAGTAAAATCAGCAGAACAATCCCATTGACAGAGCAGGAGGCAATTAGGTATGAAGCCTATAAAATCAAGCTGCCGGACGAGCTTATCAACAGTGGTGCGGATGTAATTGAATTTCTGCTTATGGACTGCGAAATAATTCAGGAACAAACCATTGACAATTTGGACACTATAACTTACACCTTCGGAAATATTACCGATTATTTATCCATGAGCCATGAAATTTCGGAGGTCTCGACGTATCATGACGTAATTGCTATCGACTATTATAGCGTTAATAACGAACGTGTAGCACTATTGTATAAATCTGACGGTTTTCATCAAATGGCAATTTATAATGAGGATAGTGACGAAATTATTTCTATAACTCGCGATGAAAATATCAGATATACAAATGTCTGGCGGGGTTGGTTTTGAGTCTCATCTGACATGATGCGAAAGCCTTGAAACGCCAAGGCAAACAGCGATTTGAGGTAGTTATTGCCGCCTTTACTCCCAATCAGGATTGCTATGTTAAGGTGTGAAAACTAAAAAAGACAAAAAATAAGGCAGGACGTGTAATTACCCTGCCTTTCGATACTGAGAATTAGCGGCAGCGGTATTAGAAGTAGGGGGGGTATCCTTAACCGCCCGGATTTCTGCTCTTTAGCGGCAGCGGTATTAGAAGTAGGGTGTATCCTCGGCCACGGTTATTAACCGGGCAGCCGGATATGGCGCAAGAGCTTTTTTCTTTGGGGTGTGCAGAGGGGTGGTTTCTTTTTTACGATAAAAAAAGAAACCACCCCTTTGCCTTACCCGGGCGCGTCACCCGCACTATAACAGCATTATGCCATTGCAAAAGCCAAGCACATCTAAAACCCAAAGGCTTTGCCCAAAAGCAGGCTAGCCCCGCCAAGGACGCAAGAATATATAAACCCATGTAATGAATTTCACCCCATTTAATATGTGAATGTAACGTATTATAACGCGTTAAATGTGATATCGTCAAGTCAAATACGTTACATTAATGTAAGGCGGCTTATATGAAGAAGATTGAATATAACAGTAATAAGAACATTATATCCAAACAATTGAAGATTGCCCGTAAAAATATGGGGCTGTCTCAAGGCCAGCTTGCGGCGAAAATGCAGGTGCTGAATATCAATATGGATCAGCAGATGATAAGTAAAATTGAAAACAACAAGCGAATTGTTACTGATTATGAGCTTGCTTGCTTTTGCAGGATTTTAAACGTCGATGAAAAAGAATTATTGAAGGATTATTATTCAGACCAAAAAGTATAAGCATTAGACAATTCAAGGCTGAGAGAAATTTCTCTCAGCCTTGAATTATTTCCGGCGCAATATAAGCGGCGCGCTTTGCGCTATGAAACAAGCCCCGCGCCGACGTCAAGCGCCTTGAAATTGATATCCTCCGTGCCCTTCGGCACTCTGCCTCCGACGGTGCTGCGAAGAACGTCCTCTGGCGCAATACCCAGCGCCTTGTTAATCGCTCCGATCGCGACGATATTCGCCGTAAACGCCTTGCCGACAACCTCTTTTGCGCTTTGCAAAATCGGCACGGTGTAGACCTTGTAGCCGTCAAGCCCTTCGGGGACGATAAGCTCCGAATCGAGCATGACAATGCAGTCCTTGGGCAAATCCCTGCAATATTTATCGGCAGAATCCTGCGTCAGCGCAAGCAGAAATGTCGGGCTTATAACCTTTGGAAAACCGATGTCGCTCCCCGAAATTATAACCTCGCTCTTGCAGACGCCGCCACGGGCCTCCGGCCCGTAGGACTGGCTTTGCGCGACATTTTTGCCTGCGTTCATCGCCGCCTCGGCAAGGATTATGCTCGCCAAAATGACACCCTGACCGCCTGAACCGGCAAGCCGCAGCTCTTTTCTGTCAGCCATTTGCCTCACGCTCCTTTGCAAGACGCTCGATCATGTCAAGATATTCCTGTGAAAACTCGGGATATTCCTTCTCGATAATAAGGCCGATTGTGCGCTTTCCGCCGTCGTCAAGCGAAACGCCGTCGATCATGCCGTCACGCACGACGATATTGTCCTTCTGCCACCGGATCATATCAACGGCGTCGCCCTTTTTGTTCTTGCGCCCGTAATATGTCGGGCAGGTGCTCGCGCAGTCGATGATGGAAAATCCCTTGTGCGCAATGCCTTTTTGGATCAGCGAAGTAGTTTTGTTGACATGGTATGTGTCGCCTCTGGCGGCAAAGGTCGCGCCGGCGGCAAGGGCAAGGCGGGGCAGGTCAAACGGTCTGTCAATGTTGCCGTAGGGGGCGGTTGTGGCCATTTCGCCGTGCGGCGTGGTGGGGGAGAACTGGCCGCCTGTCATGCCGTAGATATTATTGTTAAACACCACAACGGTCAGCCCGATATTCCGCCTTGCCGCATGGATAAGATGGTTGCCGCCGATTGCTCCGCAGTCGCCGTCGCCTGTGATAACGATGACCTCAAGCTCAGGGTTCGCAAGCTTGATGCCTGTCGCGAAGGGGATAGCCCTGCCGTGGGTTGTGTGCAGGGTGTTAAAGGCCATATACCCTGCGGCACGGGAAGAGCAGCCGATACCTGAAACGATAACGACCTTTTTGCGCTCAAGCCCCAAATTGTCGATCGCGCGCACAACGTTGTGCATCAAAACGCCGTTTCCGCAGCCTGCGCACCAAATGTGCGGCAGCGGTTTTTCGCGCATATATTTGCGAACCAGATAATCAGGCATTTTTATGCACCTCCTCAATTTTCTCCAGGATATCTCCCGGCATAATAACCGTTCCGTTTATTCTGCCAAGGAAGGAAACAGGCGCCCGTCCCCTTACGATACGCTCGATTTCGAGCAGAAGCTGACCTGCGTTATGCTCTACTACAAGCACCTTGGGGGCTTTTTCCATAATTTTGTCAAGCATCGATTCGGGGAACGGCCAAATGGTCTTTGGACGGAAAAGCCCGGCCTTGATGCCCTTTTGGCGAGCCTCCAAAATGGCGGACCTTGCGCTGCCTGTTGTTCCGCCGTAGCAGATAAGGCAGATTTCGGCGTCGTCCAGCATGAAGGTCTCGTAATCTTCAATTTCAGAGCGGTTTTTCTCAACCTTGTCAAGCAGACGCTGCACCTGATCGGTGATTTGGTCGCTTGTGACGGAGGGAAAGCCCATTTCGTCATGGAAAAGACCTGTCATGTTGTATCTCTGACCCTGACCGAACGGCGCCATTTCCGGCACAAGCCCGCCCTCGGGGATTATGTATGCCTGCTTGCCTGTTATTTGGCGGTTTATTTTGCGGTTTTCTACGACAATCTCGTCAGGACTGGGCAGGGTTATGCCCTCACGCAAATGTCCGATAATTTCATCCATAAGCAGAATGACGGGCGTGCGGTATCTTTCCGCGAGATTAAAGCAGGTAATTGTCATATCGTATGTTTCGCGCACAGACGACGGCGACAGCGCGATTACGGGATGGTCGCCGTGAGTTCCCCATTTTGCCTGCATAACGTCGCCCTGGCTTGGAGCGGTCGGAATGCCCGTTGAAGGGCCTGACCTCTGAACGTCAACGATGACAACGGGAATCTCCGCGACGCAGGCGTAGCCGATGTTTTCCTGCTTCAGCGAAAAGCCGGGGCCGCTTGTCGCGGTCATTGACTTAACGCCTGCGGCGCTGGCGCCGATAGCGGCTGCAATGCCTGCGATTTCGTCCTCCATCTGAATAAACTTGCCGCCGACAAGCGGAAGCTTTTCCGCCGAGATTTCGGCGATTTCGGTTGACGGTGTGATCGGGTATCCGGCGTAAAGCCGCATTCCGGCGGCAAGCGCCCCCTCGACGCAGGCCTCGTTTCCCTGCAGAAGAACCTTGTTACTCATACCACACCTCCGTCTCGGACTCCTCAATCCAAATAGCGTAATCGGGGCAGAGCCCGCCGCAAATATTACATAAAATGCAAGAGTCAGGATTTGCAACTGCAATCTTGCCATGTTGCATTTCCAGCACCTTTTTCGGGCAGAATGCGACACAGATTCCGCAACCCTTGCACCAGGCTTTGTTGATTTCAAGCGTTTTCTTTATCATACCTAAACTCCTTTGCTCCGAGAATATCTGAATTAGTATACTACAAAAGTGGATATCATGTCAAATTGAGATATGCAACTTCTGGTGGGAAAACTTGCATTTTTTGCAAAGAGCCGCCCCTCGCGTCGCGGCAAAATAAATACGGGGCTGTTTTGCATTTGCAAAACAGCCCCGCAGTGCTTTAAAAGATCATAGGAAAAAACGCAAACCTGTTTTCTTCTCAAGCACGGAAGGTTCCGCCGTTTCCAGCTAAAACCCTGTGACCCGACCGAACGTCGGCATCAGACCAAGCACCCATAGCCGATTGCCTTAGGATGGTTGGCTCGAAAACAATGTATTCAGGAGATGAATACACTATGTATTCTACACTCAAAAATTTTATAAGTCAAGCATTATTTAGACAAGGAATAAAAATTTCTCGGATAATGCTCTCTGTCGAAAAGAAGATTATACTGCAAAACGCTAAGGTTGCGGTACGCAGAGCTGTTTTCCATTCTTTCGCCGGTTTTGACAACGCCGTCGCAGTCAACTGTCATGCCGGTTGAGACGATGGGCAGAATCTGCCTCGCGTCGATTAAAAGCTTTTCATAGCCCGTAAGCGGCAGGGAAGCGCCCTGCATCAAGACGGTGCTTAAATAGTTCATGCTGATGGTTTCGGGAACGCTTTGGAGCTCGACGGGCAGCTCAAAATTTGCCCACATCACATAAAAGGTTGTATACGTACTAAGCGCGTCGCCGCCTGACACCGCCTCGGTGTACTCGGCTTCAACGCTGGGCTGGTGATCGCCGAAGGCAAGCACAATTGTGGGCCGCTCTCTTTCTCTGAGCGCCGTAATAAACTCCTCGAAATCCTTGTCGCTCTGGTGCAAAAGCGAAAGGTACTGCTCCGCTCTGGGATAGTCGCCGTCGGGCGCGATAAGCTCAATATCGCCCTCGTAATCCTCGTCCGAATAGCCACCGTGGGTTTGCAGGGTGATTGCGTAAATAAACTGCGGCGCAGCCGATTCCGTCTCCAAAGTTTCAAGCGCCTTGCGGTACAAAAGCTTGTCGGACGGGTAATATCTAAGCATCTGGCTGTCCTCGTCTACAATCGTCTCGTCGCCGTAAAAATGCCCGAAGCCGAGAGTTTCAAAGGCCTTGTCCCTCGTCCATGACTGCTTCGTGCCGGTGTGCAGCGCAGTTGTGTCATAGCCCAGGTCGTTAAACTGCTGCACAATGCTCGGCAGGTAATCCGAAACATGATATTCAAGCGGATCGGCGTTCAGCCCGAACAGGTTTGAAACGCCGGACAGAGCCTGAAGCTCCGATACGCTCGTTCCGCCGCCGATCGTAGACACCACAAGGTTTCCCCGGTGCGAAAATTTGTCGTAGCCAAGGCTTTCCATAAACGGCATAACGTCCTTGTCGGTCGTGGCGACGCCGCCCAGAATATCCGCCCAGCTCTCGCCCAGAACAAGCACAACATCGGGCAGAACCTCGGCGGAGCCCGCGTCGTCCGACGCATAGCCGCTCGCGATGGAGTAGGCCAGCTTATAGCTGTAGCCGCTAGGCTCAGGAATGTCCATATGCGCGAGATTTGAAACGAAGTTCAGAAAGCTGCCGTTTTTCATGGCGCTTGCCGTCTGGTCAAACGGCTCAGGCTCAAGCGCGAGCGGAGCTGTGTAGCGGCTGGTAAAAAACACGATAAGTAAAACCGAAAAGACGAGGCACGCGGCACGCGCGACTATAAAGCCCTGAGTGTCGGTGCTCAGATAATTAAGCCTTGGCGAGATTAGAAAAATCGCTGCGAAAACCAAAATTGACCGCGCGAGCTTGGGCGTGACCGAAAGGTCGTAATTGCTTGCCAGCGGAAGCCCCGTGCCAGCGCCTGCAATGTCAAGCGGCACAAGCGGAGTGCCGCGGGTTAAAAGCAGAAAATAGTTCGCGATCGCGTAAAGCGCAATCAGGCACGTTGTAATCTTCAGCGCGATCGAAACCCTGCGGAAGAACGCAAAGAATATGCCGTAGATTGCGGCAATCAGTATGTACCCAATCAAAAATGCGCCGAAATTGCTGCCAAGCAGATTTGTAATGGAAACGGACGCAAGCGTCTCCGTCTCAATAAAAAGCTGCATGATGCAAAGCGCGGCCGCAATGGTTTTAATTGTAATTCCGATAGTCTTTGACGGCATAATTATGTCATACAAAAGGCAGAAAACGCAAAGAGCCGCAAGCGCGATCGAAACTGCCGTCAGCATCCATGCGTCGGCGCTGAAATCAAACATGCCAGGGAAAATAACGGCAAAGTCAATGCACAATAGTGTATACAAAGCGGCGCATATAAAACGCCCCCTATTGCTTGTCAAACTAAACCTCATACTAACCCCCTCCGAATACTGTTATGATAGCACAATACACAGAAAATGCAACAGATTTACATCATATGTGACCTTGACGAATTTTGGTAATTACATTATAATAAATATAGTTACAGATGACGGCAGATTTGCTGAAACCGCCGTGAAAGGACAAGCCCCCCAATGAAAATATTTCTGTACTGCTTCAGGGATTTCGACGAAAAAGAGTTTTTCGACGACGAAATGCAAAAGCATGATTTTACATACAGCTACACAAGCGCCTACCCCAGTCTCGAAAATGCCCACCTTGCCGAAGGGTACGACGCGGTAAGCGTCACGCCCACAAGGCTTGACGAGGCGCTGCTTGAAAAATTCCATAGCCTTGGCGTGCGCTATGTGCTGACTCGTTCCATCGGCTATGACCATATCGACCTTGCCACCGCCAAACGGCTTGGCATGGGCGTTTCCTGCGTAAGCTATCCGCCTGAAACGGTCGCGAGCTATGCGTTCACTCTGATGATGATGTGCCTTCGCATGATAAAGCCGACGCTTGAGCGTGCCGCCGTTCAGGACTACTCGCTAAACGGCAAAATCGGCAGAGACCTTTCCGAGTGCAGTGTCGGCATAATCGGAACAGGCAGAATCGGCGGCGAGCTTGCCCGCAACCTGCAAAGCTTTGGGACGAAGGTCTATGCCTACGACACCGTCCAAAACCCCGATGTCCAAGCCCTTTGCCAATACCTGCCGCTTGACAGGCTTACCGAAGAGTGCGACGTAATAAGCCTTCATATGCCCGTTACGGACAAGACCTTCCACATGGTCGATGGGGGCTTCATCTCCCGCATGAAAAAAGGCTCGTATATAATCAACACCGCCCGCGGCGCGCTTATTGACACCGACGCATTAATCGCCGCTCTGGAAAGCGGACACCTCGCGGGAGCGGCGCTTGACGTTCTTGAGGACGAATCGGGGCTGTATTACTATAACCGCACCGGCGACTGCATTTCAAACCGCCAAATGGCGGTTCTGCGCTCCTTCCCGAATGTGATTTTAACGCCGCATACGGCGTTTTACACCCGCAAGGTCGTCCGCAGCATGGCGCACCACACCGTAAACCGCCTTTTCGATATGAGGGAGGGCAGAGGAGACCCGCACATCATATCATATCCGCAGGATATGATATGATCATGAGCTTCGCTCATTTAAATCTAAATGCGCCTCCGGCGCAAAGATAATTGCCTTTAGGCAGTTATCTTAATGCCCCTAATGCCGGTCGAAAAATAGGGAAACATGCCGCATATTTCCGTCTGACGTAAAATTTCAAAAAAAGTTTCAGGGTAAAATAACTAAATTCTTTGCCTAAACTTTGGGAGGATTTTAAGTAGAAAATTAACAATTTTATTATCAAAATGATGCAATTGTATGGTACAATTATGTTAAGCTAAAACAATTCTGAACTTATGAGGAGGCTCTACAATGAAAAAAAGACTATTTTCCGCCGTTCTCGCACTTTGCTTGGTGCTTGCAATGGTACCCGCCGTTTTTGCGGCACAGTATGCAGTAAACATCACGTCCAGCTCAAACGGCTCGGTTTTGGCAGACACGCCTAACCCCAATGAGACAGCTACCGTTACCCTGTCTGTCTTTCCCGACACAGGCTATGAGCTCGACACAATCACCGTAACCGGCGCCACAAGCGGTACGATTACGCTGTCCGGCTCCGGCGTTACATCAGGCAGCGTATATACTTTCACAATGCCTGCTGAAGCTGTAACGGTTGACGCAACATTTAAGCAAACCTCCTACACCGTCACCACCGGCACTGTGACAAACGGCACTATAACCAGTGTTAGTAAAGCAACAGCAAATGCTGGGGATACAGTCACCTTTGTTGTAACCCCCGCCAGCGGTTATGCGGTTTCCGCTGTCACGATAACCCCTGCTACCGGAACCGCATTTAGCGCTACCCTGATTTCAGGCACCGCGTATTCGTTCACGATGCCGGCTTCAAACGTAACGATTTCCGCAACCTTCACAGCCGTTGCGGCAACCACTTACACAATTTCAAAGGGCACCGTTTCTCCCACAACCGGCAGCTATACTATTACTGACTATACTGCCAGCACATCAGTCTCAGGTACAACCATGACCGGGGTATCAAAAGGCGACGTAATCCGCATCTACCCAACGGCTGTCAGCGGCTACACTGTAAGTAACGTAACCTACACCTATAACAGTGTCACATACACTGCAACAAGCGCCGGATTAAGCAGCAGCAACTACTACTACTTCACAATGCCGGCATACAATGTCACTATCAACGTAACTTATACCTCTACAACAGGAGTGTATTCGATTACCAATTACTATTCCTCAACCTACGGCACTGTTTACGCGTATTCATCATCTGCACTCTCCGGCACTATTACAAGCAGCAATTCGGGCTCGTATGTTTACCTTGAAGTAACCCCGAAAACAGGCTATAAGCTAAACACGCTGACCGTTACAAGAAATGACACGGGAGCTACGGTTTCTCTTACAGAGTATAGCAGCGGTTACTACCGCTTCACAATGCCCTCTGCAAACGTTACCGTATATGCAACCTTCACAACCGGAGCGTATACGATTGACGACTACTATTCCTCAACCTACGGCACTGTTTACGCGTATTCATCCTCCAAGCTCACGAGCAGCTATGCCATTACAAGCAGCAATTCGGGCGAGTATGTTTACCTTGAGGTAACCCCTAAGTCATCCTATCAGCTAAGCAAGCTGACCGTTACAAGAGATGACACGGGAGCTACGGTTTCTCTTACAGAGTACAGCGGATACTACCGCTTCACAATGCCCGCCTCAAACGTTACGATAAACGC
>Ga0153972_1000221_pt1 | contig 17012 bp, 15 predicted proteins | sample TSGA056MetaG_FD_104732 | JGI IMG/M metagenome (GOLD analysis project Ga0153972, IMG submission 104732) | Attine ant fungus gardens microbial communities from Georgia, USA - TSGA056 MetaG | ecosystem: Host-associated > Fungi > Mycelium > Unclassified | place: USA: Georgia, George L Smith State...
AAAATATCGGGTTTCATCTGCGTTGAAATCTGCAAATGCTTATAAATCAAAGGGATTTTCGGTCATTGATATTTTCCGCTATCTCTTCTGCATGATTTTTACCAACCGTTCCATGTACATGAATATGATGATGGGCAAACAGGATGCAGGGGTTCAAAAAGATACCGTGTATCGTTTGATGAATTCCCTCCATATCAACTGGATTCGTTTCACCACAATACTGACCTCCAGAATCATTCGTAATTCCATCAAAGACCTGGCCAGTAAAGACAGGGTAAACGTCCTGATCATTGATGATTCCATATTCGAACAAGCCAGTTCTAAAAAAGTGGAGCTGCTCGCCAAAACCTATGACCATGCCAAAATGTTTTTAAATATGGGTTCCGCATGCTGACGCTTGGATGGTCTGATGGGAATACGCTTCTTCCTGTCAACAGCGTTCTTCTTTCCACGGAGAACAAAAAGAACCGCATAAACGAGGCGAAAGCTGTAGACAAACGAAGTGCCGGGTTCTACCGTCGTGTACTCGCACAGACAAAAGCGACCACGCCATGCTTGAACTGCTGAAAACTGCCAGAAAGGCTGAAAATCCTGCTTATCCCGTAAAAGTATTTCTATGAACATATTTTCTGTGCGTTTCACAGGGAACGATTTCAAGCAGCTTACTTTTAAGATGAATAGAATGTTCACTCGCGTTACAAGCAAATATTTTTGTTTCCGTGGACTCCCACTTGGCTAGTTGCCTACACGCAAATAATCTCCACAACCGATATTGAGTATTGGTTGTGGAGATTATCATGGCTTTCAAAATATTGTACTGCATGCCTCTATTTATGCAGCTAAAATCTCAGATTCAGTTACATTGTGAATCCACTTTTTGGATCTAAACAGTATTACTCCTAATAAAAGCCTCACAAACTCTTCTATTGACAAGAAAAAATATACATAATAAATTGGTAAATTAAATACATATGAAGTAATAATACCAAGTGGTACTCCAATACACCATGTACCAAATATGTTCAAAAACATAATATTTTTAGTTTTTCCTCCACTTCTTAATATACCTCCACCAAGAACCATATTCATTACTTTCGCCGAAAATACAAGAGCATATGCATAAAAAATATTTTCTGTCATCTTCCTTACACTATCTGAGACATTAAACAATAAAACATAGTATTTTCCCAGTATTGCAATTAATACTCCCATTATAATTGATACGGCCAATGTTAGCTTAATAAATAATATTGATTCTTCGTAAGCAAATTTATTATTATTTTCTCCTAATCTTTTTCCGATTAAGATAGCAGATGCAGATGCAACACCTGTAAATACTCCTATCATCAAACTTTGTATTGGATAAGTAAGTGTCATAGCTGCACACGCTTCTGTTCCAATATGACCATATATTATAGCATATACGTTCTCACCCAGGCTCCATAAAAACTCGCAAACCAGGATAGGCAGCAGTATTTTACAAACCTTTGTAATAAAGTCTTTTTTATAATAGAAACGAATATGCAATTTTAACTTTAATTTATTTTTTACTATAATAAACATAATTAAAATAAAAATAAATTCTACAACTCTTGCAAGAGTTGTTGCAAGAGCCGCACCTGCTAATCCCAATTTGGGAAATCCAAGTTTTCCTAAAATCAGTACATAATTTAAAAATGTATTCAATATTACAGATATGACACTCGCATACATTGGATACTTTGCATATTCTACATTTCTTAATAGTGCAGATATCATAAGTGTGGCAGTCATTGGAAGAAAGCCAAATGCTGTAATTCTTAAATACGTCACAGATGCTTCAATTGTTGAATTGTCATTGGAATATAAATTCATCACCAAATTAGGTATCATTGTTGATATGAGTGTGAAAAGTATGGTAGCGAACAAAGCCAAATATAAATTAATAAAAAAACTGTCACTAACACCTTTTTCATTTTTACTTCCACGATATTGTGTAATCATGATTCCGGCAACTGTAACAATCGCTGTTACTGTAACAACAAACAAGGAAGCAAATTTTGCACCTAACCCGACCCCCGCGATATTGTCACTCCCTAAATGTCCTATCATAATTTGATCAATCAAACTTAAAGATGCTTGAAAAAGACTTTGAATAGTAATCGGTATTGCTATTCCGGCCATATTTTTATAAAACCTTTTCTTATCTGTCATATGTCCATTTCTCCTTACTTTCTATTTTTTCGATCCATTCTACGGCATAATCCACTAATTCTCTTTGTCTCATCCATATTACATTTGCATACTGCTGTTACATCCCATCTCAATCATTTGAATCCCATTTATCTTGTAAAATTACATAGAGAAATTTGAAATCTTATCCGTACACATATAGTATCGCTTTTTGGCTTGCCTATCTATTATTGTATTGCTGAATACACATATATTCTTGCTATCATAATGCAACTACGAGTAAATATATTGACCAGATTAAGTATTTTCAAATGAAATCGTCATAATATAGAAAATCGCCATCAATACCTTTAACATATGATAAAAATCAATATGTATAGGAATTAATAGCGATAACATATTTAAATATAAGCGGGAAATAATACACTAAAATGGTACAAGCAAAAAACAAAATCCAGCAAAATCATAATGCTGAATTTCCTTTTCTATCTCTGGAAATTTATATGTTTTGTGTGTCCTATTCTTTTTTTCATTCATTAGTTTAACAATCCTCTTTAGATTCACCGCAAAAATCGCTAGTGTCCCTTGCGTTTCCATGCCAATAAGAGACGATGATGAGACGATGTCATAACCGTGCCTATGTTTTAGTATAGCTCCTATCTCCTTGGACGAGTCTATATTTCCCTTTGATGAATACGCCTTATCCCCAACCACGTTTTCAGCTGCCATACCCGCTTGTCTGCTTTTGGTTACCAGACCGTCCAGTTCTTTGCCGTCTGGCTTTTCCCCGCTAGTGATTACTGCTGCTGTAATAATTCTTTCCTCCGTCATTGCTATATGGGGTTTGTATCCGAAAAAAGACGTGTCTGCTGTTTTGTGTCCAATTTTTGCCTCCATATTTATTGACATTTCTAAATGTTCTATATCATCAGACAGGGTTTCCTACAATAAATTTAGTTTTTCCAATACCTTTGGATAACTGTATACTGCATCATTTTTTAATAGCAGTAATTAACCTGTCGCAATAATTAATTTAAACCCTCACTTGCACAGTGGATATATTCCAATCATAAAACCCTTAATTTAAGCCAAATTGGTCTCTGTAGCGAAGAGATTTGGGATTTTGAAAAGCCAAATTCACTACTTCCTCTACCTTTTCAAGTGATTCGAACGGTGGGTTCCGCACAAATGCAAACAGGTTAAGATAATCTTGCAACCTGCCACGGTTAAATCCCGAGTGGGCACCTAGAAACTTTTTCAGGCTGTCATGGAGGTCATTTACCGGTTCCAATGGATTGTCGCAATCCTTAAGCCCTTTTAGGTCTTTTGCTAAATATTCTTCGCTTTTGAGATTCAAGACAGAAATAAGTTTCTTATGTGCTGTTTCCTTGTCGTGTATTAGCGTTGAACAAGGTGCAATATGGTTCGAGAACGTCTGGAAACTTCTTCGTTGAGACGCTTTCCCAACACCTTCTACAAAGCAGATGATGTTTTGCTTATCAGTAGCAGCACCAATACAGATTTGATTGTGTGACAAACCGCGATACTTAGAACCGTCTTCTTTACGGTCAATCTGTGAATTGATTACTGGATAATAGGTTTCGTCAAGCCCTACGGTTCCAGAAAGAATGATGTTTTGCTGATAGTCTTCCAATGTCAAAAAGAGCTTATTAAGCCAGTATTGCGAAGTGGAAAAGGCGTTCTTGTTATTCCAAGAATCCGCATTTATGCTTACATATCTAAACAGGTTTAGACAATACTCCATCCATTCGCTTATGGCTATTTTGCGTCCGTCAAATATAGTATAAGTAGTCGGTAAGAACGTCCGACCGCATGAACAGCCGTATCGTTGGATTCCATTGGCAGTAAGCCCACGTTTGTTAAAGCGCTCTGAGCCACAGTAAGGGCAGTGCGTCGGTATAAACGAATTGATCATCGTTGCTTCGCCGGTTTCGCTAAGCTTCGGATGGCGTGCCTCATAATGTTCTCTATAATGTGTTTGTAGAAAGTCTTGTGTTGGTGTCAATTCGATTTCCTCATCCCATGGTGTTTTGCGTCGTGATTTACCATAACTCTTGCTTGCCATTTTTCGCCCGCCATCGTAATAGACTAACTCTATTATAGATGATTAATATCCACTGTGCAAGTGAGGGTTTTTAATTAATTTCTTTTTCAAGAGAATCCTCTGTTCTATTTCTAGATTTATAGTTGTTGCGATGAGCATATCCAAGAGGTTCATGTCTTTCAAACGCAGTTTACGAAACTTTGTTAAAGAACTTTGGTTGATTACTTTATCTTCCAGAGCCATATCCAGAAAATATTTAAAAAACATATCATACTTAGAACGTTCTACAACATCAACATCTGATAAATCAAAAATAGATTTTAATAACAGATTGGATAAAGATCCAGATTACTTGACAATCCCACAATTACAAAATACATGATGTGATCATTTCCTTTTACTATATAATTGTCTGCTTTGTATGATAAGGCTTAGATTATCAAATTTCAAATCCTCTATATGCAATTCTGATGTCGCAAATAAAGCAACATTACCACTGATAAATACCCTTTTTCCATAGTATGACAAATATAATATGCCTTCTCTCCTTGACACTTGTTTGGCAATCATTTCTGACTTCCCTAATATCGGGGACCAGTATGGGACCAGACTACAGTGCATGACACCACATACAGGATCTTCATCTACATTAATTTGGGGGGGAAAGGCTCTTGAGGCAAAATCATATTCTCCTCCTCTTGCAGTAACGCATGCACCAACTCCTTCAGGGAATAATCTCATTTTAGCAAAGTCTGGAGTTATTTGACGAACAATTTCTTCACTTTCTAATACAAAAATATAATCCCTTCCCATATATGCCTCTAGAGGACGGAAGCCTAATATTTCAGTCATCTCTTTTGTGATAGTACATGGAGAATATTTTATTGCCGGAAAATCCAATTCAAACATATTTCTATTTTTTTAACAATAAGATTACCACTTAAACTTTTAAATAATATCTTTGTAAGATTTATTTCATGAAATTGCATGAGTACGCTTGCCGCTGCCAAAGTAGCGTGACCGCATAAATCTATTTCTCCCCTTGGTGTAAACCAGCGTATATAATAATTATTTCCTATTTTATAACAAAATGCTATCTCTGATAAACCATTTTCTATTGTAATTTTTAGCATCAGTTCATCAGCTATTTGCTTTTCTAAAATGCATACCCCTGCGGGATTTCCACGAAAAATTTTATCGGTAAATGCATCAACTACATAATAACGCATACTAAATCTCCTTTTCAATTTGTAATTTGATAATTGAGGTGAAAAAGCTTAAGAACTTTAATATTTATGCAATCTGTCCAAAATTTGGATTCCCATCTAATAAATGCAATTACCCCTCTAATGAATTCGTCAATTGTGAAAGCTATCCAAACACCTATTAATCCAAAACCTATATATACCCAAAAAGTATGCTGATATTACAAAATTAGTCAATAATGATGAAGATAGTATACCTGAAACACCTTCTTTTTTATTGGCTCCAATATATTGTGATAGGATAATTCCTTAACCCTAACAAACTAATTTGAGCAATATAATCACTAAATTAATAATTTGATTAAAATATCCAACTGAAGCAACTGCATTATCAGAGTAATTACTTAAAAAATGTATCCATAAAACCCAATAGCATTTCTAAAAAGATACTCAAAAATGCTGGAATAGCAAACGTATGTAACGTTACATTTTTATTGTTTTCACTGTTTAGGATCACTATTTCTACCTATCCTTTCAATTGCAAAATATAGTTATTTCTAAATAAGATAATTACTATTGATTGCCTGTGTTAGCTATAAGCCATAAGATACTATATTTTTCTAAAAAAATGTTATGTTTCAAATCATATATTTTATTAGTAATCGAATCAATAGCTCTCTCTGTTTGCGTTATTTCAGAGACAAAAAACAAATTAATTCCCTGAAGTGAGTTTGAAAAATTTGCAATAACTATTAAATATTCCAAGTTAATGTGTTTGAAATAAACTATTACATTTTTATTATTTATATCAATAGATGATATTTTAGAGCTTTTTCTTATAATAGAAAATGATTTTTTGACATTTATATATCTTTGTATTCCATAATATATTTTTGATTCTATTGAGTTATCTTTCTTTAAATTTTCAATTCCATTCCAATTGAATTGCGTCCTGTGCAGCCATCGTGCATCTTTAGTTTTTTGTTCACACATTTTATATGAGTAATCATTTAATGTACCCATTTCGTCACCACTATAAACCATACATAATCCATTAAAGGAAAATGTGATGCCATACATGAGTAATATCTTTTTAATACCATCTTCTATTTCTTCATTCCCATTATCTTCCTTACCTTTTTCAATGCCACACAATGAAGCAGTTGTACCTACAATTCTCGCCTTTTGTGTTTGTTTATTATAGGCATACAACTCTCCTCTGGAAAAACTCTCATCAAATTTGCCTGAATAATAATCTATCAAGAATTTCTCGTGTAAATCTGGATCCATTCCAATGCTAGAAATAACATCATTTTCTATACAAAATGCAAGATCATCATGATTCCTTACAAAATTGACCCAACCATTTCCATTTACAACGATGCCTATTTTATTTATTACTTGTTGCATATACCTTGTATCGGAAGTTGCGAGTGAATTCCATATTGAAACCATTAGAGGGAAATTATATAATATATTTCTTTTGCCATTTTGTGAATGATGATATTGTTGAATAATATTACAATCTGCCACTACCTCCTCAAAAAGGGTTATGTTTTGCGAGACCATGTTTAATGCCAACTTGATTATGCTAAGAACAAAATGAACTTCTGGTAAGTTGAAGCAGTTTGTACCAAGCTTTTTCCAAATATGTGGAGCTGCATCCATTCTAAATACATTAACTCCCACATTGCTTAATACTAATAATTGCTCAATCATTAAATTTAAAACCTCTGGATTATTGTAATTTAAATCCCATTGATATCCATAAAAAGTTGTAAAAACCCATTTATTAATTTGCTCAAAAAATGTAAAATTTCCCGGAGCTACTTCAGGAAAGTTTTCTGTAATAGTACTTTCAAATTTCTTTGGAATATCATAAGAGTCGAACATATAATACATATTTTGATACTTTTTGTCGCCATTCAAAGCGTTTTGGGCCCATGTATGTTCTTGTGCTGTATGATTTAATACAAAATCAATACAAACATCAATAGATTTCTCTCTTAATAAATATACTACCTCTTTGAAATCTTGCCATGAGCCTAATTGGGTGTTAACGTCATTATAATCAGAGATGGCATAGCCCCCATCATCTTCACCATCTCGTGTTTTCATTATAGGCATTATGTGTATTAAGTTAATACCCATTTCTTCTAAGTAGCAAATTTTATCTTTAAATTTAATTAAGTCTTTTGAGAATAAATCTATATATAAAACCATACCGATATAATCGTTTGGCTCTCTATGAATTATATCCTTTCCTTTAAGGATATAACTCCTACTTTTATATGCATACTTTATAATATGTATAAGTTCATTAAAATAATTTATCTTGTTAGTGTCATATAACATGAAATATTTTTCTTTCAATTCATCTATAAGTTTGTCATCAAATTTATTTAGCATTTCTTACCCCCCAATCAAATAATTTTAGTAATTTTTATTTCTATATGTTATTCAGATTCAATTATATGCTGCAATATGTTTTAGGGATATCTAATAAAGTCATTCCCTGAGAAACAGCATATGCAATTGCTTTGGAAGTTTCATATCCTAAATCATCAGTACTGTGGCAATCAGAACCGACCGAGAATTTTTTTACTCCCTCACAAGCAGCCATAGAAATGATTCTTTTTGAAGGAAACCAATCACCTTTACTATCCTTCCTAGTGTTGATTTCAAGTGCAACATTATGTTTATTCATGAGACGAAAAGTATGTTTCAAAAGAGATGATTCAAGATTGAATAGTTGAAACCCAGATGATTTTTTATAAAGGTCAATATGTGCTATAGCATCAAACATATTCGATTCTATAGCCTTTTCTATATTATAATAATATTCTTTGATGATTTGCTCTTCCATATATTTATCGTTCGTAAAGTTACAACTGGAGATTGATTCATTTTTCTTGAAGTAATGAACTCCAACCAATGAATAATCTATCATATCCCACGGAACTGTGTCTTTAATAAGTTGATCATAATGATGCGAGTAATCAATTTCTAAGCCGATTAATATTTTAAGTTCGTTGTATCTATATCTTACTTTTTCACAATTATCTATATATCGTTTCATAGACTCATGATCTGTCGGTAATTGTACACTACTAAATCTTATTACTTTAAGTTGGTCTTCTAGATAAGGATTTAAATCTACATGTGTAGTAAAACAAATTTGTGAAATGTTCTTCTTTACTGCCTCTAAGCAATAGGAATCCAGTGTAGCATTTCTCTTAGCATCAATCGAGTGGTTTGGATGAACATGGTAATCGACATTGATATGCATTTTAGTATCTCCATTTAAAAGATTTTCTAAATATATTTTCCATGGTAATTTAAAGGGTAAGGCCATTCTACACCTTACCCTTTCATCTGGCAGTGCATTATTTTTCCTGAATTAATTTTCTGACACGTGTACCTACTTTTTCGATTTGCATTGACTCAATAATTTTCATATTCTCATTTAAATTTTTAAGTCCATTACTATATTCACTATCCCATTCACTTAAAAATTCTTTTGATTGTATTCGCTTCAGTACGTTTTCTAATTCAAGAACTGTATCATCAGTTATTATTTTTTTACCGCTGAAAAGCCAACCATATTTAGCTGTATTGCTTACGGCATTAAGCATTCCTGCAATACCATCTCTATAGATGATGTCGACAATCAGTTTTAACTCATGTACAGTTTCAAAATATGCATTTTCTTCCCGATACCCTGCATTAATCAAAGTATTAAATGAAGCAATCATTAATTCAACTAACCCCCCAACTAAAATAGTTTGTTCGCCAAATAAATCGGTCTCTATTTCATCTTTCATTGTGGTTTTAAGAACCCCTACTTTTGTGGCACCACATGCCTTTGCCATTTCTAATGAGATTTCTTTTGCATTACCAGTAAAATCTTGATGAACGGCTAATAAGCCAGGTACACCAGAGCCTTTTAAATATTGTGATCTGACAGATGGCCCTGGTCCCTTTGGTGCAAATAGAATAATATTAACATTTTGTGGGGCAATAATTTTATTATAATGAATTGAAAATCCTGAACTAAACGAAAGAGTTGCCCCCTCTTTTAGATAATCATGTATGCACTCTTGATATATTTTTTCCTGGCATTCATCTGGAATAAGAATATGTATTATATCAGCATTCCTTACTGCGGTACTTATTGAATAAACATTGAATCCATCTTTTTGGGCTTTTTTCCATGAGATACCGTTTGGACGGACACCTATTATAACATTTAATCCACTGTCCTTCATATTGTTTGCCTGTGCATGTCCTTGGCTTCCATACCCTATAATTGCAATTGTTAGGTCTTTCAAATAATTACTCTTAACATCCTTCTCATAATATAAATTAGTCATATATTTTCCTCCAATTTAATTTTTTATTACGCTTTAGCGTAGCTATGTATCTGCACAAATTATAATAAATCCTATGTAGAAAATTAAGCTAAATATCCTCCATCTACTGGTAAAACTACTCCAGTAACAAATGATGATTCTTCGGATGCGAGGTATAGGGCGGCCTTTGCCACTTCGTGAGGCTCTACCATTCTGTGCATTGGAACTCTGTCCATTACCATTTTTCTACTTTTCTCTAAATCATCATTCTTATTTCTTTGCAGAAATTGATTAGCCATAGGCGTATTCGCTAAACTAGGTGCAATGCAATTTACCCGTATATTTTCGGTTGCTAGAAATCTTGCTAATGATTTAGCAAACAGAATAATACCACCTTTTGTCATAGAATAAACGGGTGAATGTGGTGATCCAGTTACTCCAGATGTTGAAGCAGTAAATATAATTGAGCCACCTTGTTTTTGTTTCCGCATTTCATTAATAACATACTGTGATGCAAATATGTTACCCTTTAGGTTAGTATCTACAACATCATCAAAACTTTCTTCTGTCATTTCTTCAATTCTTCCAGGGCCAGGGACTCCTACATGATTAAATAAAACATCAATTTTCTTATATTTTTGTATAGTTTTGTCTACCATTTTTCTTACATCAGACATTATTCGAATATCTGTTTGTACAAAAAACGCATCCCCACCACACTTTTTTATCTCATTAACCACTTTTTCACCGGATGTAGCATTAATATCTGCTACGCAAACTTTTGCACCATTTTCTGCAAATAAATTAGCAGACTCCTGTCCCATACCTGAGCCTGATGCAGTGATAATTGCTACTTTATTTTTTAAATACATATATATCTTCCTTTCTGTTTTGTGATTTTAAACTACTGTAATTGGCTTCATTCCATGAATTAGATTATCCATTTGTCCACTCTTTTCTGCCAGAACTATAAGATGTACTATTTCATCAATTTTATCTAACAGAAAATCAACATCTTTATTATTCATTGAATAATTTGGCAACAAATTCCAAACGTAATAAATCTTTCTTTTTATTAATTCTTGAAGAAAAAGCGTTTTAATCTCTAAAGAATACACTCCTTGGCTGTTATTAAATTCAAAGTTGAGACGGGCTGGTTCACCAATACATCTTATAGATGAGCCTCTTAATTGGCAAATTTGATTAATTCCATCTTTTATGTTTTTCCCCATTTGGTAGATATGCTCATGAACATTATTGTCTCTCATGAATTTAATGTTTGCGATGAATGCAGCCAGTGACAAACATTCTCCACCGTAAGTTGACGAAATAAAAATATTGTCTTTAACTTTCTCGATAATCTCCTTCTTTCCAACTACCGCTGCTAAAGGAAATCCATTCGCTATTGCTTTTCCATATGTTGTTATATCGGGAAATGCATTTAAGTATTTCTGAGCCCCTCCAATACAATATCTAAATCCTGTGACTACTTCATCAAATATTACTAAGGCCCCTTCATCATGGGCTAACTGTATTAACTTATTTAAAAAATCATCTTTAGGAAGATTGAATACAATTGGTTCTAGTATAATTGCTGCCACTTGTCCCTTATATCGCTCAAAAAGTTCTCTGTATGATGCTATATTATTATATTCAGCTTGGTAGATAAGCCCTTGATTGAATTGCGGAATACCTGCTGCTCGTGATGTATTTGCAATGGTCCAATCGTGCCAACCATGATAATCTCCACTTATAATAATATCTCTTCCTGTGTAAGCCCTTGCAATCCTTAGTGCAGCTAAATTTGCTTCAGCACCAGACTTTAAAAACCGAACATATCCATCATCATTAGTAATCTCATTTAATCGTTCTGCTGCTTCTACTTCTATTGGATGGGGTAATGAAAAAATAATACCATCATTCAACTGTTTAATAACTGCAGCGTTAACCTCTTTGTTGTTATATCCAAGAATACAGGGACCTAGTCCAATACTAAGATCCAGATATTTATCGTCATTTAAATCCCAAGCATAAGAATCTTCTCCTCTTTTAAAATAAATAGGTGTAACACCTTTTACGCTTACCTCTGGCATTTTACTATACAAAAAGGTTCCATCCATAATGTTCTCTTTGGCTTTTTTCCATAACATTTCCGAATTCATATTTTTATTCTCCAAAATAGTTTTCCTCCTAATCTTATAATAGATTTAGTCATTAATCATTACTACTTTCAAATTGCTACTATCAAAACTAAGTTTAAAAGCATTTTTATAATCAACTAATCCGCCTGCGACAGTGACCATATCCCGTAACAAACCTTTTTTTGTGTTTACAATATCCTCTACAATATTCCAAGTATCATGATATTTACGACCGGATACACCAATGATCTGCTTCCCCTTCATAATAGCATCACCTATTTCTTCTATGGTGATTGAGTTTTGGCTTAGCCCTAATATAGATAACTTTTTCCCATTTGCCAACATGTCTAATGAATTCTTAACTGTATCTGAATTAGTAACATAGTCAACTGCGATGTCAACACCATAACTTTTAGTTATATTCAATACATCATTAATCGCTTCTTTTCCATCTCTAAAGGTAAAATCAGCTCCAAATTTCTTTAATATCTGAAATTTTTCCTTATCATTTTCAATAACAATGACCATTTTTGCTCCCAAATATTTAGCAGCAATGATAGACATAGCCCCCAACACGCCTCCGCCATATATCAATACCGTTTTCCCTGATAGATTGTTATCATTTGCAGTAAGGGCATGAACCGCATTTCCGAAAGGTTCTTTCAATACGGCTATTTCATGTGGAATGTGTTCTTTGTGCTTCCATACTATTTTTGCAGGGACACGTACATATTCTGAGAATACACCGTTATAGTTAACACCAATAATTTTCAGGTCTTTACACACATGTTTATTGCTATTTTTGCAAATAGAACATTCTCCGCAGTATAAGTGTGAGTCCAATGTAACAGCGTCTCCGGTTTTTATATTGTCCACATTTTTACCAATTTGTACTACCTCTCCAGAAAGCTCGTGACCTATTGTTAGAGGTATACTGACATTTTTTTGTGCCCAACCTAGCCATTTGTAAATTGTTTTGTCGGTTCCACAAATACCTACAGCTTTTGTTTTAACCAACACATCATCTTCACCAATCTCAGGAATATCTTCCTGAACTAAGTTGACACCCACGGCTGCATCTAATTTTTTTATACTATAAATAGTATCACCCCTTTTGATAATTTATTTTTCTAAGAAATTTATCACGTTTTTTTTCTATTGCATCTTTTTTACTATTCTCGTATAATAATTTATTGTCCATAATAGAAAACATAGGCTCATTAATATGAATTTCTGACGATAGTTCTGGAAATAAATTGTTTGAGATAGCTTTAAATGTCTCTAGGCCTCCACAGTATGCAGTCTCAAACGGTCCCATTACAGATAATCTAAGGCCCAGTCCATACTTGACAATATTATCAATATCTTCATACGAAGCAATATTATTATTAACCAAGAAAATTGCTTCTCTAAATAAGGCAAATTGTAATCTATTTCCAACATGCCCGGATATTGGTCTTTTTAGGACTATAGGTTTCTTTTCTATTTCTTCCAAAAAAAGAACCACCTTTTCGATTGTTTTTTCAGAAACGTAATTTGTTTTTACCAGTTCTACCAAAGGCATTAAAAATGCTGGATTCCACCAGTTCGCTCCAATTAAATTTTCTCTATGCTCTAGCCCCTTACTTAAATCATATATATTTAAACTGGAGGTATTAGTTAAAATGATAGCTCGCCCCTTGGTAACTTTCTCAATCTTTTGAAAAAGCTCTCTTTTTAAATGCAGATCTTCTGAGATAGATTCTATAATAAGTTCTGCATCTTCAATATTTTCTAATTCTTCTGAAAAAGAGACATAATCAAAAATATTATCGGGGAATCTTATTTGAAGGGTTTCTTTCAAATATTGAATCCGATTATCAATTCTTTCTTTTGATTGTGTTAAATTTTGATGATTATAGCAATATATTTTTATTTTTATTTTTTTGGATATAAAATAAAGACAAATATCTGTACCTAATAAGCCACATCCAATCAAATCTACTCTCATTGTCTACCTATCGCTTTCGTAAATTTTTCAGTTAATTCTTGTTCTTTTATAAGATAATCATCTGGTGTTACGTATTTGCAATCAAAGCTTATGTTAGTTTTTAAGTATTCATATATTTTATCTGAAAAGACAATTACTCCTCCTTTCTCTATTTTTTCAATTCCATCATATTTAAGACCTGCTTGGTTTATATATATTGCATCTTCTTTGGTTATGCCATCTGGTAAATCTAAAGATAATTTGTGTTTATATACCTTTAAGGGATAGCCACCAGGCAGACCGTTTACTCCAGGAGCATGGGTGAAGAATCCAGTATTATGGATGTATGCGCTTATAATAGCTACACAGTCCGAAGCAGCCATTTGATTGTGCTCTTTACCAGGTGCGACTTTAAGATTACACAACTTAAAAAGCTGATCAAATTCAAAATCTTCAGTAACATCTATATTTTTATATAGGATCTGGCACGCATAAGGACATCCATTAGTTTGTCCAGAATATGAAATAGAAAGATCTAAATAATGACCACCAACAAATTTGATCTTTATGTCTGATAATTCATAACCTTTAATTTTTTTTATGGCCATCTTCATTCTTGGAATTATGTGATTTATATTTCCTATAGCAGTATCAATATGATAATCCATAGATTTTAAAATAGGGTTTACAACATCGCCATAAGATAAGTTGATAATAAATCTATCTTCTAAACCGGCAGCTCTAACTGTCTTCATAAAATTCAATGCAAGACCTATCTGCCATAAAACAAAGTGACCATATCCTAAATCATTGCTAAAAGTCAAATGGTTTAAGGCTTTATGGGGATTGTTATTAACAGTGCAATTAACAATAATATCAGGATCTAATTTCTTCATTGATTTGGCAGCATCTTCAATATTATTAATATCCATTTGGTAATAGCTTATATTAGAACTTATTCCCAAAATTGCTGTGCTTATCTTAACTTCATTTACTTTTTCAATTGCTTTTTCAATATTTCTTGTAGCAACAATTATTTTTACGTTTGGTTCCATTCGAGTTAAAAAATCAATAATGTGCTTACTGACATTACCCAAACCGACTAATAAAACAACTTTATCATTCATATTTCCCTCCCGATTTATTTAATGGCTCTGTTAAGTTATCATGAAAGATAAGTTATGAAAAACTGTTAGCTAAGCCCTTTCCAGCTATCATACTTTTTCTCCCTAAAGTGCCCTTGATAAATCAAAGCTTATACGCATTTTAGGTCTATTTCTAGCATATCTACTTAACAGATCCTGTTTAATTAGTAAATAATATATTTTGAATAAGTATTACTCAATTTGATGTTTCTATTTTAATTAAAAATCGCGGGATTTATCTGCTTTGCACAATCAATCAGATTTGACCACTCTGCTAATAACTTTATATGATCATCTATACCGTTATCTACACTACTAGTTATCATTTCTCTAAATCCATCTTTTTTAAATAAATCTGAGCATTCTTTAACAATCGGTGTATTTGATTTTGCAATAATATTAGAAATTTTCATAATACGGTTATATCTTTCTTTTTTATTAACTTTAATATTTTTCATACAGTTTATAAGAAGATTAATATCTGTATTTTCAATATCTGTAACATCAAAAGTTGTTTGTTTGATTTGTGGTATAAGGTAATCATAAAAAGTGAAATAATAGTCATACATTAAGGTCAATTTATTCCAGTATTCTCTAACATAATTTTCATCTTTATTTTTTCTCTTATTTGTATATTTATGTAAAACAAAATGATTATGATAGATTATAGGACAAGAATTATTTTTTAATAAGTAGGTTATAAAATAATCTGATCCCGTTGTTTTATGAATAGGTGATGCGGGGATAAATTTATGGAAATTATAAAATGATATATTTCCAAAATCCGGGTTTGCATGCATATTATCCGGTAAAAATTTAAATGGTTCGTCTACATAGTTAATTCCACTGATTATTTCGCTTAAATATACCAATATTAAACTATCAGGAACCCGCAGTAATTGATTTAGCTCAATTATTGCTTTTATATCATTTGGGAGTAAGGATGTATAATCCGTCTTCCAATCACTACCGCCTGAATATCCGCTTCCAACCATTAAAATACGTTTTTCACTATCAAATGAAATATTTTGAGGTAATTCCTTATTTGGTATTTCTGAAATCTTTCGACCAAGGTATTTTATTTCATATTCAGATGGATATTTTTTGTTTGCAATAAGTTGAGTATCAGAATCCCTACGATGTATATAATCAGCACCAAAAGTTGCTGCAATTAAAAATTGTTTATTGAGTATTCGACCATAACTATTGCCTTCAAAATTTAGTAAATCTAGAATTTCTTGTGATATTCTAAACTGTTTAAATAAATCAAAATATAACTGTTGAACAAGTGAATCAATATATATTAATTTAATATCTTTTTGATTTTGCAAGATATAACTAACAATGGATTTGTTCCTTGCCTGTACTTCTGCATTGCCTTCGTCAATAATAATAAAAGGAATAACTGTGTTCAGACGTTTTTGCATATAACGTACTTCATTGCAATAGCTAAATGCACACGTTTCAATCTCTCTGTCAGTACCTATCATAAATACCCTATTATATATTTGTTTACTTATTTTAATGCCCTCCTTTAATTTTTAATTAATTTTTATCTACTATTTCTAATGCTACAGCAATTAGTTTATTTTTACCAGCTACAGTAATCTCAACAATTGCTTCTCTTGCATGTCTATCTACTTTTCTAATATTTTTGTCCATTCCTATTAAGGCTCCCTGAAGTATTTTAACCTTACCATTTTCAATTACTCCTATTGAATATCCTATGCAGAAATTTTCCCCAAGTAATTTGCTTAGGAAGAATTTTTCATCTTGGTGTATTGCCATATCATTTTTATTATCATAGTATAATAACCTATGAGCCTCTTTAATATTATTGACTAAAGCTTCGCACTTGTAAAAGTACCTATGCACCTTGAAAATTCAATATTATTTGGCAATATAATAGCATGAAACCTTCGATTTTGGTATAATTGAGTTAACGAAAAACAAAAAAACCATA
>Ga0153972_1000223_pt1 | contig 16996 bp, 8 predicted proteins | sample TSGA056MetaG_FD_104732 | JGI IMG/M metagenome (GOLD analysis project Ga0153972, IMG submission 104732) | Attine ant fungus gardens microbial communities from Georgia, USA - TSGA056 MetaG | ecosystem: Host-associated > Fungi > Mycelium > Unclassified | place: USA: Georgia, George L Smith State...
GAAAGCAAACAGGAAGGTTCAGGACTTAGGGAGTGGACAGAAGAAAATAATGATGAAATGGGAAACATTTGTGACCCTTACTATGAATTGTAAAAATCCTTGGGACAAGGAATCTTGAAAGGGGGGTAGTGTTATAATATGGTCAAAATAGCTAAAACGCATGAGACAGAACAATTAAAAGGGATACATGAGAGTTTATAAACAGAAGTAAACACAGGATGTGTATAAGTAGTGTACTATAATCAAATGAGAACTCTATTGAGTTCTCCTTACCAACTTAGACTAGGAAGGTAATTAAGCTACCTTAGGCTAAGTTACTACACACTCATAGTTGAATTTAGTTACTTTCTCTAATAGAATGTCTTAGAACCCTACTCCTGATCCCTACTTGGAATGATATATCTGCCAAGAAATTAACTATCTAGACACTTTATGAGAACATACTACCATACCTATTGAAAGACCTCTCACAGTCACCCAGGAGAAAAACCAATGACTCACATTACAAGAAATTCTGAAGAATGTTAGAGAAAAAAAAACAGAGGAAAAAAGCTTGGTCTCTGAATCACTCCTTCCGGAATCCTTCAAAGCTTTACTAGTCAGTCAAAAAAAGATTTCCAATTTTGAACTTTATGCTGTATTACTGGCCCTAGTTAGAAATAGTAACCCCCAGCCTAAAAGGAAATATTGTACTATTAGAGAACTAGACCTATTTAGTAAGAGTGATCTAGACAAACTTTAAGCCTTTTTATTTCAGTATCAAATATACTTCAGAACAAATAAAAGAGAATTTACTAAAGATTTGAAGAAGATCTTCTTTGTAATTTTGTATCTAAAGAACATTGTATTAGACTACTTTGAACCATTCATCAATGAGCTAGATCCCTACTATCTCCAAGATTTCTTGGAAGATTGGTCAGCCTTTGTTCAATATCTTTAGCTCGTACTCACCAGAGGATGATGACAAAGATACTATAGTCACTATACCTTTTCCCCATGATAGTAAAGCAACTGACTACTTTATCCACCTTACCAAGTACCAAAACTGGATTTAATAGAATAATTGATTCCTCTGTAAAGTAGTAAAGGACATCATACCAACAAGAATTAGTGATAAGCTTTGGTATAGTAGAAAGGACCTATTGTCATTTGAAGAATACAAGGGGGCAGTGATGGAGATCAATAACAACTATTGGAGATAAATTCAGGATGAGAAGAACAAAGTCAAAATTGCCCATACCTTGCAGTTACCATCTGCCCAGGACCCAGAGGCAAGAGAATGCTCAAAACATCTCTAAAGAATAACCCTTACTGGCTAAATGTACTCTGCCCAGCCAACCAAAAGAGAACAATTACTCTGGTACTATTTAGCAGCAAGAACCAACCCTTTTCTTGAGTATCCTAGGACCTGATGGTCATTTAATGTTAGCAAAACATACTTGTTGAATAAATCTGGAACTCTGTCTACATTATGGCTAGTCGGGTCATCTAGCAAGGTTGTGTTCTAGGTAGGCAAGAAAGAGTATAGGAGTATTGGGGGCCCAAGTAGCATATATTGAACCGGCCCTTGTATTGTCTGAGGAGCCAAAAAACAAGACAGTAGTTATTCTAGCTTCTGGGAGATCGACTATTTGAAGAACACTTGGGACTCAGGGCCTTGGTTGGGTGTAGCAATACTCTCAACCACAAGAGTGCTGATTGTTGACCTTTACTCATAGTTGGTATCAGAAATCTTCAAGGGGCTCATTAACTCTGGATCATTGGACTGTTTTGTGAACTCAGGATTTGTAATTAGGAACAATCTCAGAATGCAGGAAATTGATTCCTTTTCACATACCTTGATAGATAGTACTATTAATCATTGTATGAATCAAGTAGTATCATTACCAATCTAGCTTGTGTATAGGTCATTGTATATGATCAAGTGCTATGCAACATCCCTAGATGGTTCCTGTGAAGTAGTGCTGGGTCACAGCTGGCTCAGAGACTGGAACTCTACCATAGATTAGTAGAATAGTACCTTATCTTTACTAAACCAACAAAAAGTCACTTTTCTCTCTCTAAGAAAGCCTATAGACTTATTGGTTATTTGCCCTTTATTAGCAAACAAATCTCATGTTTCTTTTATCAATACATTAGCTTATCAAAGAGTCTGCTGCTCTGAAAGAGCTATATTATTCCAGCTGTAACTGACTAGAAAACTAGAGACGACTGGAGCAAGTGAATGAGCTGACCAAGTTAAAAAGATGACATTTGACTTAGAAAAAGTACCTATAGAATACTATCAGTATGTAGAAGTGTTTAGTAAGAACAAGTCCAGACAGATACTCCTTTACCAACTTTATGATCTATCTATCCTATTAGAAAAGGAGACTATACTCTCTCTAGAACTAATCTACTCTTTATTTATGTTAGAACTCCAAATGCTAAGGAAGTTTATCAATAAGAATATCTACACAGGCTTTATCCACCCCTCATGATTGCCTTGTAGTATACTAGTACTGTTTGTCAAAAAAAAGGATGGATTACTAAGGCTTTGTGTAGATTATTGTGGGCTGAACTGACTTATCCAAAAGAACAGATATTTGATCCCCCTGCTCTTAGATCTCTTAGATATCCCCAAGAAAGCAAGAATCTATACAAAGATAAATTTGCACAATGCTTACCATCTAGTATACTATTATGAGATGACTCCCAAGAAGGAAACTATTTCTCACACATTCATTAACTTGATGGGAAACATTCAAAAATACAATATGGGAAAGATACAAATAGCATAGAAAGGATTATGTAAAATATAGATAGTTCTTGGTAAGAGTCATATGATTGTGGGAGATAGGTACATAGACCATCTAATATTTGTATAAGTATCTAATAGAATCCAACAAGGAACTCTATTAAGTTTTTTCTGAACAACCACCCTGGTTGAGCTTTAAGTCTTCATGACTTTGTGCTAATATATATATAGCAGACAGTAATGAGTGAAAAACAATATTTTACATTTGCTATAGTTTCTATGAGTGAACAGTAATACCATTTGGCCTCTTGAACACTCTAGCAATATTTCAGAGGTTCATGAATGAACTATTTGCTGACATATTGAATATCTGTGTAATTGTCTATCTTGATGACATTCTGATTTACTCTAAAGAGATGGGAGAGCACAGGAGACAAGTCAAAGTGGTCCTCAAGAGATTAAAGGCCAATAGACTATATATGTCACCCAACAAATGTGTGTTCCACTAGGAACAAGTTAAGTTCCTAGGTTTTATCTTAAGCCCAAGGGGCCTATGTATGGACAAAGAGAAGGTATGAGTAATCCAGGAATAGCCACCCTCCATTGAGTAAAGGATATGCAGTTTTTTCTAGGGTTCGCAAATTTCTATAGAAGATTCATCCACAACTACTCCAAAATTGTTATTCTATTGACATGACTCACTAGAAAGAACATGCCCTGGGTATGGAGTGAAAACTGTCAACAAGCATTCATTACACTTAAAATAGCCTTTACTTTAGTACCAGTCCTGATATATTGGGATCTAAATGCACCTATTGTAATAGAGACAGACACATCCAATTACATCTTGGCTGCCATTATCTCTATACAAGTTGATACCAAAGTCCACCTAATAGTGTTCCACTTGAGAATGTTTAGTGCAGCAGAACTGAACTATGACATATATGATAAAAAGTTATTAGCAATCTATGAGACCTTTTGCAAGTGGGGATATTACCTTAAAGAGACAACCTTCCCAGTCAAGGTCCTAATAAACTATAAGAACTTGGTCTACTTCAACATAGCTATTCAGTTCTGACTGGAACACTTGGGAACTAAGCTAGATACCTTGACTTAAAGGTAGGACCTATATTCAAAGAACAGTAGTGGTAGGTTTCTGGAAACAAACCCTCAGAACCACTATTTTATATTTTCAGCAGGATAACTGGTGCTAGCTATGAGATCTATACATCTGAACAAGACTGCCCTTAAGAAACCCTCAACCTCAATACTCTCTATTAGGAAATTAGAGAGGCTACCCTTGCTAGTCCAGAACACATAGGATTGACCAAGACTACATTACTTCAAGGCAATAATTGTTAGATAGTAGATACAAATAGACTTCTTTGTTGGAAAGGATATATTTTTATGCCAGATAGCTCTGGGCTACGGCTACAAGTGTTGTGTTCAAAGCATGATTATATACTAGTGGGTCACTTTGGTCAGTTGAAAACTCTCTACCTTGTATATAAGGACTACTTTTGGCCCAAGCTCTAAGAATTTGTAATAGACTATATATAGTCTTGCAATGCATGCATGTGCAATAAGGCTAAATGGCACTGCTCTTATGGACTCTTAAAGTAACTATCTATCCCAATTTAACCTTGGAATTCATTATTAATAGACTTCATCAAGCAGTTACCCTAATCAGATAGTTTCACAGACATTCTTGTAATTATGGACAAGTTAACAAAGTAGGCTGTATTTGTTCCAACTCATAGGTCAATCAATGTCACAGAACTCACCAATCTATTTGTTTAACATGTATTCTCTAAACACAGAGTTCTATCACATATAACTTCAGACAGGAGATCAGAATTCATTTCTAGATTCTTCCAGTTACTAGTGGTAGCATTACAGATAAGACTACATCATACCTCAGACTACTATCCTGAAGCCAATGGACAAATTGAGAGAATGAACCAAACCCTTGAACAATATCTTAGGATTTACTGTAACTACCAATAATCTGACTGGGTTTGCTTACTTCCCCTTGCAGAATTTGCCTATAACAATACATTCTCAGCTACTACAGAAGAGTCTCCCTTCTTTGCAAACAAAGGATATTACCCTCAACTACAAATCCAGACTGAAACAGAATGACTAGCCAAATTAGCAAAACTATTTGTAACAAAACTTGAGTTGGTACATGAAGAATTAAAGAGAAATATTACAGAAGCTTAAACTCATTACCAGGGAGTAGTAAATGCTAGACAATCTCTGGCACTAGATATTTGAGTAGGGGATCTTGTATTTGTACTGGCTAAGCTTATTTGTACCCCTTGTCTATCCAAGAAATTATCAGAAAAATTCCTAGGACTATTTAAAGTGATAGGGAAGCCTGGTTTCCATTTATACCAGATCAAATTGCTAGTCTATCTTCGATCTATTTATCTAGTCTTCTATATATCACAACTAGAGCTGGCAATATCAAGTAACATTAAGGGCTACTACAACCCATCCCTTCACCTATTAAAGTCAAAGATAATGCTAAATATAAAATTGTACAAGTCCTGGACTCAAATTTTGATCATTGAAAAAAGAACCCCTTCCTTTACTATATACCGTAGGCTAGCTACAAAGAAACAGCAGACAAATTCTCATGGCTGGGAACCAATGATTTGAACTATACATCAAAACTAGTACAAGAATTTCATGAACAGTACCCTAATAGACCTAGACTTTACCAGTTGTCTCCGGATTGGACTATGAGTTAAGTCTAGGATTGCCATCTTAGTCATTAGGGCCATGAGGGTATAGCCATAAAGAAGAGGTACTGTCATAACCTTGTGATACCATAACCATCACTTCAACTCTTGATGCCATCAAGGATAACTGTATAGTTAGTCACCAGTCTATGTCACCTTGTCAGTAGTTTAGTTATATGAAGGGGTACAATTCCTACCAAAGAAATAAAAACCATACAGAACAACCAATAGACAAATTAATGCCCAATTTAATACCAGAAAAGTCCTAGAGTCATATATCAGCAGACTTTATTACAAAGCTACCATTGGCACAAGGATATAACTTAGTCTTAGCAGTAGTAGACAGGTTAACAAAGATGGTTCATTTTCTTTCTACTATGGAGAAAATATTGGCAGAAGGATTAGCTAGGCTGTTTAGAGACAACATATGGAAACTACATGGGTTACCCAAAAGTATCATTTCAGATAGAGGATCCCAATTTATAGTAGAATTGATAAGGAAGTTGAATAAAATGTTAGGGATTAAGAGCAAAATGTCAACAGCATTCTACTCTTAGACAAATGGACAAACAGAAAGGATCAACCAAGAACTTGAGCAGTATTTGAGGATTTTCATAGACCATAGACAAGAGTAGTGGCCAGATTGGTTAGGAATAGCTGAGTTCATCTACAACAATAAGGTACATTCAAGTACTAAGATATTACTCTTTAAGACAGACTATGGGCAAGATCCTAGGATGGGATTTGAAGTAAAAAGGAAAGGGAAATACAAGGGGGTAGAGAAGTTTGTAATTAAAATAAGAGAGGTACAGGAGAAAGCAAAAGCAGTGCTAGAAAAGGCATAGGAGAAAATGTATCACAAATGGCCACTTACTGATTTGTGATTGGTTGATTTGATAATCAAAGTGCTCAAAAAAGCAAAGTTAGACAAACAGCAAAAGATGTTGTTAAGTCTGAGGTTTATCCTCAGACATACAGTCCTTAAATATATGATTGTAGTAGTCTATATACCAGAACAGCCTACTACATGATCACTACCTATTGTTCTACATATAAGAGTGTTATTGTTCTTGAAATAGAGATAACCTAACCATCTTAGGGCAGTTCTTTGTTCTATTCAAGGACAGATGATAATCTATAGGTAAAGATTAATATTATATACAAACATTAAGGACCTTGTATCTTCATGGGATCTTATCACCTCTGGTTCTATTTATGGCTGAAAGAAATGCATTGAAGAGAACTTCACAATGGTCATTGAAGCAAATGATTACATTAAGCAGTTCTCGAGATATCAGCAATTTAGTGTCTAGTGACTTGGTGATCACTAACTGATCTGCTGATAACTCAGTGAATACTGATTGCTTTGAGATGTTTTTGGTACTGTTTGAAAGGTCTTCTTAAGGGCTTTTGGTGGCCATTTAGATTGTTGAAATTGGTCAAGTATTCCCAGAGTTATGGTCTAAATAAAGTTTGTAACATTACTTCTTCTCTTGGTTCAAGCTCCATTAAGAAGTTATCTCATTTTTGGTAAACTCTGAAGATACTCCTGCAGCTTTTTGCCTGCATTATGTAGATTTTTCTCAGGTTCCCATATATCATCTTTTTGACTGTATCCTTTCTATCTAACAAGGAATTCGTTTTTTCCATGTTTTTGTCATGAATCTAGAATCTTTTCTACTTCCTATTCTTTCTGGCCCTGTATTAAGGTCAGTAGTGGAGGTGTGGATTTCTGTCCATAGATGGTGGATTTGGAGTACTGTGCTAACTTGCTAGTATGTGTCACAAACTTCATTCAGACCATAACTCCAGGGATACTTGACCGATTTTGACAATCTAAATGGCCACCAAAAGCCCTTAAGAAGACCTTTCAAACAGTACCAAAAACATCTCAAAGTGATCAGTATTCACTGAGTTATCAGCAGATCAGTCTGTGATCACCAAGTCACCAAATACTAAATTGCTGATATCTCAGGAACTGCTTAATGTAATTGTTTGCTTCAATGACCATTGTGAAGCTCTCTTCAATGCGCTTCTTTTGGCTATAAATAAATCCTGAGGCAATAAGATCCCATGGAGATACAAGGTCCTTAATGTTTGCACATGATACTGATCTTTACCCATAGATTATCATCTATCCTTGAATAGAACAAAGAACTGCCCTAAGATGGTTAGGTTATCTCTATTTCAAGAACAATAACACTCTTATATGTAGAACAATAGGTAGTGATCATGTAGTAGGCTGTTCTGGTATATCTACCCCTTTATGGTTTTTCAGCTTCTCTAACCCCACCTTTATCCAAACTTCTCTTAATAGCCGTAGAGTGCACCATACATCTCTTATTCTCTCAGTTATATTGGTGCAATTGAATTTATTTCCCAGCTTTTCTGGACACAATACACTATACAGATTATTGGAAGCCAGCTGAAAGCTCACTGTCCTCCATTTTCTTTTGCCGACTCCTGCGGCATTTCTACTACTCTTTCTTTATGCCTTTCCCAACAATTTTTGGTCATATGGCCCCACTTTCCACACACATAGCATGTCCTGTCTTCTCCTCTTCCTCTATTTATATCCATTGCATTTGGGTCTCTCCTTGAACTCACTTGAGTTCCCCTTCTATTGAACGTATTTCCTCCTCCTCCTCCTCTGTACCCTCCTCCTGTTCTCCATGTTATTTGCCCCCCTCTTCCCCCATATGATCCTCCCTCTCTATGCTGTGCATTTCCTCCTGGATACGCTGTATTCCTCCCCAATGTCTTTTCTTCTATTCTGTTTTGCCTCTGATTTCTATCCAGTCTCACTGCTCTTTCTTGCCACTCTCCAATGGTAGTTGGTGGTTCTTCTGCTTCTGCCAGCTTCCTCCTAATACTTCCATTCAACTCTCTCTTGAATTCTTCGACAAGAGGTCTTCCCTCATAGCCACTCCCCCTGGCAATCTTTTTGAATTCCTGCACATACTTGTTACAGGTCCTCCCTTCTTGTTCAATTGTTCTTAGCTGTTCTATTTTCCTCTCCTCCTCTGATGTTTCCCCAAAGTTGTTCCTTATCTTTGTGAATAGCTGCTCTGCTGATTTCACTTCTGACTCTCCCTTAGCTAGCTCATCCAGCAAGTTATTCTTCTATACCTCCACTATTCCTCTCTATACATATGACAACACCCAGGCCACCTGGGTTGCTGCTACCTCTTCCATCATCTTCATTCTAATGTATAGGTGAGCCGCGTTAATAAATATGCTCACCTCTTCCATCTTCCCACTGAAAACTTGAGGTCTTGCAACCTCCACTCTGCTCCTCTGTTGCTGAAGAAGCATAGTGTTGACTTGCTGTTATAGGGTTGCAATTATGGCAAGAAGTTACTTCTCTCTGGTCTAGAGGGGGGCGGGCACCAAAGGACGTTCCCCCTGTTACTGTTGTTGTTGGTGAGACATTGGCAATAGTGATGGTGATAGTGATAGTGATAATGATGATTCCTTATAGAAGGATGAATGGTCTTCTTCGTCTGTACTTATGACTGGCTACTGACTAAGAAGGGTAAAACAATATTATCCCTAAGAAGGGAATCTCTAAGCTAGATGGGCCTTTAAGAGGTTGCCGTCATTCCCCTGTATAGACCGGTCACAATGGATCAGTAGTACAGAGCTGATAGTGAAGAACTAGTTATAAGCCCACTCGATATAGAGGTCAGGTCTTAGGTAGGGACACAAGCTTTGTTCAGGCCATCCACCTACTGTCCCTAACTAATAGTGAAGTTCCCTTTATAGCTAGGGTCCACTATCCAAGATGCTTTTAAGTGCTGTGCTCGTTAGCGAGGATGATAAGAGAGTAAGTGAAAATAAGAATGTTAAGGCTGCGAGGTGTAGGGTCAACAATGGGTATTGAGTTCTTATGTTATTGATAGGCAGTGAATGCTCTTAGTGATCACCCTCAGTGGATGTTCAAGAAGAACTCAATGGAATTTTTCCTTGGATTGGACTACTACTTATACTATTTTACAGTGGCTATACTACTACTAGTCTATGATCACATGTTCTTCTAGAATATTCTATGGTCACTTGACCTTGTCACATGATTTGGTTACCTAAGTTCCCATACTATTTATACCTTGATCTCATTGTATGACTTGAGATTTTGGATTAAGTATTTAAATAAGTGGGAGACCATTTCTTTCTTGGGGCTCTCATAACATACAATATCTCTAGTTCAGTAGATGAAGTGTAGTAGGCAGAAACTACACTATAACTATACTAAAAGTGTCCTTCTAATAACATAGGTCCTGTCTTGAGAGAAGAGTTCAATATCATGTCCAGTTTCTCACACTGGCTCATAGAAGAGAAATAGGGGTCTCAGAGTGATTCCAGTCACCTGCAAGGGTTTTTTAGAAATGTTTATACAAATCCAAAGTCTTTCAGGACTAGCTGTGATACACTAGCTAGCCTGCTCTCAATAGTTTGAGAGATAGACCTTCTCCTTTATGCCTGGGGTCCAGCCTACTATAGAGATAAGTCTTTGACAGAAACCCACTCTGAGCTCTCAGTAAATCATCTGTTCTGTAACAGAAACAGAGATACCCTCAGAAAAGTCATCTTGTCCTGTAATAGAGACAAAGAAACCCTCTTATAGCCTCCTAGACCTACATCTGGAATGAACACAACCCCATATCCTTTGTAGAGACAATAGGGACAGAAAACAGTAGACTTAACAAACTATTACAAATGGTCACTTACTAATTTGTGATTAGTTGATTTGATAATCAAAGTACTCAAAAAAGCAAAGTTAGACAAGTAGCAAAAGATATTATTAAGTCTGAGGTTTATTCTCAGATATACAGTTCTTAAATATATAATTGTAGTGGTCTATGCACTAGAACAGCCTACCACATGATCACTATCTATTATTTTACATATAGGAGTACTATTGTTCTTGAAATAGAGATAACCTAACCATTTTAGGACAGTCCTTTGTTCTATTCAAGAACAGATGATAATCTATGAGTAAAGATCAGTGTTATGTACAAACACTGAGAATCTTGTATCTCCATGGAATCTTATTGTCTTTGGTTTTATTTATAGCTGAAAAAAGCATATTGAAGAGAGCTTCATGATGGTTATTGAAGCAAACAATTATGTTAAGTGGTTCCTGAGATATCAGTGATTTAGTGTCTAGTGACTTGGTGATCACCAACTAATCTGCTGATAACTCGGTAAATACTAATTGCTTTGAGATGTTTTTGGTACTGTTTGAAAGGTCTTCTTAAGGGCTTTTGGTAGCCATTTAGATTGTCAAAATCAGTCAAGTATTCCTAGAGTTATAGTCCAAATGAAGTTTGTAATAGGAAGTAGAAAACACAGAAAAAAAAGCAAGTAAGAAAGATAGAAGAAGAGAAAACAGTAAAAGAACTGGTGCCTAGGAGATTCTGGAAGTAGAAGAAAGTATTTGGAAAGGAGAAGTCAGAAAGAATGCCCACAAGAAAACCATAGGACTATATAATAGAATTAAAGAAAGAGAAGAAGTACAAGCATTTGTGGAGGACCAGTTACAAAAAGGGTATATTTAGCTATTGAAATCACCATAGACCTCACCAGTCTATTTTGTAATGAAAAAGGATAGAAAAAGAAGAATAGTGCAAGACTATTATCATATAAATTAGTAGACAGTAAAAAATAGATACTCTTTGTCTATTATGACAAATCCCCTAGGAGATGAAGAGGAGTATGATGGGTAGAGAGATAATCTCCCTCTGGATGATCATTATGAAGTTGATTATCTCAGAGGGAATAATTATAAATGGTTATTCTACTCATTGAATGAATGGGAAAGGGCTCAAGAAAGAGGATAGGAGAACTAGACCACTGTTCTCAATGATTATGATTGGTTGATATCAATAGTAACTACTGATTAGGATCTTTAATAGATCCAGATTCAACTGAAACCTAAAAAAGAACTAACCTGAATAGAAACTATAACAGAAGGATACTTAAAACAAACTTATAAACAAACTATAAATTCTAAAACAGATATTGGTAGTAACCTGGACAGCAACAGTCACAGACAGTATTAGCTACTTCTCTATTAGGATAGATTAGTAGGAGTGTTCATAAATATATCTGGAAAAAGTAAAGAACTCCAAGTTCTTTTTTTCTTTTTTTAATCTTTGGTTTGAAAGGACATTTCAAGAAAGTATTGTTATAATTAACAATTATCTCTGGAGTGAACATTAACTAGAAAGACAATTGAATATACTCTTGTTGAAATACCCTAATAGAATATCACTTGGAAAGTGATAGTACAAAAACTATCAGTTATCCTTAGGCAACAAACACATTTGGAGTCTAAGTCATAACATTGCCTCTTATCATAGATATCCTAGATAGAGTAAAGAAAAAGAAGGTGTTTACAAAACTGGATCTTAGATGGAGGTATAATAATGTAAGGATCAAGGAGGATGATAAGTAAAAAACAGTGTTCACAATATATATTGGCACATATGAACCGCTAGTGGAGAAAGTATTAAACAGACTAAAGGAAAATGACCTATTTGTTAAGCCAGAAAAATGTTGGTGGAAAGTAAAGGAGATAGAATTTCTAGGTGTAGTAATTGGACCTTGAGGGGTAGAAATGCAGAAGGAAAAAATAAATGAAGTTCTAAGCTAACTAGTACCAAGAAATATAAAGGAAGTACAAAACTTTCTAAAGCTTGCAAACTATTACAAACAGTTTATTAAGGACTTTGCTAGAATAACAGCTCCTTTGCATCTACTAGTCAAAAAGAAAGAAAAGTGGAGATGAAGAGAAAAGCAGAGAGAAGTGTTCAGAAGATTAAAAAAAGTAGATAAAAAAATGAAGATGAAGGCAAATGCCTCAGACTATGCAACAGAAAGAGTATTGTCAGTAAAATGTAGGGATAGAAAGTAGAGGCCAGTTGCTTTCATCTTGAAATCATTGAATATAACTGAACAAAACTATAAAATCTATGACAAAGAAATGCTAGTAGTAATTCAGTACTTAGAGTTATAGAGGCACTACTTAAAAGAGACAAAAGTAAGGTTTGAGATCTGAATGGACCACAAAAACCTATAGTACTTTATGACTAGCCAAAAGTTAAACTAAAGACAAACTAGATAGATATTATACCTATCACAATTCAACTTTATCTTGAAACATATTCCAGAAAAGAGTATAGAAAAGACAGATAAATTGAACAGAAGACTAGATTGGCAAGAGAGAGTAGAAAAGGATAATGAAAACCAAATGTTAATAAAGCCAGAATAGATGAAGAGAACAGAAACATTGGTAAAAGAGGGCAATCTAAGAAACAAGATTAAAAAAGCACAGAAAGGAAACAAAAAAGTGATTAAAGTGGTAGAAGAACTAAAAAAAGCAGGAATGAAAATATTAAGGGATGAAGAGTAGATAATAGAAGAAGGAGTAGTCATAAAAGAAGGATAAATCTATATGCCAGAGAGAAAATTGAGAGAAGAGGTGATACAGTTACATTATAATATACCAATAAAAAAATATAGGAGAAAATGGAAAACAATGGAACTGATAACAAGGAACTACTGGTGACTAGCAGTTACAAAAGAAGTAGGAAGATATATGAATGAATGTAATGCTTATTAATGCTACAAGAATAGAAGTGAGACCCTAGTAGAAAAGCTGATGCCCAATGCAATTCCAAAAAAACTATAAAGTCATATTTCAGCAGATTTCATTACAAAGCTACCTTTAGCTCAGAGTTATAATGCAATTCTAGTGGTTTGCAACCAATTTAGTAAAATGGTACATTTTATAGTAACTATGGAGAAAACATCAGCAGAAGAACTTGCTAGGCTATTCAAAGATCATATTTGGAAATTACATAGTCTTTTAGAAAGCATCATATTAAATAAAGGAGTGTAGTTTGTAGTAGGAATGATAAAAGAACTAAATGAGTTGTTAGAGATCCAAACAAAGCTATCAACAGTCTATCATCCCCAAATAGATAGACAAATAGAAAGGATCAATCAGGAGTTAGAACAATACCTGAGGGTTTTTATCGACCATAGACAAGAGTAGTAGCCAGACTGGCTGGAAACTGCTGAATTTGCATATAACAAAATTCATTCAGCTACAAAAGTGTTTCCTTTCAAGATAAATTATGGTCAAGATCCAAGAATGGAGTTTGAAGAAAGAAGAAGAGAAAATTTTGAAGTAGCAGAAAAATTTGTAGAAAGGATGAAGAAAATTCAGAAAAAAGCAAAAGTGGTGTTAAAAAAAGCATAGGAGGAGATAAAGAAGTATGCAAACAGAAAGTGAGGAGAAGGAGAGGAGTATAAAGTTGGAGACTTAGTACTGTTAAGTACAAAGGACTTAAAATGGCAAATAATAGGAAAAAGATTGGAAAAGCTAACAGAACAGTTTGTAGGCCTATACAAAGTAAAGGGAATTGTCTCAACCAATGCTATAGAGTTAGAATTACCAAATTCTATTAAAATACATCCTATAGTTAATGTAAGTAGAGTATGATTGTATAAGTCTCAGATAGGAGGGCAGAAGAAGACTTTACTAAAACTAGTCATCATTGAAGGAGAGAAGAAATTTGAGGTAGAAAAGATACTAAATAAAAGAATAGTTAGAGAAAAAGAAGGGTTTTTGGTATGATAAAAGGGATATACAGCAGAAGGAGATACCTGGGAAAGTAGGGAAAACTTGAAGAATATAAAGGAACTGGTAGAAGAGTTTGAAAGGAAGTATAGGGAAGAGGCCAAAGAAGTAAGGCAACAGAAAAAAGAAGATAACAAAAAAGAGTTCTCAAAAGAACTACTAGAAAGGATTATAGCTAAGATGCTATGAGAGTGGTCAAATAAGGAATATAAGAGACAGAAGGAGAGAAGATAGAAGAAAAACTAAAGACAATAGAAAAATTTCTTGGGATAAGATAACTTGAAAGGGAGACCATGTTATAAAATGACTTTCAAAAAGAAAACTATTTCTTGTATATTTATTAACTTAATGGGAAACTTTTAAGAATATAATACAAAAAAGATATAAATAGTGTAGAAAGGATTATGTAAGATATATAATTCTTAGTAAGGGTTATGTGATCACAGGAGACAGACACATAGACTAGCCAATATTTGTATAAGTATCTAATGAAATTTAATAGGGAACTCTATTGAGTTCTTTCTGAACAACTACCTTGGTTAAGCTTTAAGTCTTTACAACCTTGCACTAACATCCTGGATATTTTCCATTAGATTAATAAATGCATGGAAATAATTTTTTCTTTAGAGATTGTCTTATAACAATATTCTTTTTTAATCTTTTACTTCTATTTTATTCTTTTGAACCTTCAGTATACAATTGGAAGCTAGTACTGCATTTTATTGTTTGTTTGTCATATACTGGATTTTTGGTTATAATTAGTATTATTTATTTATTTTCTTTTCCTTATTACTATTTATCTTCTACTTAATTCAGAGTAGAAGTATTGTATTTTAGACTAAAAGGAGTATTGCATTTTAGACTGGCTCTTCCCTATTCCAGCTAGGGTATATATATGGAATAAATACATAGTAGCTATCTAGTTTGCAAATTAATGTCTCTTTGTCTTTTGTCCATATTCTTCTTCTTCTCATATATATTTCTTTAACTTAAACTTTAGACTCCTGTTCAATATCTGACAATATCTTCTTATCTCTGAAATTAACAATTACCCATAATAGGAGATTAGAATGCAACATATACATTGAAGTCAAAATTATCCCCCTTTGTTATTTCTGAACTTCTACTCTTTAATATATATATCTTAGAGTATAAGTATATTTTCTTTCTATACTAGCTAGTACTCCTTTTCTATGATATATACTATTCTGGAGTTATTATATTAGCTAATTAATACTCCAATTCTCTGTTCTTGATACTGTTCTAGTATATAATTTCCTTTTGTGTCCTTTCACTGGTAGACTCTATTATCTTTAGTTCTTCTACTAGTAAGTCTCTACTTTTCTAGATTCTATATCTATTATTTTTATCTATTACATACTTTTTTACAAATGCTCCTCTCTTCAACCTGGTTCCATTAGTTGTACTACTATTCAGTTTATTTGTGTTCTGATAACTAGTCTATTTTCTCAAACTGCCATCTCATGCTTCTTTAATATCTATTTGGTATTTATTTATACCTTCTACAAAGGCATTTTTCTTTTTGAGCTCAGTGGCAATTTCTTTGACCCTTTTACTTTTGATGAGTATTATGTTTAGGTTCTTCAGGAGATAAAGTTAGCATTTAATTATCATACTCTCAAGAGTAAAGATTAGGCTTGATTCTTTTTTTTTCTTTTTTCTGTTTCTTTCTAGATATATTTTATTTTATTGTTATCTATTGTTTTCTGTATCTAGATATTATTTTGCTATTATATATCTGTACCAGTCATCTCGTTGACTTTTTTGTATGACTTATAAGTTTTCTGTTATATCTGCTATCATGACATTAAAATAGTGTCTATATTTAGCATGATATTACATGAAAAAATTATCCAAAGTTCTTTTTCTTTCTTCTTATGTCATTATTTAGTTTAACTTTTCTTTGTCTTTGTCTTATTATTAAATAGTATTCTTACCATTGTTCTAAATTATTTATTTCTTACTCTAGAAGCTTCCAGTTCCTCTTCACTCATTATATGTCATATACCAGTATGTCTTTTCTCTCCCTTTCTATTTTTTGCTTATTTTTCCTTTTTCTTTTTCTAGCATTTATCTAGGTTGTTCTCCACTATATCTTATTATTTTCTAGAACCTTTCTGTATTTGTTTGTAATTTATTCCCAATTGAGCAGTTTTGTTATTGCTTCATTAGTATGAAAGTTTCTTTTTGGTTCCTCTGTCAGTTTCTGTAAGTCACTGTCTGATGTATTTAGGAGTTTTTATACTTGTGTCATGAAGTCAAACTTTCTTCTAGATAAATAAGAGAATACCCTAAAGACTACCACTTTATTCTGCCATACTAAACCATTAAGCTTAGCTAAGATATAGGCACCTCCCTGGAGTTTTCTCACTACTACCATAAATCCTAGGTATTTTGGCTTTATCATTTTGTCCACTGACATTTCTATAGCTAAATTCTTTACCAATACTAGACTACCTAGTCCTAGATCAAATTCCTTTATTTTATGTTATAGGTCATTTTCCAGCTATAGAGTTCTTCTAATCTTCTCTTTTATAATTCTATTTTTCATTTCTTCTATATAAGATATATGTTTTTCTAGCACCATCACTTGTAGTCCTATAAGTTTCTCTCTAGAAAGTATTCTTTTCAGGTATTTGATGAGTCATGTTACTTCAATCATATCTAGAGGTAAAGTTGGGTGTACTTCTGTTACTATAAAGTATAAAGAATATCCTATACTCTTTTTTACTGTAATTCTATTTGCTTACATTACATAGTATAGATACCAGGTCCATTTCTTTACATCTTTCTTGGTGGCCTTGTATAACATTTACCTTAGATTCTAGTGTGATCTTTCTACTA
>Ga0153972_1000224_pt1 | contig 16988 bp, 15 predicted proteins | sample TSGA056MetaG_FD_104732 | JGI IMG/M metagenome (GOLD analysis project Ga0153972, IMG submission 104732) | Attine ant fungus gardens microbial communities from Georgia, USA - TSGA056 MetaG | ecosystem: Host-associated > Fungi > Mycelium > Unclassified | place: USA: Georgia, George L Smith State...
CTGGTAGACCCGGTAATGGCAGATCACGGCGCGCTATACAAGGGCTTTGCGCCCGATTTCCCCGCCGAAATGGCCCGGCTGTGCAAGCGAGCGGACGTGATCGTCCCCAATTTGACGGAGGCGGCCCTCCTGCTGGGCGAGCCGTATGTGGAAGGGCCTTATACGCGGGAATATATCGCGGGTCTTTTGCGCCGGCTTGGGGACGCATTCGGCGGAAAAATCATCCTGACCGGCGTGTATTTTGAAGCAACCCGGCTGGGGGCGGCCTGCTTCGACGCGGTCACCGGGGAAACGGGCTTTGCCTTTCACGATGTCGTACCCGGCTATTATCACGGCACCGGGGACGTGTTCGGCAGCGCGCTTTTGGCGGGACTTATGGGGGGCCTGTCCCACAGGGACGCAATGCAGGTGGCGGTGGACTTTACGGTGGATTCCATCCGGCTGACCGACCCGGCGCGGGAGCCCCGCTACGGCGTCCGGTTCGAGGCCGCCCTGCCGGGGCTCATAAAGCGGCTTGCCCGTTAGGTTTGCGGCGCTTCCAGAAATGTACGCAGGTTGTCCATGGCCTCTTGGGTGTCCGCGTATCCAGCCTCATAGAGGGATTTTAGCTTTTCTGTGTCCTTCTCCAGCCGACCGATGGAAACCGGCGTTTTTGGCCGAATCACAAAGACTGTTCCCGCCGCCTGATCCCGTCGGATTTGGGAGAGGGCGGCGTTGTAATGAGCGTGGCGGCGCCCGATCTGCTCCACCAGCGCGGGATACCCCCGGTAGCGGAGCTTTATCAGGGGCAATAGCCGGTTTGGCCCCTTGGTATACCCGTCATGCTGCGTCAAAATGACCACATGCCGCCCGCAGCCGTCCGCCTTGGCCTGACTCAGTGGGATGGAGTCGCTGATTCCACCGTCCAGATACGACTCCCCGCCTATTTGCACCATACGGGACAAAAGGGGTAAAGAGCTGGAGGCCTGAATCAGGGGCATGTCCGTTTTCAGGTCGCGTACCGCCCTGTATACGGGCTTTCCGGTTTTGCAGCTTGTTAAAACAGCGTACAGGGTGGTTTCATTTGCGCGGAACGCGTCATAATCGAAGGGGAGCAGGTGGTTGGGCACCTGGTCGTAGGTGAACTTGGCGCCGATGTAATCCCCTGTGGTCAGCAAGCTGTAAAGGCTGCCGTAGCGTCTGTCCCCTCGGTAGTCAAGCACCGTCCGGGCCGCTCGGCCCCGCTGGCCGGACAGATAGCTGCACGCATGACACGCGCCCGCCGACACGGCGTAAATGGCCGGAAATGCAATCCCGTGATCGAGAAAACAGTCCAGCACGCCGGCGGTATACAGGCCCCGCATCCCGCCCCCTTCTAAAATCAGGCTGACGTTTGTCATGTGCCTGCCCTCCTTTTCGTATCTGAAAACACGCTTCCAGTATATCACGAGTCGGAAAATTCTTCAACGCGCCGGAAAGGCCGGAACATTTTCTTTGCCCGGCGCGTCCATCCTATTGTGAACTCCGGCAACAAGGCTTGACAAAAGGTGCCCAGGATGATATAACTGTATTAGAAAAATTAATACAGTCAGTGATTTTCGGGAAAACATGGGAGGATCAAAATGAGAAACAGAAACAGGAATAGGCCCGGCAGGTGGCTCAGTCTGCTTTTGGCGGTGGGGATGCTGCTGGCGCTGACGGCCTGCGGCGGTGAAAATTCGAATGACGGTGGCGGGGATGCGGCGGAATATGTCTATACCGCCCAGTCGATTCCGCTTCCTGAGGATGTGACATGGGTCGAACGTTTCGCGGTGCAAAACGACCGGATCTACATCTACTATACATATTACAATGAAGGCTTGCGAGATTTGGCATCCGGCACGGACGAAACCGGCGCAGCTGCCGAAGCCGATTCGGGTGAAGCGGAGGCCGGGGACGTGCCGGACTACGGCATGGTTTCGGAGTACGCCGTGATCAGAGAGAACCGAATTGCCAGCTTTTTGCCGGATGGCAGCGATTTGCGGGAATTCACCTATGAGGGGCAAAGCCAGAACAGCTATGTCCAATCTATGGTCGTGGATCAAGCAGGGGATATTTACCTTCTGGAAAATGTGGGCTCCTATGGGACGGACGCGTCCGGGGAAATTAGTTACGAAAGCTACAAGGAGGCCTATGTCCTGACGAAGCTGGATGCTGCCGGAAACACCGTATCGACGATGGAGCTGACCGAGGCGCTGGCAGAATACCGGAACAGCGACTGGTTCTACATTGATCGGTTTCTTACCGGCGCGGACGGGAATATTTATTTGGCCTTCGCTCAAGACAACGGAAGTGCCGTCGTCGCCCTTGATCCGTCGGGAGGAAAGCTGGTTTCCCTTGCGCTGGAAAATTATATTCAGAATCTGGTGCGCTCCAACGACGGACGGGTTCTGGCCATGGCTTACGGCGACGAGGGCTACGAGCTGCGGGAAATCGACCCGGCGGCAAAGGGTTGGGGCAAAACCTATTCCATGGGCGTGAACTGCGACAGCGCGTATAGCGGAAACGCCTACAGCGTATACTACCAGGACGGATCCAAGCTGTACGGATACGACCTGGAAAGCGGTGAATCGACGGAGCTTCTGACCTGGCTGGACGCGGGGGTGTCTTCCAGCTATATCGAGCAGCTGGGGGCGCTGTCGGAGGATCGCTTCGTAACCCGGGGCTATGACAACGCCACGGGGGGTACGCAGCTTTCCCTGCTGACAAAGCAGGACGCCTCGGAGCTGGCCAATAAGACGACGCTGACCCTGGCGGCCTATTATCTGGATGATCAAACCCGGGCGGCCATTGTAGCGTTTAATAACACCAATACGGAATACAGGATTTCAGCCACCGAATATTCCAATTACGCTACGGAGAATGACTGGCAGGCGGGGCTGACCAAGCTGAACACGGAGATCATGACCGGCAACGTGCCGGACATCCTCTGCCTCGGCGCCCTGCCGACGGCGCAGTACGCGGGCCAGGGGATTTTGGAGGATCTTTACCCCTATCTGGACAGCGATCCGGAGCTGAACCGGGCGGACTTCGTGGAAAGCGTTCTGCGGGCGTTGGAAACGGACGGGAAGCTTTATGAACTGGGTCCGTCCTTTTATCCCATGACGATCGTTGGGAACGCGGACGCGGTAGGCGCCGAGCCCGGCTGGACCTTTTCGGACATGCTGGACCTGGCCCGGAGTCTGCCTGAGGATATCGCCCTGTTCGGCCCATATCTTACGAAAGACACCTTTCTGAACTACGCCATGTACTTCAATCAGGGCGATTATGTAAACTGGGCCGCGGGGACGTGCAATTTCGATTCCCAGGAATTTATCGATCTGCTGGAATTCTGCAATATGCAAGCCGGCGACGTAAGCTACGACCAGGACACCTATGTGGACGAAAACACCCTGATTCTGGAGGGCAAGCAGCTGCTTAAGGTTTGCGGCCTTTGGGATGCAAGTGAGATTCAGCTTTATGAATACCTCTTCAATAATAACGCTACGTATATCGGCTTTCCCACAAGCGAGGGGGTCGGTACGGGCATGAGCCTGGATACCGCCTTTGGGATATCTGCCACGTCCCGGAGCAAGGACGCGGCCTGGCGCTTTGTCCGGCAGTTTTTCAGCGAGGACTATCAGGCTGCCATGTTATGGGGGCTGCCCACAAGCAAGGCCGTGTTAGAGAAAAAGCTGGCGGATGCCGTGCAGCCGGAGGACAGCGGAACAAATTCGGTAAGCAGCATGACGAGCGGCGGCGGCTTTACCTATGAATACCACAAGGTCACCCAGGAGGAGGCGGACATCTTCCTTACGGTGATCGACACCATTGGGACGGTTCTCCGCAGCGACGGCAGCCTGAATACCATCGTGATGGAGGAAGCGGCCGCGTATTTCGCCGGAACACAGACGGCAGAACGAACGGCGGAAATTATCCAAGACCGGATTACGACGTATATCAACGAGTAACCGGACGCGCGCGCCGGGGAACGCCGCGGCGTTCCCCGGGTTTCCGCCCATGACTTCGGAAAAGGAAAAAAAGGGGAGAAGATGAAAAAGCATTTTCGGGATATCGGCCTATGCCTGTTCCTTGCCCTGACTGTAGGGCTTGCCGCTTGCGGAAAAGAACCGCAGGAGCAAAGCGGCGGTTCGCTTTCCGGGGCAGGTGACCTCGTTTACACGGCTGGCGCGCTTGCCATGCCGGTGGAAGCGGAATACTTCAGCTATTTTGCGGTTCACAACGACCGGATTTATGTGGAATACGATTATTACAGCGCGGCTGCGGACGCGCCCGCCGGAGACGAAGAACCGCTTGTGCAAGAAGCGGACGATATTCTGTATCCGGAGGAGTATGGCGCATCGTATGTTTCCGAAACCCGGATCGCAAGCTTCCTGCCCGATGGCAGCGATTTAAGGGAATTTACGTATCGGGGCGAAAGCGAGAATGCCTCCGTACCCCTCATGACTGTAGACGAGGAAGGGAATATTTGGATTGTTGAGTGCGTCGCGGAATATGCGGAGGACGGCACGGACGGCACCTATTCCGCCTACACGGAGACCTACTGGCTGGTTCAGCTGGATTCCGAAGGGAACCCGCTTTTGCGGAAGGAAATCGCCGGCCTTGCCGCCGAAAGCGCCGGAGGCTGGGCCTATATCAGCGCCATGGCGCTGGGGGCGGACGGAAACGTATTCCTGCTGATTTATGGCGAAACCCAGTCCTGCATCGGGATTTTTGACGCGGAGGGCAATCGCCTCCATACGCTGGAGCTGGCGGAGACTACGTATGCCCACAACCTGGTGCGAACCGGCGACGGGACCGTGCTGCTGTGCGCTCGGGAGGAAGCGGGCAATCTCCTGCGGGAGATCGACGCGGCTGCAGGGGACTGGGGGGAAGACTATGGGCTGAGCCTGAATTACAACAGCATTATTACAGGTCCGGGTTCTACTGTCTATCTGTCCGACAGCTCGGCGCTGCGCGCCTTTGACGTGGCAACCGGCGAAACGACGGAGGTTCTGACCTGGCTGAACTCCGGCGTCGCCGCGTCGTATATTAACGGCATGGGTATTTTTTCGGACGGCACCGTGGTTGTGACGGATTATGACCAGGAAACCTGGAAGATAAAGCTCCTGCTCCTTACACCCCAAGATGCGTCGGAGGCGGAGGAAAAAACGCCGCTTACTTTGGCGGCCTATTATCTGGACAGCAGCCTGCGGGCAGCGATTGTGGAATACAATCAAGGGGGCGGCGACTATCAAATCCAGGTGACGGAGTATTCCCAATACGATAACGAGAAAGACTGGGACGGCGGCTTGACAAAGCTGAACGCGGACATTATCGCGGGGAACATCCCGGATATCCTGTATCTGGACGGCCTGCCGGCCCAGCGGTACGCGGCGGCGGGGCTTTTGGCAGACCTGTATCCCTATATTGACAGTGATACGGCGCTTTCCCGGGATAGCTTCCCGGAGGCTGTCCTTGCCTCCCTGGAGACGGACGGGAAGCTCTATCAAACTGCCTCCAGCTTCTATATTTCCACGGCGGTGGGGAACGCCCGGTTTGTGGGCGGGGAGCAGGGGATCACCTTCGCTGCGCTTCAGGCGCTGCAAAACGCCATGCCGGAAGGGACGACGCTCCTTGGGGACTACTTTACCCGGAACACTTTTCTAAACTATATCCTGTGGTACGGCAGCGGAGATTTTGTGGATTGGTATTCCGGTGAATGCCGGTTCGACAGCGCGGAGTTTATCAGCATTTTGAACTACGCCGCTTCCCTGCCGGAGGAGTATGACTGGAGCCGATACGAGACAGGGGATTATGTCTATGAAAGCGAGTATGCACGCCTGTTAAACGGCACCCAGCTTCTGTATCCAACCACGGTCAGCAATGTTGAGGAAATCCAGATGCTCCGCGCTTTATTGGGGGACGATTTGAATTTCATTGGATTCCCCTCGGCGGAAGGCGCCGGTACGGCGCTTCAAGCCAGCTTCAGCTTCGGCATCTCCAGCGTCTCGGCCCATAAGGAGGCCGCCTGGGAATTTGTCCGCCGGTTTTTGACCGCGGAGTATCAGGAGAGCACCGCCGGCGGCTGGAGTTTTCCCACCAATCAGGCCGCGCTGGAGGCCGCACTGATGGAGGCCATGACGCCTAAGCTGAATGAAAACGGCGTGGAAATCGGTTCCTGGAGCATGTATGTGACGGACGAACAGACCATTGAAATTCACGTGGCCACCCAAGCGGATATCGACGCTTTTTGGGCGCTTTTGGGCAATGTCCGGACGGTGATTCGGAACGAGACCGGACTTGTCACCCTCATTCAAGAGGAGGCCGAAGCCTTCTTCGCCGGAACCCAGACGGCGGAGCGGACGGCGGAGATTATTCAAAACCGCGTGACGATCTATATTAATGAATGAACGGCGGCGGGGCGCGGGGTGAAGTCCTGCGCCCCGCGACCGGAAGCAAGGGGGAGGACCCGTGATTCATAAGCTGGGCGATTGGGTTAAAAAGGTGCCGCTTCCCCGCTTTTTGCGGGAAAGCGGCAGGGAAAACGGCAGGGAAAAGGGCATATCCTGGGCGTTCCTTTCCCCTAGCCTCTTTGGGGTGCTGGCTTTTTTCATCGTGCCGTTTTTTGTGGTGATTTTCTATTCTTTGGTGGACAGCCCCATCCGGAAGCAGTTTGTGTTTCTGGACAATTTTATCGGTCTGCTGAAAAACACTGCCTTCCAGACGGCGGCAAAAAACACCCTGTCCTTTTCCGCGCTGGCGGTGCCCTTGGCCGTCCTTTTGGCTTTGGGACTGGCCGTCCTTCTGGAGCAGCGCATCCCCTTAAGGAGCCAGTTTCGCACCTTTTTTCTCTCCCCCATGATGGTGCCCGTGGCCTCTGTGGTCCTGATTTGGCAGGTGGTGTTCCATTACAACGGGGCCTTGAACGCGGGGCTGGCGCCATTCGGCATCGAAGCGGTGGACTGGCTCAAGTCGGGCTACAGCCAACTAGTGATCGTGGCGTTATTTTTGTGGAAAAATCTAGGATATAACATGATCCTGTTCATGTCGGCGCTTAGCAATATACCCAGGGAGATTATAGAAATGGCCCGGGTGGAAGGGGCCTCCGCCTTTACAATTTTTTGGCGGATCAAGCTGCGGTTCTTGTCCCCCACCATCCTGTTTGTTACCATCCTGTCTTTGATTAATTCCTTCAAGGTGTTCCGGGAGGTGTACCTGCTCACCGGGGATTACCCTTACGGCGGCCTGTACCTGCTCCAGCATTTTATGAACAACATGTTCAACAAGCTGGATTATCAGAAGCTTTCCGCTGCGGCGGTGATCATGGCCGTTGTGATGGTTATTCTCATCGCCGTGCTGTTTTTGATTGAAAGCCGATATGGGAAGGATGTGGAGGGATGAGGAAACGGCATCTGCTCATAAGGGGACTGCTGACCGTTTTTGCCGCCGCCTTCGCCTTCGCGTTCCTGATGCCCACAGTGCTGACCATTGTCAACTCCTTTATGGCCCAGTCGGAGATCAGCGCCAACTATGGGGTGATATTTGACACCGGCGTGGGAAGCTATCAATCGGAGCAGGTAAATTTGAAGCTGATCCCCGATATGGTATCCTTCAGCCAGTATGCGACCGTTTTGTTAAAGAGTCCGGAATATCTGCTGAAATTTTGGAATTCCGTGATTCTGGTGGTACCCGTCGTGGTTTTCCAGGTGGCAATCGCCGCGCTGGCGGCCTATGGATTTACTCGGTTCCGGAGCAGGCGCAAGGAACTGATCCTGTTTTTATACATCATCTTGATGCTTATGCCCTATCAGGTGACGCTGGTGCCCAATTACCTGGTTTCACAGTGGCTCCACATCCTGGACACGCGGTGGGCGATCTGGCTGCCCGGCGTTGCGGCCCCCTTCAGCGTGTTTCTGCTGACAAAATTTATGCGGCGAATTCCGGAATCTTATCTGGAGGCCGCCCGGCTGGACGGAGCGGGAGAATGGAAGATTTTTACAAAAATATGTCTGCCCTTGTGCCGGGGCGCGTTGTATTCCGTGGCAATTTTGGTGTTTATCGACTATTGGAACATGGTGGAGCAGCCGCTTATTTTACTGTCCGACCCGGAAATGCACCCCCTTTCAGTGTATCTTTCCCGGATCAACGCCGGAGAGACAGGCGTCGCTTTCGCAGTGGCCGTAATTTATATGATCCCCGCGCTGCTTCTGTTCCTCCACGGCGAGGAGTATTTGGTAGAGGGCATTACTTATTCCGGCGGACTGAAAGGGTAGGAGGGTAAGAATATGCAGGAGATTACGCAAGAAATGGCGGAAGGAAGAAAACAGCGGCGAAGGGGCTGGGTCAAAAACGCGATCATTGTGTTTTTGGCGGTGATGCTTGCCTTAACGTTTTTTTCCAACACGATTCTAAACTATTCTCTGGCGGAGGTGGCTACCAGCCGGACCTCGTCGGGCAGCATCACCACTAAGATCCGGGGAACCGGCGTGGTGCAGGCCGGTGAAATCTATAGCGTGGAGGTGGGGGAAACCAGACGGATCAAGTCCGTTGTGACAGCCGTCGGCGATACGGTGGGGGCCGGGGATACCCTATTCCTCTTGGAAGACCAGGAGAGCGAAGAGCTGGCGCTTGCCCAGGATGCACTGGCGGCCAGAAAGATGGACTATCAAAAGGCCCTTTTGGATATGAGTCCCTCCAACTATGCGGTGGAAAACAACACGGTAAGCGAGTTGAAGGAGGACTACCAAAAGACCGTCAATGAACGGGCGGTTCTGGGCGCAAGCGTCATGAGTGTGACGGCGGCCGCTGAGGCGGTACGCCTGGCGCAAAACAACGCGGATGAGCTTTCCGCGCAAAAGACCGTGCTGGAAGGCAGGCTGGCGAGCCTGGCGGACGGAGCCGAGGACGGCGGAGAGGCCACGGCCTTGGCCGGGCAGCTGGCGGACGTTTCCCAAAAGCTGATTGAGGCGGAATCGGCGCTGCGGGCGGCGCAAAACACGCTGGAGCGGGAGACGAGCATCCAGTCTGCCGACAACGCCGTGACGGCGGCGGAGCGGGCCCTGACCCAGTATCAGTTGAGCCTGGCCGCCACAAAGGCCAGCGACCAGGCCGCCCTGACTAAGGCTCAACTGGATCTGAATGCCATGGCAGATGAAATCGCGGCGCTGGAAAAGCAGGTGGCGGTGCTGGCGGCCAGTGCCGTGGGCGGGGAGATCACGGCCCGCTCCGGCGGGGTCGTCAGTACGATCAATGTGACGGCGGGCTCCAACACAACCCCGGGCACGCCCCTTGCCACCATTGAGATGACGGACATCGGCTATACCGCGCAAATTTCCCTGACTACCCAGCAGGCCAAGGACTTTAAGCCGGGGGACAAGGCGGAGGTGACTACCGGCTCCTGGTGGGGGCCGGAGGTGCAGGCGGTGATTCAGTCCGTCCGGGACGACCCGGAGAGCCCCGGCACGGGTAAAATCGTCACCTTTGCCCTGGAGGGAGAAGTTACAAGCGGCGAGACCCTGAATTTCACCCTGAGCCAGAAAACCGCCAACTATGACGTGATCGTGCCCAACAGCGCGATTCATACGGATAATAACGGCACCTTCGTCCTGTTAATCACGGAAAAAAACTCGCCCCTGGGCACCCGATATGCGGCCACCCGCGTGGACGTGACGGTGCTGGCCAGCGACGATACGAATTCCGGCGTTTCCGGCGGACTTACGGCCTGGGACAATGTGATCACCACTGCCAGCAAAACAGTGCAGCCAGGCGACTATGTGCGACTGGCAGAAGGGGCCTGATGGAGTATGGGGCGTCTTTTAAAGAATCTGAAGCCGCGTGATAAAATTGCCGCCGCCGTGAACGGCTTGTTGCTGCTCCTGCTGCTGGGCGCGGTCCTGCTGTCCGGGTATTTGGTGAATCTGCTGGAGTCCCAAGGGCTTGCCCGGCGATGGTCGGCGGACGGAACGGCTTACGGCCAGGTGTCCGTGTTCCTGCCGGAATATGCCGGGCTGACGGAGGCGGACATTTGGGCGGCGGCCTCCGGCTTTGATCAAAAACTGGAGGAGGCGTCCATGGAGGCCGTCTCCGAAAATCCGGACGCGTTACTGTGGACGTATGGTTACAGCGCCGAGCGTATGTTGTACGTCACCTGGCAGGGAAAGGGCGCCGAGGCTGCAGCTACCGGCGCGGGCGGGAATTTTTTCCTGTTCCATCCTCTGCCCCTGCTGTCCGGCGCCTATTTTTACGGAAGCGATTTGATGCAGGATCGGGTCGTCATTGACGACACCCTGGCCTGGCAGCTGTTCGGGGCCACGGACGTGGCGGGGATGGAAATCGAAATCGGAGGACTGCCCTATCTGATTGCGGGCGTGGTGAAGCCCGAGGGGGATTTTGCCTCTAAAGCCGCCTACGGGGATAGGCCCCGCATTTACATGTCCTATTCGGCTCTTTTGAAAAATGACCCGGCGGCGGTCATTACCTGCTGCGAGGTGTTGCTGCCCAATCCGGTGGCCAATTTCGCGAAGGATGTGACCGGCTCCGTGCTGGAGGGAATCGGCGTTGCCGAGAACCGGTGTGCTATTGTGGAAAATTCCGCCCGGTATTCCCTGACGGGACGCCTTGGCGTGCTCGGGGAATTTGGGCTCCGTTCCATGCGGCAGGTAGGGCTGACGTATCCCTACTGGGAAAACGCCGCGCGGATCATGGAGGACTACGCAGCGCTGCTTTTGGTGCTTACGTTGCTGCTGTCCCTGTTCCCGGCGGTTTCCCTGATCCGGCTGCTTGTGCTCCTGTGGCGGAATCGAAAATGGCGGCTCCGGACGATGCGGGCCGAAATTGACAGCAGGCTGGAGGCGCGCAGGGAACGGAAACGGTCGGCGGAGTATTAGGGCGCCTCTAAATATAAGACCCAGGATTCACAGATGGAATTGCGGAAGCAGCGAGCGATTTTTTTACCGGACAAGACAAATTTTTACAGAAATCATTGGTTGGCTTCAAGAGAATTTAACGTAGTATGGCGGAAAAATCGCCGTTGATACGGTGTTTTCAGCTGTGAATACCGGGGTTAAGTCCACCGCCGCTGATCGCTTGACACAAAATGCCTCTTCATGTAAAATTATATTCAGATGAAGAATATCACGGTCTTGGGAGGTGCGGTATGGAAAACGACTTGCCGCCGGATGGCGGTTTAATGAAGCAGCCTTCAAATCGCCTGGCCGACGCGAGCCAAAAACGGGCGAAGCCGGATGAAGCGAGAAACGAGGCGCCAGGGCCGAAAGCGGACTGGAAGGATGATTGGTATGCTCATAAAACGATGTTTGAAGCCAATCCGAACGCGTGCCTCTTGCTGGACCGTCAGTTTCTGATTGTGGACTGCAACCCCGCCGCTTTGGCGTTTTACGGTTTTGATGCGAATACGGCCTTTGGGGAAGGCCGCCGCTGCTATCCTGATTGCTTTGCGGAAGGCAGCGGGGAGATCCATAAACACCTGCTGACCGCCGTGGACATAGGCCATGGCCAGTTTGAAGCCTCGTTTCAAGCCGGGGCGGAGCCGATACCGCTGGAGCTGGTGGTAAAACGGATTAATCGCTTTGAGGATTTTGTCCTTGCGGTATATCAGACGGACCTGAGACCCCAGAAGGAGGCGCAGGCGGTATTAGAGCGGCAGGATCGGCTGCTCAGCGCGGTGAATGAGGTAGCCGCGCTGCTCCTGGCGTCGGACAGGGAACGCTTTTCCGAAATTGTCTGGGAATGCCTCAGCATTTTGGGGCGCGCCGTAGAGGTAGACCGGGTCTACATCTGGGAAAACGAAGATATCGACGGAAGATTGTATACCACCCAGGTTTACGAATGGTCCGAGGGTGCTGATCCTCAGCAGGGCAATGAGCTAACCGTGGCCATGCCCTGCGACGAGGTCATTCCAACCTGGGAGCCGGAATTCAAAAAGGGCAACTGCATTAACGCACTTGTGAAGGATATGCATCCCGCGGAGCAGGATCAGCTTTCGCCCCAGGGCATCATCTCCATTCTTGTGGTCCCCATCTATATGCACGATGAGTTCTGGGGGTTTATCGGCTTCGACGATTGCCATAAGGAGCGGAAATTCCAGGAAGTAGATGAAAAAATCCTTAGATCCGGCGGGCTTCTGCTGGCAGCTGCCATGGAGCGCAATAATATCATGGATAAACTGGTGTCGGCCAAGGAAGAGGCCTTAGCCAGTACGCGGGCAAAAACCAGCTTCCTGGCCAATATGAGCCATGAAATTCGTACGCCCATGAACGCCATTATCGGCATGACCACCATTGCCCAGAACGCGGACACCCGTGCGCAATTGGATGACTGCCTTTTCAAAATCGAAAGTGCCTCCCGGCATTTACTGAACATCCTAAACGATATCCTGGACATGTCGAAAATCGAGTCCCAGAAATTTGAGCTGAACGCCGAGCCGTTTCACTTCCGGGATATGATCGAAAATGTCTGTGCAATCGCTAAAAACGGCGCGGATGAGAAGCGGCAAGCCTTGATAACGGAAATTGACGAGGCCATCCCCGAAACGGTCATTGGCGATGAAATGCGCTTATTTCAGGTCATTACAAACCTGCTAAACAACGCGGTCAAATTTTCGCCGGAGGGCGGTGTGATCCGGCTGGAAATCTCCAAGCTGGACAGCGCAAGCGACGCCTGCCTGCTCCAATTTATAGTGCAGGACAACGGCATCGGCATTTCGACCGAGCAGCAGAAGGTGTTGTTCAACGCCTTCGAGCAGGCCGACAAAAGCATCTCCCGCCGGTTTGGCGGCGCCGGACTTGGGCTTGCCATCAGCAAAAACATCATTACGCTGATGGGCGGCAGTATCCATGTGGAAAGTGAGCTGGGCAAGGGCAGCCGCTTTATTTTCACAATACAGGTGCAGGTCGGGGAAAGCGCCCTGTCGGAAGAAGTGCCCGTGGAGGACGTTTCTTCCCTGGACCTGTCCGGGTACAGGATCCTTCTGGCGGAGGACGTGGAAATCAACCGGGAAATTGTCCTGGCGCTCCTGGAGGATACGGGCGTTGAGATCGAGTCCGCGGAAAACGGCAGGCTCGCACTGGAGCGAATGACGGCGGATCCCGGCAGGTACGACCTGATTTTTATGGACATCCAAATGCCCGAAATGAGCGGCTTTGAGGCAACGGAAAAAATCCGGACCCTTGCCGCGCCGGAGGCCAAGACCATCCCCATCGTGGCCATGACGGCCAACGCCTTTGAAGAGGATGTGGAAAAGTGCATCATCTGCGGCATGAACGACCACATTGCAAAGCCCATTGACATGGAAAATCTGCTCAGAAAAACCGCGCACTTTTTAAAGCAAAAGGATCGTCGTCCACGTGCTGATACGGCTTGATCGTGGCCTTTATAGAAAAAAACACGCCCCTTGCACTGCAAGGGGCGTGTTTTTTCCGAGCTTATCCGAACAGATTGGAGAAGAACTCTCCGATGGCTTTCCCCACATTAGAAAAAAAGTTTAAAATGGTGCCGATGGCCCCGGTTGCCACCGCCCCGGCGGAATCCAGGGTTCCCAGCGTACTGGCAACGCTTTGCAGCGCGCCCCGGAGCGCGTCCAGATCCACGCTTTCCAGGCTGCGGCAAAGACGCAGCAGCTGCTCCACCTGACCTTCCGTGACCGTGACGTTCAGATTGGCGGCAATGCGTTTGATCTCCGCCCGCACCTCGTCGTCGCTCATGTTTTTCATTTGGTCAATGGCTAGCTTCAGCTCATTGACCAGCGCGGCGGCCTCCTCACTGCCCAGCGCGTCGGCCAGTTCCCCGGTCGTGATCAGTTCCTCGGCTGCGACCTCCTTGGCCGCCTCGCTCAGCGGCTCTCCCGTAATGTCCTCATAGGCCCTATAGATGCCGGTAAGGGCCGCCGTTCCGGATACGCCGTAGGAGGGGGCGGATATGGTTACCCGGGCATCGGTGATCCCGGCGGTAATCAGGGCGTTTCGATAAACCTCCTCCGTGATCCAAGTGATATTGTGGAGCGTGATATCCAGCCCGTCCCCCTCCGCCCTTGTAATGATATACACGGAGGATAGCGCCCTTGTGCCGAGGACGCTGTCGGAAACAATTCCTTCCAGGTATTTGCGCTCGTCGGCATTGGTGACTGTCAGGATCAAGTCGGACACGGACATCTCATCCAGACCGAAATCGTCCAGAACCTGTTCCCGTTCGGCGGCGCTGAGATCCGCGCCCAGCGCGATTCGCTGCGCGCCCGCCTGCACGGCAAGCGCGGAACCCGTCATGGCAAGTGCCATAGCTGCCGTCAAAATTATCGAAATAAGCTTTTTCATTTTCAAATTCCTTTCAGCACGTGCTCTGTCGGAGCAGGTTCCTTCCCTGAATTCCCCAGAAAGGCTGCGCGGGAAACGTTTATCCCCGCAGGCATAGACGTACAAATTCATAAAAGGTTCCGTCTGAAAGTGTTTTTCTCAAAGCCGATTCGCCGCGTTCATCAGCAGCTGATCCAAATACTGCACTTTTCCGCAGTTTTCTGCCCAATACCCCGGCGACGCAATCGCCCCGGCTTCTGCCAGCTTGCTGATCGCCTGTTCCGCAGTGACAACGCTTGTCCCCGCCGCGGCCTTGTACGATAGCCCGGCCAGATTAATCAGCAGCATGTCCAGGTGCTGCAGCTTGCCATAATTCTCTATCCAGTAGTTCGGAGCCGAGATCACACCGGCGCCCACAAGCGTGCTCACCGCCAGCGGCACGGATTCCGCTAAATAGTCCATGCTTGCCCAGCCGGTGATTCTCCCGTCCGTCACATACAGCCAATCGCCGGATTTCTTCGTAGCCGTAACGATTGTCCCCTTTGCAAACTGACCCATCTTTATCCCCGCTGCAGACGCGGAAGCCCGGCAGTTCAGCGGATCGGACTTGGTGGTCACAGTGTACCGGACATTACCCACAGGCGTTTCGCTGTCCCCATAAGCCGGGACGCCGTAGCCCAAAATCTTGCCATAGCCCAGTGTGTAGCTCTTTTTCGCCACGCCGCCGCCGTTTGCCACCAGCGTACTGCCCCCGGAGGTGTTGCCCTCGATGGAGAACACGTAGGAGCCGTCTACGGCGTATACAATGCCGATATGGGCTGCCGTGCTGCCATCGCTGGAAAAGTATATGATATCGCCCTTCTTTGGCGTGTAGCCGGTTCCGGCCTTCCACAGCCCCTTGCTTTTGAACCAGGCCACCCCGGACGGGCAATAGGCATGACAGGGGATAATTGACGCGGGGATCCCGGCCTGCTCTGCGCACCAGGACACGAACATGGCACACCAGGGATTGGCCTGCAAGCATCCGCCCTCGTACCAGGCCCCGTACTTGGTGTAGTTGTTGCTCCCGGCGTTGGCCGTTTTGTCGTAAAGCTCACTGTTGCTTTTTTTCTCCAGATAGCCGACTTCCAACAACGCGATTTCAATTAACTTTGATACATAATCCGGCATATTATCCTTCCCCTTCGTCAAAATTGTTCATATTGGCGTCATGGGTGATGCCGCCCGCCGTGTTCTCCGCCTGATTTTTCCGGATGAACGCGAAAACCGTCGTGCCTGCCGGCACCGTCACACTGGCGAACAGGGCGTAAATCTGGGAGGCAGCCTGGAATCGGTACATCAGATAAATACCGATGGCAATGGTGAAAATGTATACCAGCAACACGACGCAGGTCAGAATTTTGGATGTTGGGGATACCCGTCCCGCCTTGTATCGGGCGGTCTGATATTCCAGCTTGTCCATACGCTGTTTATGGCGCAAAGCCTGTCGTTCCTGCAATGTCATATCGGGTCACCCGCCTTCAACGCGTATACCGCCGCCTCAATCAGCGCGTCGATGGCGTCCGTCATGCTGTCAACATCAATCGTATAGCCCTTGGCTTCCAAAAACGAAAGGACATATGCCTTTTTCTCGCCTCCCCGTCCGGTGCCGGTATAAAGCTGTTCTGCCGCCGCAACCGCGATGGAAACCCACTCCGCGAGCTCCGCCTGCTGCTCCGCCGTCAGTTTCCGTTTCAGCCACGGCACCACATAGGCCGTGATCACTACTGCGATTACGCTGATCACGGCCTGCAGAATCGTGTCCGTCAAGCGATACACCCCTTCCCTTCCAGCCGGTCGATTCGCTTATGGGCGCTTTTTGCGGACGCCTCCACCCCGGTCAGGCGAGTCATGACCTCCAAATGGCGCCCCTCTTCCTTTTTCTCCTGCTGCGCCTGCCTCCGCTTGATATCGTCAATGCCCGACTTTAAGTAGCCCATATCCGAGGCAAGCTGCCCCATGTCCCTGCCCTCTGACCGTTTGGCCGTCATGCGCCCAATAAAAAAAGTGCCCACGGATAGAAGGGCCATTGCTGCGCTGACGCTAAGCTGGATCAGTTCCTGTGGGGACAACGCCATCCGTCACGCCTCCTCTGTCGTCTCCGGCGGGTCCGGTACCCTCCATAAGCACCTGCACAGCCTCCCGCCACCATGCCGGAATGTCCTCTAGGCACATCTCTCCGGCCTTGACTTTCCGAAAATAGAGCCTCGCCATTACACCGCACCTCCCGCCAGCAGCGCCGCCAGCTCCAAAAGGCCCGATTCCACATCTGCAATCCGGCCTTCCAGGGTATCCGCCTCCAAATTCGTCTTCAGATTCACCTCCGGTTCAGCCGCCGGACGCGCCACCGTTCGCCATGTCTCTCCGTCGAAGCTGTCCCCGATCCCATATCCCGTCGGCAGCTCAGTGACCGTGTCCGCTTCCGGCCAGACATTGTTTCCTAAAAACTGCCGCGCGGATTTCAAATCATCGAAGACCGCCGTGTCCATGCAGATGCTGTTTTTTATGATTGCGATATCCATATCGGCCTCCTATACGTATGCGTAAATATAGACGATCCCGCTGCCGCCGGAACCGCCGGCGTAGTCTGCACTAATTGAACCACCGCCACCGCCGCCGCCGACGCCACCCGCGAAACCTCCA
>Ga0153972_1000226_pt1 | contig 16977 bp, 11 predicted proteins | sample TSGA056MetaG_FD_104732 | JGI IMG/M metagenome (GOLD analysis project Ga0153972, IMG submission 104732) | Attine ant fungus gardens microbial communities from Georgia, USA - TSGA056 MetaG | ecosystem: Host-associated > Fungi > Mycelium > Unclassified | place: USA: Georgia, George L Smith State...
ATCTCCTCCCTTCTGGCTGCAATGGCTGTTGGGGGGATCTGTATTATACCTAACACCACACACTAATATTGTTGTTGTTCACTATCCTTCTTCATCTCTGCCCATTCTTTGAGGCAGCAACATTTAATACTCATGTTCAATGCATGACATATGTTGGATACCTTTGACCTGGTGGAGGCTTGTCTTGTCATGAGCCTTCTGGCTTGTGGGTAGGTTGGCAGTTGTCTTTGTCACAGATGGTCACATGGGGCACTTTGCTTGCAGGGAAACTGTAAGTCAGGCTGGTGTCCAATGGTGAGGGCATAATAGTACTGCTGTTCTCTGTTGGAGAATACTATACCTATATGGAAGTATTACAAATGGCCACTTACTGATTTGTGATTTGCTGATTTGGTAATCAAAAGACTCAAAAAAGTGAAGTTAGACAAGCAACAAAAGATGTTGTTAAGTCTGAGGTTCATCCTCAGACATACATTCTTAAATACATGATTGTGGTGGTCTGTGCACCAGGACAGCCTACTACATGATCACTATCTATTGTTCTATATATAGGAGTGCTATTGTTCTTGAAATAGAGATAATCTAACCATCTTAGGGCAGTCCTTTGTTCTATTCAAGGACAGATGATAATCTATAGATAATAGATCAGTATCATGTGCAAACATTGAGGACTTTGTATCTCCATGGGATCTTATTGCCTCTAGGTCTATTTATAGCCAAAAGAAGTGCATTGAAGAGAGCTTCATGATAGTCATTGAAACAAACAATTATATCAAGTAGTTCTTGAGATATCAGTAATTTAGTGTCTGGTAATTTGGTGATTGCTGACTGATCTACTAATAACTTGGTGAATACTGATCACTTTGAGACATTTTTGGTATCACTCGAAAGGTCTTCTTAAGGACTTTTGGTAGCCATTTAGATTGTTGAAATCAGTCAAGTATTTCCAGAGTTATGGTCCAAATGAAGTTTGTGACAGATTATAGAGGCAGCAAGGGCTTGGTGGCTGGAACAGGGGGAGAGGCAGATATTGAAGGAAGATGTATGACAGAGAGAGGAGCCAGTTGAGGCAGAAAGAGCTTAGAGAGAGCTAAGGGGGCCATACAGTAGGTAGCCTATATCATGATATAGACTTAACTTCTTATCTGATTACAATCTATTACATAATATTCCATCCTTTATTAGTTAGCATGGCTGCTTAGTAAGCCATCTCTGTTCTCAATCTAGCACCCTATTCTCTCAAATATAAGGCCTTCTTATATACTGTCTCTAGTGGTAAATAAAAGAGACTGGAGTAGAAAAAGACTTAGATTTATCTGAATACGTTCTGTGTAGTTTTGTATCCCTATCTGCAGGCCTTGTCAAAACTTGACCACTAAAGTCTGGGGGTTGGCATATCCAGTGTCAAAGACCAGGGCTTGAAAACTATCCAAATAGCCATCCACCAGATTATAACCATGCCTTTTGGAAAACCTATGGATATGGACCCAGAAGCTTGGTATTGAGTGGTGAGGAGAATAGATCAAGCACAGGTGGCTAATAGAGCCTTCTGGGCTGTCAAGCCATGTGATTGCCTTGGTGGTAGAACATTTCTTCCAAGATATCAACTGTATTTGCTTCTGTATTGATAGAAAAGAACTGAACTTAGAACTGTACTTTGAACTCTGACCAGATTTGTATGGGAAAGATTCCAGTATCTGATTCCTGGTAGAAGAGGTTCTTGGACTACTTGGTAGCTTGTCCAGTTTTAAAAAATGTCAAGGCCCAGAGAGGGCCTTCTTTTTCTCACTATTATAAGCCATCTTGGCCATAATAACTTGTATTTTTTTATCTCTTTTATCTTTTACTTTACTTTTCTTTTAATTATATAATAGAGGAGTCACATCATCAAGATTACATGATATGTCACATTTTCTGTAACAAATCAGTCACAAGATTAGTCACATTATATAGGTCATATATCAAGAAATATTCTAGTAGATTCTATTAGATCATCAGTAGGTTAGGGTTAGTAGCACAGACCATATGTAAAAGATATAAGTAGTAGTCCAAATCTAAGAGGAACTCTATTAAGTTCTCTTTGTTTATTCCAAATAAAAGACAACTCAGTTCTAGAGTTAGCTCAACCCAACAGTCATACTACAATAAATAGCTAGTATAATCCAATAGAGAACTCTATCAAGTTCTTCCTGAACATTTACCTAGGGTGAACCTCTGTCACAACTGGGTTCCTAATGAGCAAGGACTGGCTAAGGGCAATAGCTGAACTCTATGCTGGATCAAGAGAAGAATATATATATGTTTTAATTAACAGAGAATACAGATAATAGACAAGTAAGCAAATGACCTGAGAAAATGAAACTAAGAGAGTAACTAGTCTGGGTTACTTTTAAGTAGTTCTAGGATAGTCTAGCTAGGAAAGAAAATATTGAATAGAACTGTATTACAATTGGTATCACTGGTTATATGGATGTCATAGTATATAACAGTACTCTCTCTCTAAGGTCATTACCCTGGTGATCTTACTAGCAGCATCAAAAACATTGACTAGACTCAATCAGTAAATAGTAGATGAGGGCCTGGCTTGTCTAGGTTCTGTAAGTGGAATTCTTAAACCAACTCACTCATATAGTCAAGTTCTGAGGCACTCAACCAAGAGTTCTCCTCTAAAGTTCCTTTGTAACCTGCCCACTGTACATAATACAGTAGGGGTTCACATTGTCTATGGTCCAGTTTTAAGTCTAGTATGTATGCTATCTTAAATTCCAACTTACTGTCTATTTCAATAGATAGTAGAGGAGTTGGTGTAGCTCAGAATAGTGCTTGACCTAGTCAGTTCTAATTGGGATATATGAAATACTGGATATATTGTATGAAGGTGATATGGGAGGTTAACAAGATAGGAGTGGGTTCCTGGTTTGTCTGTTACTATAAACAGACCAAGGTGATATTCCAATAATTTTTTTGTAGGTTAGGTTGTCCTGATGAATTTTGCTTGGATAAACACTGAATTACCAACTGTAAGGGAACACCCTAGGGACACACTTAGTTATTAGGTAAGCTCAGTATCTATGGGCTAAGTATATCTTCTATATCATGTTCCCACTCTCTCCTGAACTTCTCCTATCTTGTATTATTATGGTGATACCTATTTAACTATATAAGGACATTGTGGTATTATTGGTTAGTGTTTATGTGATTGTGCACAGACCACCTGTTGTAGTATATATAATAGCCTGTATGGGTAGATCTATCTTTACTCAAATATTATACTAGCTTCTGAGACCCTTACCTAGCTTACTGGATAACTACCTCTGAGTAATTCTCTTTACACTAACCTTGATATCAGGGAAAGGAGTTTGTTGAGCATTAGCAGGCTTCTGGTAGTGCTCCTGGGCCTCTTTGATAGACAACTCTATAAACTTGTATACTACTTCTAGATTGTTAATAAAAGCATCAGTGGTATTGGGTATTGGGTCAGTCAAGGGTCTGAAGTTTAGAAGAGGGTGATACCCTTTGTTGGTAAAGAAAGGGGATACTCTAGTTGATGCTGAGGGTACATTGTTGTATGTGAATTCAGCCAATAGCAATAATTGCATCCAGTTGAATTGTTGATAACAATAGTAGCTATGTAAGTACTGTTCTAAAGTCTAGTTTGTGTGCTCTGATTGTTCATCAGCTTCTGGGTGATAGCCCAAAGTATGGTGGAGTTTTATATTGAGTGTATTGGCTAGGGACTTGGAAAATTAAGAAACAAACTCTAAGTCTCTGTTAGAGATTATATATATGGACTGTAAGAGGACTATACCAAACTTCACTCCTAATGCACTAGTAGTAGTGCACCAGAGTGACCCTGCAACTAATTAAATAATAACTACCTCACATTTAATTAGTTGCTCTCCCTTGCATTCCTGTTCCTGACTGCTGAGACATTCTGTAACTAGGGGAGTTGTATATATAGTATAAATTATCCTTTAGGAGCCTTATCCTATTCTCTGAGGTTTTTCCTGGAGATGAGTTGTAAATGCATCCTAGAGTCTATTTATATACTGAGGTTTCTCCTGGAGCTCTATTTCAGTCATCCTTATACAGACATGCCATGTTTTGAGAATATGTGGTTAATGAATAACTGGGCTAGTTCTAGAGTATTGAGAATCTTGTAGGTTGGAATAAAGATTGCTTGCTTCAAGAAATGATCAACTATGACTAGGATGTCTGTGAAGCTATTGGATGGTAGTAGTTGCTCTATCAAGTCCATAGAGATAGATTTCCAGGAGCATGGTGGAATGGACAACTGTTCTAGCAACTCATATAGTTTATAGTATTGCACTTTGTTCTTTATGCAGATGTTGCAGGTTCAGACATATTCTGTTACAAATGATTTCATACCTGGCTATGAGTATTTGCATTTGATTAGTTAGAGGGTCTTTGTCTAGCCAAAATGGCCTATGAGGTGGTGATTATGTTTTGTCCTTAGTACCTGTGACTAAATGTCTGGATCATTTGGGACATAGATCAGGTTGTTGTAGTGTAGTAATTTATCTCCCTCAAGTGTCCAGGATGGATTCTTTCTAGATTGTACCAGTTCTAGCAGAATTTTTGATTAGGGGTCCCTTGTTAGAGCTTTTTTAATTCTTGCCTACAGTAGGACTAGATCTGAAGTTTTCTCACTATTGCTAGGTAATAAGAATACTATGGCTGCCCTCAAAGTAGAAAGTAATTAATCTTGATGGAAGATTGGGTAGTAGTTGGATTCATTGATAGTGTGGGGACCTATGACCTTTTCTATAGATACATATCTCTTCTGTGAGTTAGTGCATCTGGCTTTGCTTCCAGTCAGCTAGGGCAAAAATGAATCTTGAAGTTAAACTGTAAAAGGAACTTAGACTAGTAGACCTGTCTCCATATTAATAGCTTTGTCTTGAGAAAATACTCAAGGTTTTTGTAGTCAGTGACCATATTAATGGAGGTTGGAGTGCTCTCTAGGTAGTGCCTCCACTTCTAAAAGACTTCATAGATTGCAAGAAGTTTCTTATTGTATACATCATAGTTCAATTTAGTAGCATTAAGGGTTCTAGAGTAGAAGACAATAGGATGCAAGTCTTCTTTGATATGGGTGAACAAAATTGTAGCTACAGTGTGGTCTGATATATCTGTCTCAAGAACTAATAGCAATTCTGGGTTCCAATGGGCCAATACTAGTGTTGTTGTGAAAGTGGCCTTCAATGATCTAAATACTGAATCACATTTGATATTCCAGTTCCAGTTGGTATTCTTATAAGTCATATAGGTGAGGGACAAGGTAAGATCAGAGTAGTTACCAATGAATCTTCTATAAAAATTTGCAAAACCAAAAAACACTTGAATATCCTTTAGACAATGAGGTTTTGGCCAAGTTTGAATAGTTTGCACTTTTCCTAAGTCAATTTTTACCCCCTCTGGTCCTAGAACATAGCCCAGGAATTCAACTGAGTTTTGATAAAAGACATACTTGTCTGAAGAGGTATAGAGGCTATTGTTCTTGAGTCATTGCAGCACTTCCTTTACTAACTTCCAATGTTCTAAGAGGTTACTAGAATATATTAATATATCATCCAAGTAGACCATGGTCTCTATGTCCAGCAAGTTTGCAAATACCTTGTCTATGAAATGCTAGAAAGCAGATAGAGCATTAGACAGACTGAATGACATCAATAGCTATTCAAAAGACCCATTGTCATGACTTGGCAAAATGGCTAAGTTATTATTTTATTTTATTTTCTTTTTCTTTTCTTTTCTTATTTGGACTTACTACACAAGGAAAAAGTGTGGGAAAGTATCACATGACAATATCACAGTGTCATATCACATGATAAAGTTACATGATAAGTATGGAAAAATAGTGCACAGACTATGTAGTAGTTGTATAAGTAGTATATAGAATCTAATAGAAACTCTATCAAGTTCTCTTTGTCAACTTGGACTTGGAGTGTGATTAAGTCATCTCAGGCTAAGTCACTACACCTATAACATGTACAGAAGGTTGTTTTCTATTTGTCACCTTCTGCAATGTATACTAGGTAATAGGTACTTTGGAGGTCAATTTTTGTATAAATTTGTGCTCCTTTGGGAGTATCAAGAAGGTTAAATATCAGTAGTATAGAGTAGTAATCCTTTTAGATAATTCTGTTTAGTTCTCTATAGTCTATACAAAGACATAGAGACCCATTCTTCTTCCTTACAAAGAGGACAGGGGAGAGTACAATAGGCATATAAGACCTTCAATATCTGAAGTTCCAATGTAGACAAGAAGTAAATAGGTCCAAGAGAAGGGTTTTCTCTATCTTCAATTTATATGACCAGGTCATGAGAGCAATATACAGGCAGTTACTTAGCTTCCTGTTTGCTGAATACTTTAGCAAATGAGTAGTACTTAGTAGGTACTCAATTTAGGTTAATATCTGGTTTCTCTAGTTTACTTGTTTTCTCCAGTAGTAGCGATATATCACTAAGTGAGAGTTGGAATATAGTAAAACCCTTGGCTTTGTATGCTCAATTGTAGGCTATAGTGTTGATCAAGAATATAGAGAGTAGATTGTTCTGGTAATCTATAAAAAGTTTTGTGGGCTGAGTATTTGCCACTAGCAGGATATTTTCTAACTCTCTCTTTTGAGAGAGGTTTGGGTTTGTCTGAATAGTGCTCTTTGTTTAGTCAATGGTAGGGTTGGCCTTTCTAAGCCAGTCATGGTCCAGAACTAGTGCACTTGGACCCTTAAGAGGTATTATAAAATACTTAATATAGTACAACAAACCACAAGAGAACTGGATTGGCAGGGTGAGAATGTGGGATACAAAATGATTTACTGTATTATCTAACAATAATAAAGGTAAGGGATCAACTTTCTGTATAGCAAGTTTAAACTAATGAATTAATGAAACAATTAGAAGAGCCTGAGTCTACTAACCCTAAGAAAGTTTTGGGAATGAGGAGAGAGGATAAGGGTATATAGAGAGTACTAGGAATAGTAACCAAGGCTGCACTTAGTCATAGTTTCTGTCACAAATGGCTACTTATTGATTTGTGATTGGTTGATTTGATAATCAAAGTGCTCAAAAAAGCAAAGTTAGACAAGCAGCAAAAGATGTTGTTAAGTCTAAGGTTTATTCTTAGATATACAGTTCTTAAATATATGATTGTGGTGGTCTATGTACCAGAACAGTCTACTACATGATCACTACCTATTGTTCTACATATAGTAGTGCTATTGTTCTTGAAATAGAGATAACCTAACTGTCTTAGGGCAGTCCTTTGTTCTATTCAAGGACAGATGATAATCTATAGGTAAAGATCAGTGTTATGTACAAACATTAAGGACCTTGTATCTCCATGGGATCTTATCACCTTGAGATCTATTTATAGCCAAAAGAAGTGCATTGAAGAGAGCTTCACGATGGTCATTGAAACAAACAATTATATCAAGTAGTTCTTGAGATATCAGTTGATTTAGTATCTAGTGACTTGGTAATTACCAACTGATCTACTGTTAGCTTGGTGAATACTGATAGCTTTGAGACATTTTTGGTACCATTTGAAACTAAGGGAGTAACTAGTTTGGGTTACTTTTAAGTAGTTCTAGGGTGGTCTAGCCAGGAAAGGAAATATTGAATAGAACTATATTACAATTGGTCTCACTGGTTATAGAGGTATTATGGTATGTGACAACCTTGAGTCTCTATGACTTAGCATTAACAGATATTCTCTTGAGGAAAGTTTTTGTATAGGTTTTTATAGAGAGAAAGCAAAAAAGAACTCAGTTACTCAAAAATAGCAGTAGAGCTCTAGAGTAACAGAAGAAGAGAGATAATATAGGTAACTTGTTATTAGGCCCCTTTGCACTACCAGAGTATTATATTAGGATTATAAATTACAGAAACAACAAATAAGAAAGACAAGAAATATTTCAGATTTCTAGTATGGCAGGGATGGAATAATAAGGCAGGGTCTTCTTCTGATTGCATAACTAGTACTATCTGTCTCTTTAATTCTCCTACCCATCCTTTTCCTACTTCCAAGAGTCAAGCTCTTGTCTTGCTAGAAGGCCAGTGAGGCTTGGGGCAAATGCAGGTTAGACTACTCTTGAGGATATTGTCTTCATCTGCTATCTCTGCTCCCTCTCCCTCAATTTCTCTAACCTGTCTCTCAATACTTTTGACCATCTTCTATACTTCTAAATGTTCTATCCACTCTAGCTGTTCTAACAATGCCTTTCTCAAGAGGACACCTCTGGTATTTCTAATTATAGATAGCTATTAAAAAGTGATAGCCAAAATCTAATGGTAACTCTAAACCTTAAACTATCAAATGAAATGGCCATTAACTTATGATGTCATTCTACTAGAGAAGTAAGGCTCTCTAGAGTTTCAGTTACTTTTGAGAGTACTTCTAGAGGGGAGTTCTAGTTTACTTCTGATATAAAGTTTCTGGATAGGGCCTATAAAGTTGGTATAGTAGTAGTTGTAGCTACTATTCTGCTACTCAAGTATTAGACCTGAGTTTACAACTGGGCTTCTAGTAGTTATCTGTGGAAAGCTAAGCTTATCTCTTGAGCTAACTTATTGTATAGTAATAGTGAAAAATATTATATATATTACCTAAAAAGACTATCCAGCATAACATTATGGATACCCTAGAGTACCTACAACACCACCTGATAGAGCTGACTGAATATCAAAACAGCTCTGAGAATAATATTAACAGTGCCCTTTTTTCTCTCACTGTCCAACTCCAGCAGCTAGTGCAACTGGTAGCACACTCCACTCCATCTCCAGTAAAATATCTGTACCTTTTCTCCCTTCAACTACAACCTCCACTTTGGCTTCTCTTGTCCCCAAGCAATAGACCCAATCTAAGCTGTTTCTCTTATCTGACTTCTTCAGAGAGCATATCTATAGTCATGTCTTCCTCAACTCCTGCTCTCTATATATATGGTTGGCTCTAGAGCAGTTCAGCTATGAGTGTAGTACAACTATTGGATTGAGCTAATCCTAGAACTGAGTTGTCTTTTATTTGGGATAAACAAAGAGAACTCAACAGAGTTCCTCTTAGATTTGGACTACTACTTATATCTTTTACACATAGTCTGTGCTACTAACCCTAACCTATTAATAATCTAATAAAATCTACTAGAATATTCCTTGACATATGACCTGTGTGTGATGTGATATATCATGTGACCAATTTGTCACAGGATATGATAGATTGTGACAAATGTGACATATCATGTGATCCTGATCATATAACTCCCTATTATCTGATTAAAGAAAAGAAAAGTAAAAGATAAAGGATTAAAGAAATAAAAAAGTTATTATGGCCAAGATAGCTCATAACAAGTAGACTTTGAGGTTGTAACAATTATATTCAGTAGTTCCTGAGATATCAGCAATTTAGTATTTGATAACTTGGTAAATACTAATTACTTTGAGATGTTTTTAGTATCATTGGAAAGGTTTTCTTAAGGGCTTTTGGTGGCCATTTATATTGTTGAAATTAGTTGAGTATTACTGCAGTTATGGTTCAAATAAAGTTTGTGATATGCTGGCTACTCTTGTTACAAGATGGCTCCTAAAGAAGAAACTATTTCCTATATATTTATTAATTTAATAGAAAACATCCAGGAATCTAATACAGAGAAGTTATAATTAGTATGGGAAGGATTATGTAAGATATATATAGTCATTAGTAAAGGTTATGTGACTGTGGGAGCCAGGCACATAGACTAACAGACATTTGTATAAGTAGCTAGTGCAATCTAACAATAAACTTTATTAAGTTCTTTCTGAATATCTACCTTGAGTCTTTACAACTTAGTATTAGCAACTCTACACAAAACCTTCTTCTACCAGAGGTTCCTCTTCCTTAGAAACAGAATCCATTAAAGCTAACAAGTCCTCTATAAGTTCCTTCTACTGCTCTATTATCAACTGCTTTATATCTAGAAAATAGGGGTAGTCCTTGACCAAGTGGTTAATATCTCTGTACTAATAGTAGCCTTTTAGAGAGAGCTAGAGAGTTCTTTGGGTAATATTTACATCCATGGCCATTAACTGAGATAGAGGGGCTAGAGTGGATTTAATAGGCAGAGAGGGAGCTAGAGTAGGCAGAGGGCAAATGTTATGAAATTACATTGGGATTATGATTATTATTAGCCCTGGACTAATAATAAGTAAATAGTAAAAGAGATGATGGCAATAAGAGATGAAGGAGATAAAGATGATATAATAAATAATATGTTAACATATCAGAATTAGATTAGAAGAAAGGAGTTTAGACTTGATTGGACTAATTATAGATATTGGACTACAGAAAAAACATTAAATAAACCTTGGGGTAATTATAGACAAACCTTACAATAGTTATGGATATTAGAATAAATGGAAAAATCTTAGACTAACCCATTTATAGACTCTGACTCAACTAGTTACTCACTGTTACTTACTAGTACTTAGGATAGTAGTTCCTGTAACATCACTAGTTAGGATAAATACAATCTGTTATGAGTTGGCTCCAAAGAAGGAAAATATCTCCCATGTGTTATTATGCCACCAATGAATTTTCTGTAGAAATATAATATAGAATACACTTTATACCCCTGGATTCAGTATCTGAGTTCATCCTAGAAACCTTTTACAAGCCCTTAGACATATAAAAGACAACCAAAGGTCACTCTTACCAAATTGTCACCAAGCTGTCACTTACTTAATAGCACATACCTTGGGAGGCAAGACTGATGAGCTAGCATCAGGTTTTAGAGACAGATTGTTAATGTTAACACTCTAGAACTCAGAAACTCTAGAATACCTTTGGAATGCTATAGAATTTCAATCTAGAACAGACTTAAACAAATATGATACCAAAGCAACAAATCAAAAGTCTATCAATGACTTGTGATCTCATCACTGCTAGACTCAACCAAGAAGTAGACATGGTACACAATGACATTGTAAGCTAGAATACTTGCATGGGTTAAAGCCAGTTTCTAGACCATACTTGGATAGAAAGTAGCTAGTTGGGAGGTCAGGAGATGTTAATAGAAAGTGGTAGTATAGAGGTAGAGCAGGAGTATATAGTGGTGACAGGCTGGTATGGCAGGATGGGAAACAATATTGGACATATTCATATAGTGTAGTTATGAAGGAGAGAAGTAAGAGAGGCTGGAAAAAGAAGCATTTTCCTTTTCTATTTATTTTTTTTATTGAGTCTCATCAATTTGTAATTTTAATATAATACTTAGGAAGCCAGTAAGAGAGGGCATGCAATCTTGACACCTGCTACTATCTCAAGGGCTCTAGAGTTGTCTTCTGGCACTTGTATGAGTTCCAAGTGAAGCAGTTGGGTGGTTGAGGTGAATTTACTCTATACTCTTACTCTTTCTGGAGACAAGATGTAGTAGTTGCTTGGACAACCTTCTCCAAGATAGTAGGCTTGAAAAGCCTGGCTAGCCATTGACTTAGATTGTATCACACCTGTAAGGTTTGGTGTTGGGGGTATAGATAAGGGCTTGGTTGAGTATAGTAAGGCCCAGGAGTAGTTTACTGACTACTTTGATAGTGAGCTTGTTATGGTGTATAAAGGTTGGCACCTTAGAAACACTATATAAGGTAGATCTAGATTGAGCTTATACTCTTTTCAAACACTTTTACCTTATTTTACTGTGCTAAGTTTCCATATCATCTTTTTAATACCTTTATTCTTGATTCATCTCCACAAACTCTTTAGTATGCAGTTGGGACCTGATATTGCATATTTAGCTTGTACTAGACTAAATGTCCCTTTTGTCCTCTTTAGTATTCATCAACTTGATGGGAAATCTCCAGAAATATAATGCAAGAAAGATATAAATAGCATGGGACATTATTATGTAAGAACTTTATAATTATTAGTAATAGTCTTGTGACTATAGAAAATAGGTACATAGACTATGGGATATTTGTATAAGTAGTAGAAAAAATCCAACAAAGAACTCCATTGAGTTCTTCCCTTTCAATTGTCACTGGTTGGGGTCAGAGCTTCAGTCCTAAGTCTATACCCTTAACATAATCCAGAAAGAGAAGAGAATGGCAAGTTCTCTCTTTCTGTAGTTTATCTAAAAACCTACTTCTCTTAGAACCCTATATTCTCTTTAGTCTTAGAACTAACTTGTGGAGTGCAACTAAAAGTCTTGATATCTATTCTTTCAATATAACTCTTCTGAAAACTTTAACTGGACCCTTTGTAGAGGGGCAAAGAGATATCAAATGTTGATATAGGCTCAAGGTTAAAGTATATATTTACCCTTGTGGTCTAGAGTCTTAACAGTAAATGACCAAAGAAGAGGAGCCAATAACTAATAAAGATAGAGAACAAGTAGGTGTGAACCAAAGAGATAGTTGTTTTTGGTTTGACTGGAAGGCTTTGTTAGCCAGCCAAGCCTGGTCAATCCTTGTAAGAACTTAGACTGTAACACCTTAGAACTACTCCTAGTTTGAGTTGACAAGAAGAACTTGATAGAGTTCCCATTCAATTGCTGTACACTACTTAAATACATTCTGTATTTACTTCTATTTATAAAGTCCCATATATCTCTTTTGAGTCATTTTCTCTCATACATTCACCAATTATTAAATGAAAAGGAAAAGAAAAGAAATATAAATAATAACTTAGCTGTTTTGGCCATGTTATAACACCACCTCTCTCTTAAGATTTCTTATCCTGAGGATTTTTACAACTCATAGTAGAGGTCACAAGTATTCTCCATTTCATTGTCATCTTCTTCTGTCCATTTCTTGAGTCTTGAATTTTCTTGCCTAATTTCTTCTTTCTCCTCTTTTATTGTTTCCATTGTTCCTTCTCCTCTTGCTCTTTTTTCTTTCCATCATCTCCAATTCCTTTCTAACCTTGTCCAGTATTCCTCATTATATTGCTTGTCTATCCATCCAAATAACTTTCTTGCTATAAACCTTTCTGGCAATTTTCCCCTTTTGAACATTCCTTTTTTTCTTTCCTATCTCCTAACATTTTCTATGTCTCACTGATATTCTTTCTCAAATTCCTTGACTACTTCTTTTGCATTTCCCAAATTTTCCTTCCCTTCTCAAGTATCAGATTCAGCTGTAAACCCTTTCCACTGTACTAAGTATTTGTTCTTTTCCCTTATTTGTTGTTTGTTTAGAATTCTCCCAACCTTCCATTTCTCCTCTTTCACAATTATGACTGGAGCTAGTTGCTCTTTTCTCTGCCCCTCTACTTGCCCTATGTATCTTTGTATTCTACTGACATTAACTACCAGATGTATTTTTACTATACTAGATAGTTCTAATTCTACTATGTTTGATAATGTAATTTTCTTTATCTTATAAGGCCCTACAAACCTCTCTGTCAATTTTTCTGTCCTTCTTCCAATTATCTAATATTTCAGATCCTTAGTGCTTAGTATCACTAAGTCTCCTACTTTATACTCATTGACTTCTGCCCTCCCTCTATCTGTATACTTCTTTATTTCTTCTTGTGCCTTCTCTAGTACTGCTTTTGCTTCTTCCTGAATTTCCCTCATCTTTGTCATGAATTTCTCTGCTCTCTCATATTTTCCCTTCCTCCTCATCTCAAACCCTATTCTAGGATCTTGCCCATAGTTTGCCTTAAAGGGCAATATTTTAGTACTTGAATATATTTTATTGTTGTAGGCAAACTCAACTGTTCCCAACCAATCTGGCTACTGCTCTTGTCTATAGTCTACGAACATCCTCAAATACTGCTCAAGTTCTTGGTTGATCCTTTCTGTTTGTCTATTTATCTGAGGGTGAAATGCTATTGACATCTTGCTCTTGATCCCCAGCATTTTATTCAATTCCCTTATCAATCCTGCTGCAAATTGGGGTCCCCTATCTAAGATGATAGTTTTGGGTAATCTATGTAGTTTCCACACATTGTCTCTAAACAGCCTAACTAGCTCTTCTGCTAATGTTTTCTCTGTAGTAGGAATAAAATAAACTATCTTTGTTAACTTGTTCACTACCACTAAGATTGAGTTGTATCCCTATACCAATAGTAGCTTTGTAATAAAGTCTGCTGATATATGACTCCAGAGCTTTTCTGGTATTGGATTGAGCATTAATTTGCCTGTTAGTTGTTCTGTGCAGTTTTTATTCCTTTGGTAGGAATTATATCCCTCCATATATCACTTCATCTCCTTTGTTACTCCTGGCTACTAAAAGTTTCTTGTGACCAATTCTACTGTTTTCTATTTCCCCCTATATCCTCCTACTGGTGTATTATGATACAATCTAATAATCTCTGCTCTTAATTTCTTGTCCTTAGGTACATACACCTTCCCCTCCTTGTACATTATGCTGTTAATTTCTCTCCATTCTTCATCTCTTAGCATCTTTACTTCTGCCCACTTCATCTCTTCCACTACTTTAACTACTTCATCATATTTTACTCTTGACTGCCTTACTTTCTCTAGTAAGTCTACTCCCTCTATGATTACCTCTACTTCTTCTGTCCTTCTCACTTCTAACTATTCTAGCTTAACCAGTGTTTCATCCTTGTTATTTCTTTCTACTCCAACTTCCTAATCTGGCCTCCTACTCAAGCTATCTGCCTTCTCCATCTTACTTCCTAGAACATGTTTGAGTGTAAAGTCAAATCCAGACAGGTATAGAGCCTATCTTGCTTGTCTCCTATTTAACTTTTGTGCCTTTATGAAATACTCAAGATTCTTATGGTCTATCCAAATCTCAAATTTTGTGGTTGTTCCTTCCAGGAAGTGCCTCTACACTTCCAAGTATCTAACTATCGCTAACATTTCCTTGTCATGTATTTTATAGTTTCTTTTCATATCACTTAGAGATTTTGAAATAAAGGCAACTGGTTTTTACATTCTATCAGAGCACTTTACTGATAATACTCCTCCAGTAGCATAATTTGAAGTATCTGCTTCTACTCTGAACTCCTTGTCTAAGTCTAGAGCTGCTAGTACTGGCCTGGTTGTAAAGATCCTTTTAAGTTCATCAAATGCCTGCTGTTGCTCTCTTCCCTATTGCCACTTTACATTCTTTCTAGTCAACATATTCATTGGTCTTGTTACCCAAGCAAAATATTTGATAAATGTAAGGGGATAAGATGATCCCTAATCTACTCTAAGTAACTATAACAAGAGTGGACTTAAGTTGGAACAGTAAATAGCCCAGGAGTTTCAATCAATGTTAGGGTTAGGTATTTTACTGTACATCCACTAGTATATATATATCTATACCATGCAGTCTGTGCACATTGCCAAGCAATCACATGACTCATACATTAATAACTACATTACCTTATAAGAATATCTAGTACTAATGGGAGATACAAACCAGGAGAAAGGAATATAGAAAGAGTAGCTATAAAGATTGTGGGGCAAGCTAGATACTACTCATCCATACCAATGTATTACTAAGCCCTCCTAGTATGACTAAGACTCATCCCCTTACAATAAACCTTCTATAGTAGTTTGTGAGGCCCAAAAATTTTCTAACATCTTTTATGTTCTTTGGCTCTGGCTAACTTAGCACTTTATCTACCTTTTTCTTTTCCATTTCTATTCCATTGGGTCCTATAACAACCCCTAGGAATCTTATTTTCCTTACTTTCCACACATACTTCTCTGGTTTGACATATAAGTCATTCTCTTCTAGCCTTTTCAATATCTCTTCTACTATTTTATTGTATCCTTCCTTTGTCTCTATTTCTACTAATATATTATCCACAAAGGCTGCCACTTTTCCTTCATTGATCATATCTCTCAGGATTTTGTTCATTATTGCCTGGAATATAGCTGGTAAATTTGTCATCCCAAAGAACATAACCATTAGTTCAAAGGATCTTATATGCATTGTAAATGCTCTCTTCTACTCATCTCCTTTTATTCTCATATTGTTGAACCTCCACCACAAGTCCATTTTAGTGAATACTCTTTTACTTCCATATTATCTATTAAATCTATAATCAATAGCAGTAGATAGTTGTTCTTCACTGTTTGATTATTTAGACTATGGTATTCCATCACTATCCTCTTACTCCTATTCTTCTTGCCTATAAAGAATACTGGCAATGTCTGAGGGAATTTTGATGGTCTAATATACCCCTTTTTTAGTTGGTCATTTACAAAGTTCTGAACTTCTTTCCTTTCATCTTTGAATAAAGGATAAATTCCTCTCTTTTGTGGTTTAAACATTTTCTTGAGATCTATAGTGTGATCCCAAATTTTCCTTATTGGCATTATTTCTGATTCCACCTTTCCAAACACTTTCCTCCACTTTAGGAATTTTCTTGGAACCATCTCTTTGATCTTCCTGTGATTTGCTTCAACTTCCTCCTCTCTTCCCCAATCTTTCTTATTATCTATTGCCCATCTCACTATCTTCTCCTCTTCTAGTGTAGTGACTTAGCCTGAGACAACTTAATCATACTCCAAGTTTGAGTTAACAAAAAGAACTGTCACAAACTTTATTTGGACCATAACTCCAGGAATACTTGACCAATTTCAATGATCTAAATGACCACCAAAAGCCTTTAAGAAGACCTTTTAAATGGTACCAAAAATGTCTCAAAGCAATCAGTATTCACCAAGTTAACAGCAGATCAGTTGGTAATTACCAAGTCACCAGACACTAAATCACTGATATCTCGAGAACCACTTGACATAATTGTTTGTTCCAATAACCATTGTGAAGCTCTCTTTAATGCACTTCTTTTGAATATAAATAGATCTCAAGATGATAAGATCCCATGGAGATACAAGGTCCTCAATGTTTATACATAATACTGATCTTTATCTATAAATTATCATCTGTCCTTGAATAGAACAAAGGACTGCCCTAAGACAGTTAGATTATCTCTATTTCAAGAACAATAGCACTCCTATATATAGAACAATAGGTAGTAATCATGTAGTAGACTGTTCTGGTGCACAGACCACCACA
>Ga0153972_1000227_pt1 | contig 16975 bp, 18 predicted proteins | sample TSGA056MetaG_FD_104732 | JGI IMG/M metagenome (GOLD analysis project Ga0153972, IMG submission 104732) | Attine ant fungus gardens microbial communities from Georgia, USA - TSGA056 MetaG | ecosystem: Host-associated > Fungi > Mycelium > Unclassified | place: USA: Georgia, George L Smith State...
CGGAAAAGAGGTCGTTGTGTTTGAAACACTATACAGCAACGACAAGGAGGTCACGGCTCACGCCGATATTGAGGATGAGGGCCAGACGGTGAAGTTTGAGGAGCCGGGAATCGGCACGACCGCGGCCGATCAGGAGACAGGCGAACATAGCGGCTTTGTCAATGAGACCACGACCATTATAGATGTCGTGGAATATGAAAATCTGATTGTCGGCAAAGAGTACACGATTAAGGGCATCCTCATGGATAAGGAAACGGGCGAACCGCTTCTGATCAACGATGATGAGGTGACAGCAGAGCTGACCTTCACGCCGACAGCGTCAAGCGGCAGTGTAAAGCTGGCGTTTACTTTTGATTCATCGGCCCTGGCCGGAAAAGAGGTCGTTGTGTTTGAAACCCTATATTACAATGACCGGGAGATCGCAGCTGATACCGATATCGAGGATGAGGGCCAGACGGTGAAGTTTGAGGAGCCGGGAATCGGCACAACCGCAACCGATCAGGCAACGGGTGAACATACTGGAACAGTCAGGGAGACCACGACCATTATAGATGTCGTGGAATATGAAAATCTGATTGTCGGCAAAGAGTATACGGTTAAGGGCATCCTCATGGACAAGGAAACGGGCGAACCGCTTCTGATCAACGATGAGGCAGTGACGGCAGAGCTGACCTTCACGCCGACAGCATCAAGCGGCAGCGTGGAGCTGGCGTTTACCTTTGATTCATCAGCCTTGGCCGGGAAAGAGGTCGTTGTGTTTGAAACCCTATATTACAACGACCGGGAGATCGCATCTCACACCGATATTGAGGATGAGGGGCAAACGGTGAAGTTTGTCGCAGCGGAGACCGCCGCCACAGCTTCAACCACGACCCCAAAGACAGGTGATTCCGGGTTGTCCTCGTGGGTGTTTATCGTCTTGTCGGCTCTGAGCGTGCTGACCATCGGCGGCGTTTGTGTGTACAAATTTGTTTATCTCCGTCGAAAAGAAGGGCGTTCTTAATTGGTGCGCTATGAAAATAGGAAATTTAAATTTTCGCGGTTATGACAGCTATGCGGCTGTTTTTGATTATGTGGCCGCCCAAAGTTTGAGCGGACAGGGCATGTCAAAAGTATTGTCCGCTGTAATGGATGAGATTGACCCGGTGCTTCTGGATGAGATGCGTCGGGTTATCTTTTATCTGAAAGAGTATGAGACGGCGGATTGTTGTTCTTACGGTTTTTGTTTTGATTTGTATGCCGAAATTGATGAAGACGGAACCAACCATCTCCACATCAATTACATTGATTTTTTCAGAAAGTGAGTTGTTAACAATGCAAGGTATCCGATCTCCCACTTCCCTGTTTCGACCACTCCTTCCCCAAATAACAATAAAATGAACAAGAGGTGTAACAATGGAAATCAGAGAAATGAAAGTTTATCCCAAAGCAAAGGCGTTGCTTGGAACCCTTGAATATGCTGGCCGAGGTGCGGATATCAAGGGCGTCAAAAACGATGGCAAACGTGGTGTCGTTTATTATTCGTATAATCTGTATTCAGATAAGCATTCGGGCGATGTTTCTGTCCGGATTCCCATAACTGCCGGTCTCAAGAGCTTTTCAGAGGATTCAACGGTGGAGCTTGTTAATCCACATATAACAGCGGAGGCCCGGAAGATCAATGACAATGTTGCCTACTCGGATTACATTCTGTGGGCTGACGATTTGGTTCTGGTATAATCAACGTAAAAAGGAGTTTTAATATGAAGTTTCCAAATGGAATTACAGAAATTGACGGTGCTAAAACATTTAAGCGGCTTCGGTTTGCTGGAATGCAATCCGAGCGGCGTGATCGGGGCGCTGACGGCAATCTTGGTGAGATTAAGAAGCGGACATATAACCTGAAATGTTCAGCGATGGGCGGTATGATTCAGGTTGGTTTGGACGGTTCCCTGTCCGAAAAGCAATTTGCTCAAAACGCAGAAGTGGAGCTTGTTAACCCGGTGATGGATACGGTTGCAGAGGCGACCTTTAACGGCGCAACTGCTACATGGTACATAACCGCAGATGATATTGTCCCTGCGGGAAGAGCGGCTCAGACATATCCGAACAGCCAGAACGTCAAAGCTGAGCCTGAAAAGGCAGCTGATAAGAAACCGGAAGGCGGTCAAAAGTAATGACCGCCTATATGGCAAAGGCGAGTATATGATTCAATACTGCTTGCCTTTGCCTGACAGAAAAAGGTATTGTAAAATCCCGCGTTTTGTGTTACAATGTAATACACGAGGGAGGTGTAGAGAATGCCACATGTATCATTGAGAGTGTCAGAGAATGAAAAGCAACTGATGGAGGCTTATGCGAAAATGCACGATGTCAATTTATCGGACATGATCAAGTCCGCTTTCTTTGAGAAGCTGGAAGATGAGTATGACTTGAAGCAGATCGCCGCGTATGAAAAGGAAACACCTGCAAAACTGTATTCAATGGATGAAGTGAAGAAGGAATTGGGGTTATGACATATAAGGTTCAGTTTACTGAAAAGGCATTGAAGTCACTCAAGCAGTTGGATCGATATCAAGCAAAGTTGATTTTATCTTGGATACAGAAAAATCTTGAAGGTTGTCATGATCCACGCCGACATGGCAAAGCTTTGGTTGGAGATAAAGCAGGTTATTGGCGATACCGCATTGGATCGTACCGATTGATCGCGGAGATTTCTGATCAAACTGTAAAAATAAATATTATTAATATCGGTCATCGGCGGGACATATATGGTCGATAGCAATGCGAGGACATTCAATTTGATGTCCTCGCTTTTCATTTTAGGGGGTCAACAAAATGCAGATGTTTGGTGGTAAAGGGAAGCGGATACGGGTCTCAGATAAAACGCTTGTCTTCCATTCCGTGTTTTTGCGCTTCTTGGGCGTATTCTTGCTGGTTATGCTGTTATTTCATTTAAAAACCATCATCGCTTATGATTGGACTGATTTTAGTCTGCTTCACGTTGATGGTTCTATGTTTGATCGTCTTGATATCCCCTATTTGATTCTCAGCGTCTGCATATCCTTGATCGTCTGCGGCGTTGTAATTGTTATATGGTTTAGATTAAGACGGAATAATATCATTAAACTGAATCAGCGTCAGTTAATAGCCAAAATGTTTTTAGATAACAAGTGGTATGATGCTGATGCAAAGTCGCAAGAAAGCTTCTTTAAAGGTTTAGGTAGTTCAAAGAGCATAGAGAAAATCACCTATTTCCCTACTACATATTACAAGCTGGAAGATGGTTTAATATATATTACCGTTCGGATCACGATGGGGCCGTGGCAAGAACATCTGCTTCGATTACAGAAGAAATTTGAGACTGGCCTATTGTGTGAGCTGTTGCGGAAGACGACCTATCGCACAAAAATTCTTGGAAATTCTTATGTTCAGTATGTGCTGATTGGCGATATGCAGGATCACCGCATTTCAATCAACGATGTGACTGTACAAGGTGGTCGTATGCAATTGATGAAGATGGTCTTCTGGGAGTTTGATAAGATGCCCCATATGTTGATCTCAGGCGGCACCGGCAGCGGAAAGACCTATTTCATTCTGACGCTCGTCCGCGCTCTGATTGAAAAGACCTCATCATTATTTATTCTTGACCCTAAAAATGCCGATCTGGCTGACTTGGGGATTATTCTGCCGAATGTCTTTCATGAGCCTGAGGATATTATCTCTTGTATCAACGCTTTCTGTGAAGGGATGCTTCAGCGGAGTTCAGATATGAAGCAATTGCCCGATTACAAGACAGGCGGAAATTACGCTTCTTTAGGCTTAAAACCGTGCTTTTTGATTTTTGATGAATACGTTGCGTTTATGGAAATGCTTAACCGTAATCAAACTGAGGAAGTCCTTGGTAAGCTTAAACAGATATCAATGCTGGGTCGTCAGGCTGGCTATTTTCTGATTCTTGCATGTCAGCGTCCGGATGCCAAATATCTGTCGGATGGCATCCGTGACCAGTTCCATTTCCGGCTGGCTCTGGGTCGAAATTCTGAGTTGGGATACAAAATGATGTTTGGCGAATGCGACAAGGTGTTTACTGATAGCGAGATCAAGGGGCGTGGTTACGTTGATACCAGCGAGGGTTTCATCAGTGAATTTTACTCCCCTCTCATTCCATCGGGGTATGACTTTATGACTGAAATCAGGAGTGCTTATTCTGGCAGAGACACCCTGCCGGATTGTATGGCTGAATCCGTAGTTTCAGGAAAATGCAGAGGTGCGCGGGGTGTTCCGTTCGATATTGAGCCGACTGCAAAAAGTCATGCGGAAAATAGCTAGTATGGGACACCCCGCACGGTGCCAGAGATTGCGGTTTTGGGAGGAGGATACAAATGGATAAAGTGCTTCTATCAAGTAAAAAGATGGACTGGTGTACGCCGCAGAGTTTGTTTGATACATTGAATCAAGAGTTTAATTTTACATTGGATGTTGCGGCCAGTGATTTAAACGCAAAGTGTCCCTCTTACTACACAGTCAATTGCGACGCCCTTCGGATCCCGTGGCGAGGGACAATATTTTGCAATCCACCGTATGGACGAGAACTCCACAAGTGGGTAAGAAAATCCTATACAGCCAGCAGGCTTGGCGCGACCGTGGTAATGCTTATTCCGGCCAGGACAGACGCGTCATACTGGCACAAGTACATATTCCCCCACGCCGAGATCCGTTTTCTGCCTGGGCGCATTGAGTTTGAGGATGAATATGGAAATAAGCATGGGAGAGCTCCGTTTCCTTCGGCCGTGATTATATTTAGGCCAAACACATCAGACATCCTACCGCACGAGGCCAGCGAAAGCGGCTGGTGTCAATCTCCGATTTGTATGAGGAGGAATACATATCATGACAAATAGAATAAGTCATTAGGACAAAAACAACGGTCGGGTTTGGAACTAAAGAGGATCTGAACCGCTATGAAGTTAAGTATTGGAGTTTGGATGATCAGCTACTGGCGGGGGCAGAGAGTTGAGGTTGCTTATCTAACGATTTTTGAGCATCTATATCACTAAGCCGCCCTAACAGACCTCTGCGTTTTTCTCTGGCGACATACCAATCTTCAATTAAGTACTCAATAAAACTGATAAGTTCAGAAGCTTCCTTTGGCTCAACATCTACCATGAGATTTACATCGATTTCCGGATGTGCGCCGATATTGCCGATTGACTTCAATGCTAACAGAGCATCAAGAACATCATCATCAACTTTTCCTTTTAGCGCTAGAATTTCTTTATGCAGGGTCTTCTTATCCTCAATCCCAAAAAAATCCCTAATCATGCCTTGCAGACAACGACGCGAAAGCGTCGCGGAAGCTTTTGGACTGATATCTTTAACTGCGCAAGCCTCCTGGTAATCTTGTCGAATATGCTTTGGTACAAATTCAGGATAATGGTTGCATGTGTAGGGAGGCCATATAAACGTACCCAAACCAGATAAATCAGTATTATCTTCGCCAACGATATAAATAGTATGTCTTTTGCATTCGTCGTTTGGGCACTTATATATTGTCAAATTGAAATATGGAGAGTCTGTAGTATATTGTCGGATACCGCAAAAATGTAGCGAATACTCTCGTTTCGTTTGATTGTTTATACTCATAATTTCATTGCAAAAAGGGCATTTAAATCCGCTCATATTATCACCGTCTTATGTATTTTTCTCAATTGTAACACATAACAAATTTTTACTCAAGAAAATATAATCACTTACGGACAGCCCCATAGTGGGCGGATTGAAGGTCAACAAGAGGTGCGGCTGCCCTGGCCAGACTGGCAGCGGCGAAGCGAAAAGCTGACAGGCTGGCTATAGGCAGCCGTGCGGCGGCGGCTTTGCCGCCGCCGCAGTCGATGAACCCCCTATACCTAACAGGGGGGTAGACTTTTACATACATAACATCATAGTACGTGGACTAAACCCTTGACAGTGCAAGCGTTTAGAAAAAAAAGTCATTAAGACACGTTGCCCGAACAAAGGCCGATTTTGTTCGGGTTTTTTTTGGGGAGGTCAATATATTGTCTTGGAATGATGATTTTAAACAAAAGAGGACAGAGTATCATGTTAGTCAAAAGAATGTCGCTAATTTAGTTGGCATTACACCGGATTATTTGGGAATGCTTGAAGCTGGTCGTCGGAGTCCTTCGGAGGCTTTAAAGCAAGAGTTGGATTTTACTGTGGAAAAGTTTAATCCAGCATATCAGTTGTATGCCATATATGACTATATCCGAGTTCGGTTCCCAACTCATGAGCATCAGAAGATAGTCGAAACAATCTTACAGATGCGGTTTAATCGTTTCGTGTGTGAAGAGTGTGGACGTTATGGATACAGAGAGCTGTATTATTACGGAGACATTACCGTTTTGCTATCAGACGAGGAAGACAACAAAGGTACGCTTCTTGAGTTAAAGGGAAAAGGGTGCCGTCAGTTTGAAAGTATTTTAGAGGCCCAAGGTCGGACATGGATTGACTTTTTTTGTGACTGTTTCGCAGCGGAAGGTGTCTTTAAGCGTGTGGACATTGCTATAAACGATGTGGCAGGTATCTTATCAATCCCGGAATTAATGAGCAAAGTGAATACGCTGGAATGTCATTCTATATTCAGAAATTTTCAGCAGTATATTTCTGGTGGAATCCTAAAACAAGAAATTGAAGATGGAAAGATCGGCATGGGCCATACTCTATACATTGGTTCACGAAAATCAGACATTTATTTTTGCGTATATGAAAAGGACTATGAGCAGTATGAAAAAGAGGGGATCCCATTGGAAGATGCAGAAATAAAAAATCGTTTTGAAATTCGATTAAGTAACGATCGTGCGAGAGTGGCCCTTGAAGACTTGGTTTGTTACGGCGACATTGAACGGACGGCTTTTGGTGTTATCAATCGGTATATGTGTTTTTATCAGAAGGATGAAACCTTGCATCCGGACGAGTGGCCCTTGAATCCACGCTGGCAATGGTTTATGGGTAATGGACGTGAGAAAATGCGTTTAACTGTGAAGCCGGAGCCATATACCATTGAGAAAACTCGTCGCTGGATTCAAAATCAGGTTATCCCGTCATTGGTGCTAGTTATGACAGATGACATCAGGCAGAATAAAGATACGATCAATTCAGCTATAAAGCAAACACAGTTATCTGAAAAGCACCGTAGAATTTTAAAACAGCTTTCTTCTCCGGTGGATGAGGTCATTATTGATGATTTGTCAGTGAACAGGGATTATCTGCACGATATGGATGATGAATTGTATGATCTCTCCTCTCAGGACGAGAAAAAAGCAACGTACGATCAAACGAAAATACCGCTTTAGGCTTTCTGCCGCCATTGAGCATATGGCGATTTATATTATCTATTACATGGTTTTTACCATGTAATTTTTTATTTCATGAAGGGAGGTGAGAAAATTGAGTTTTGGCCAAAATCTTTACGATTGGTTATCCAGTCAAGCGCAGCCCCTTGTATGGATTGCCATTATTATCATTGCACTTGTTTTGGGCTTCAAGCGGGAGTTCACAAAGTTGCTCGGATTTTTAGTTATTGCTGTTATTATTTCGGTGCTAGTGTTCAATACTGCTGGCGTAACTGATGTGTTTACCTCGCTGGGCAATAAGATCATTGGGGCTGGATAATCGAGAATGAAAGGGAGTGAAATGTAAATGGAAATGCGCGTGTATATTGCAAATTTGGGAAAGTACAATGAAGGAGAGCTGGTCGGGGCGTGGTTTGCGCCGCCAATCAGTTTTACGGAGGTCGCGGAGAAAATCGGCTTAAACAGCGAATACGAGGAGTATGCAATTCATGATTATGAATTGCCATTTGAAGTCGGTGAGTTCTGTTCCATAGATGAGGTTAATCGGCTCTGTGTGGCTGCTGAGTTGATAGATGATCGCTTGCTCTTTGATAATATGCAAACAGTCATCAGTCACTTCGGATTTAGTGGTGTTGAAGACTTATCTGACCACATGGATGACATTATTGTACATAGCTGTGATTCTCTGGAAAACTTGGCAATGGAATATGTGGATGAGGGTTTATTCGGAGAAATTCCGAGTTCCCTTGTGGGTTATATCGACTATGCGGCCATCGCTCGTGATATGGAGATTGAGGGTATGTACCTTTCTCTCTCCGGCGGTATAGTTGAGTGGAGGCAATAACGACTGTATGGGGACATGTATTTGTCCCCATATTTTTTTGGAGGAAAGAATATGCAAAAATTGAGAAGCTTTTCACGGATATGGTCGATTGAGAGAGTGCTCTATGCAATCAATGATTTTAACCTTCCCTTTCCAGTGACCTTTACGCAGATTGGTTGGTTTCTCGCGGCTTTGCTTGTGATGATCTTTTTCGGAGATTTCCTGCCATTGAGCTTGATTGATAACTTCCTGATTAAGTTTGGCGTAATCCCTGTCGGCTTGGCCTATGTCATGAACAAGCGTGGCTTTGACGGGAAAAAACCTCTTGGGTTTTTGAAGTCAGTTATTTTATATATATGGCGTCCGAAGCTGACATATGGTCATAAGCCCGTTTCCTTTGTAAATGAGACCGACTATCCTGAAATTACGATTGTAAGGAGTGAGATTGTAGATAATGAGTAAGTCGAAGTATCCCATTAAATTCCCGATCAAGTATATTGAGAACAATATCGTTTTGAATCATGACAATGAATGCTATGCTTATTTTGAGCTGTCCGCATACAATTACAGTTTTTTGAGTTTGGATGAAAAGGTGCAAACACAAGTGAATCTGATGCGTTTACTGTCACTTGTCAGCAGTGGAAAAATTCACATGCTGCATATAAGCACAGAATCCAGCCGTCGCGAGATTGCGGAACGGTCAAAACGGCATGTTTCCGGTAATTTAAAGCAAGTGGCATATGACCGGATAGATGCGCTGACAGAGGCAATCATTGACCAATATGGAGAATCTCAGATTGACTATCGGTATTTTGTCGGGTTTAAGCTGACGCTGAATGATCAGGAGTTTAGCTTTCAAAATGTTCTTCAGGAGTTATCGAATGGTGTTCATGATTTCATTGGTGAAGTCAACCATAAGGTGATGAATGATTATGTGACCATGAGAAATACGGATATGGCCCGCTATTCCCAATTGGAGGGTACATTATTCTCCCGGCTTTCTAATCTATTCGAGGTGCGCCGGGTGACACCAACTGATCTTGGCTATATCACAGAACATATCTACGGAAAATCTGGCGTTGCTTACGAGGATTATCAATTTGACCTCAAACATACACAGACAAAAAAGGAAACGCAGGTCAAGCAATATGATCTTCTTCGTCTGGGACGGGTAGAGATGCAGGAGGGCCGCCGCTATGTACGGATAAGTGATGGTGAGTATGAGACATATGCGGCCTATATGCCAATGGAACGGGTGATTGACGGCATTTACTTTCCGGGCTGTGAAATGCTTTATCAGCATGAGTTACAGTTTCCCTTTCCTGTTGACACATCCATCAATATAGAGGTCTTGGACAACAAAAAAGCCCTCAGTACCGTGAGAAACAAGAAAAAGGAACTGAAAGACCTGGATAACCATGCTTATCAAAGCGATAACGAAACGACCCAAAATATTGTTGAAGCGCGGGAGCTTGCGGATGAGCTTGAAAGTGACCTGTCGGTAACGAAGGAATCTATGTATCGTTTCTCCTACGTGGTACGTGTTCTTGCTCCGACGCTCGACACGTTGAAAGAACGTTGTGACCTTGTCCGGGACACCTATGATTCGTTTAAAATCAAACTCGTCCGTCCTTTGGGGGACATGATGGGTCTGCATTGTGAATTTGTCCCATCCGGCAAACGGTATCTGAAAGATTATGTGCAGACCGAGACATGTGAATTTTTAGCCTCTCTTGGTTTTGGCGCTTCTCAGGTGTTGGGTGAACGAGATGGAATCTTAATCGGTTTCCTGTCTCAGCCTGGTCTGATGGATGAACACGGTCGGGTTGCGCATAGTGGCCGAGCTGTATATATACGTCCAGAACTGGCGGCCCAAGGCGTTGCTGGCTCTGATACAAATGCCCTTGCGATTTCCCTGACAGGTTCGCTCGGCGGTGGCAAATCGCAATCAGCCAACGAATTGATCTACTACAGCGTTATCTACGGCGGCAAGGCACTGATCATTGATCCTAAAAGTGAGCGTGGCGGCTGGTATGATGCACTTCCAGAGCTTCGGTCTGAAATGAACATTGTAAATCTGACAAGTGATTCGGCCAATCAGGGTCTTCTCGATCCGTTTGTCATTATGCCGAATATCAAGGATGCTGAGAAAATTGCTCTTGATGTTCTTGGCTATTTGACAGGCACTAGAATTCAGGACGTCAGTGATCGCTACACCTTGCTGAGAAAAGCGGTCAGAAATGTGTGCGAGTATGAGCAACGTGGTTTGCTCTATGTAATTGATGAATTAAAGATGATGAATTCCCCGGTTGCGACCCAGTTAGCGGAACACATTGACAGCTATCGTGATCTAAGTTTTGCCCAGCTTCTTTTCTCTCGCGGGGATGTCCGAAACAGTATCAATTTGAGCAAGCAGCTGAATATCATTCAGGTTGCGGATTTGACCTTGCCTGATTCTGAGGCGGACGCCAGTGAATATACGGCGTCGGAGATTTTAAGCGTGGGGATGCTCCATGTGATCAGTGCCTTTGCCATGAACTATATACAGTCCGACCGATCTGTTTACAAAATTCTGGCCCTGGACGAAGCGTGGAGCTTGCTCCGGGATGGCCGAGGCAAGGAGCTTTCAAATAAAGTATCTCGTGCCGGTCGTTCCATGAATGCGGGTGTGTTTTTTATCACGCAAAACTGTGATGATGTGCGGAAAGATGGAATTGAAAATACAGTCGGCCAACGGTTTGCATTTCGCTCCCGTGATCGTTCAGAGGTCGAAAAAATATTAAACTATTTCGACTTGGACACAGAAAGCGAAGAGAATCAGGATGCGTTGAAGTCCTTGCAAAACGGGCAATGCTTATTTCGTGATTTATATGGACATGTGGGCGTTGTATACTTTGACCCGATTTTTCAAGACCTCAAAGACGCCTTTGATACGCGCCCACCGGAAAGGATAGAACAGGATGAATAATATAAAAATGGAGAGATGGAGAAAAGTTCTTGTGACGCTTGTCATGGGGGCTTTTCTTTTTTTAATGATCGGTGGGGTTGCGAAAGCCGATTCAGGCGGGTTTTCTGATGAATCGACTGGCGGTGGGAGTACGTCTTATTCAAAATATGCTCTGGACAATTACCAATTAGATTTTTACGTTGATACGTCTTGGGACTGGCTCCCGTGGCACTGGAAGCGTGGTATTGGTAAAAGCGTTGACACTGCCCTGTATAAAATCACTGATGGTATCTGGTCGTTTACCCGTACACTGTCCAACGGCACTGGGTTTCTTGTTCAGGAGGCATTTAATTTTGATTTTGTCGGTCAGTCTGCGGAGACCATAGGAGGTAATATTCAGAAACTCGCCGGGATTAGTTCCAGCGGTTTTACTGGCGGCGGCTTTTATGGCGGCTTACTTATTTTTGTGGTCTTGTTTTTGGGCATATATCTGGCCTATGTTGGTGGTCTCAAGCGTGAGGTCAGTAAAGCGTTCAGTACGGCGCTCCGCACGGTCGTTATCTTTGCTGTAACCACCGGCTTAATTGCGTATGCGCCCAGTATGATTAAAAATATCAATTCCTTTTCCTCTGAGATGAGCACCTATGCCCTGTCCATTGGCCTGGACATACTGGGCGGCGATACGGGTGACGGTGAAAACAGCGTTGATTCCGTCCGAGGTTCCGTTTTTATGATTTTGGTTGAGAAGCCCTGGCTGCTCTTGCAGTATGGTACAACGGACATTTCTTCCATTACAGATGGAGAGACGCGCGTTCATGAGTTGCTCTCCACCAGTCCGGATGCCAATTCCGGTCAAGATCGTGAAGACGCCGTTTCTGATGAGATTGCGATTTATGGCAATCAGTACATGTCTGTTAATAAAGTGGCATCACGGCTCGGTTCCGTCCTTTTAATATTGATTGTGGACATTGCTATTTCGATTTTTATTCTACTTCTTTGTGGATTGATGATTTTTTCGCAACTCATTTTTATTCTATATATTCTCATGCTCCCGATTTGTTGGGTATTGTCCATGATTCCAACCTTTAGCGGCATGTTTCGCCGGAGCATTGAGCGGCTATTTAATGTTGTGCTTCTGCGTGTTGGCTATACCCTGATTATTGTAATTGCCTTTAGCATCTCTTCCCTGTTATATGATCTAAGTGAAACAATGCCCTTTCTGCTCATTGCACTTTTACAGATTGTATGTTTTGCAGGTGTTTACATGTTCCACAAAAAATTACTTGGGATGATGTCTTTGCAGGCGGATGAGAACCAGGGCCTGATTCGGCAGATGCGGATGGGAGCCAGACGTACACAGCGAACAATCGGCAGGACGGCGCGAAGTACTGTGAGAGGCGTACAAAAAGTAAAATCGGGCATTACTCGTGCGGCGACAGTATTTTTTCCCTCCGGCAGTTCTTCAAGCGGCTCCGGCTCTTCCGGGAGCCGTTCTCCCGGCGGTTCTTCAAGCGGCTCTGGCTCATCTGGGAGCCATTCTCCCGGTGGTTCTTCAAGCGGTACCGGCTCATCCGGGAGCCATTCTCCCGGTGGTTCTTCAAGCGGTACCGGCTCATCCGGGAGCCATTCTCCCGGTGGTTCTTCAAGCGGCTCCGGTTCATCTGGGAGCCGTTCTCCCGGTGGTTCTTCAAGCGGCTCCGGTTCATCTGGGAGCCGTTCTTCCGGTGGTTCTTCAAGCGGCTCCGGTTCATCTGGGAGCCGTTCTCCCGGTGGTTCTCCGAGCGGCTCCGGCTCTTCCGGAAACCGTTCTCCCGGTGGTTCTCCGAGCGGCTCCGGCTCTTCCGGAAGCCATTCTCCCGGTGGTTCTTCAAGCGGCTCCGGCTCTTCCGGAAGCCGTTCTCCCAGTGGTTCTTCGAGTGGCTCCGCCTCATCTGGGAACCATTCTCCCGGTAATTCTTCAAGCGGCTCTGGTTCATCCGGGAGCCGTTCTTCCGACAGTTCTCCAAGCGGCTTCGGCTCTTCCAGCAATTCCAAATCTCATGCGCCGACCGGTGTGACGCATACTCCGGTTCAAGCAAACTTGCACCCAGAGTCGCAAAAGGAAGCGGTTCAAGCAACGCATACCCGTTTGTCTCAGCCAACGGCAGGACAATACAAGGTCAATGGTAAAACTTACACGCGCAAGCAAATGGAGAATTTTACAGGCCTTGAATCAGAAGATCGCAAGAAATGGTGGCGAAGTCGCAAATGATCAAAAAAGCGTTTAAGAGTTCTAAGATGCTTGCCAAAATGGCGTTGTTCTCGGCTGTGGGATTTATCCTGATCATGTCGCTCTTTATTTTTGGTGTCGTAGCGGCGGCCGGCGACGACGATGATGAGGATAGTGAAGCCAATGAAGCTCTCAGCTACCTGGGCTTATCGGCGGAGGTTCTTGCCTACCGCCCTTTAGTGGAGCAGTATTGTCTTGAATACGACATATCAGAGTATGTGATTTACATATTGGCAATTATGCAGGTTGAAAGTCGCGGTCTGGGGAATGATGTGATGCAGTGTTCGGAATCCCTTGGTCTGCCGCTTAATTCATTAGAGCCTGAGGAATCAATTCAGCAGGGTTGTTATTATTTTTCGACCCTGCTTTCATCTGCGGATGCATACGGCTGTGATGTGTACACGGTCATACAGGCGTATAACTATGGTGGTGGATTTATCCCCTACGTTGCTGACAACGGAGGGAACTATACATTTTCTCTTGCTATGGACTATGCATCCGAGAAGTCATCTGCGGTACGGGTAAGCTACATAAATGCAATCGCTGTTTCCGTGAATGGCGGCTGGCGTTACGCATATGGGAACATGTTTTATGTCCAGCTAGTTTCTCAGTATCTTGCCAGTGATTATATATGGCCCTCGGATAGCTGCTATATCGTGACCTCCGTTTATGGTGATCGTATCCATCCTGTATCGGGTGTGAATAAGCACCACAACGGAATTGACATCGGTGCGGCTTTTGGGACAAACGTATTGGCGTCTGCTGGTGGGACGGTCATACTTTCGGAGTATTATTCTGGCTATGGCAATTGTATCATAATAGATCATGGCAATGGATATACAACGTTGTACGGTCATATGAGCCAGCTAAATGTGACTGTAGGTACAACGGTTATTCAGGGACAGGTAATCGGTCTTGTAGGGAGCACAGGGACGGCTACAGGGCCGCATATTCATTTTGAAGTGAGTTTAAATGGTGAGCGTACAGACCCATTAGAGTACTTCGCTGAGAGTTTGTACACATATGGATAATAAGGAGAAATTATATATGAATGTCTTAAAACCTAAGCAAAAAGAAACGGTGAAGGTCAAGAAAATAGGCCTTCGCCGTACGGTGAGAAATGCTCTTTGGGTTCTATTTATAGCGGCCTTTGTTTTTGCCGTCTATAAAAATTTTACCGGGATTGATCAGCATACGGTGCATGAGCGGGAGGTCGTGGAGCAAGAGGTCGTTGATACAAGCGGTATCGAGAGCTTTGTCCGAAACTTCGCCGGGGAATATTACAACTGGGGCAATACTGCGGAGATGCTTGCCTCTCGGCGAACTGCTTTGGAATCATATATGACCAAAGCGCTTGTACAGTTGAATTCCAGTGCCATCTCTGAAAGCGGTGGAGCAACGGCAAGCATGACTGATTTTAAAATATGGGAGCTTTCACAACTGGACGATAGTAGCTATGAGATGGTTTATACTGTTCGGCAGAAAGTGACCAAATCAACAACGGAAGTGAAAACCGAATATGTTGAGGAGCCGGAGATTAAGACGGTCGTGAATGCGGAGACTGGCGAGGTTACATATGAGGAATCTATTGTGCAAAAGGAAGTCCAGAATAAAGTTGAAAGTACAACCGAGGAAGATGTAGATTCCTGCTATATGGTAGTTGTCTATCTGGATGAGTCTGGAAACATGGTCATTGTAAAGAATCCAACGATCAGTAGCATACCGGGGAAATCAGCCTATGAGCCTGTTGCCATTAATACTGATAGTAGCGTGGATTCTAATACGACTCTTGAAATCAAGACATTTCTAGAAAAATTCTTTGCCTTGTACCCTACTGCCGATAGTGCGGAGTTGGCTTATTACGTCAAGAATAATGCGCTCCAGCCTGTGGGAAAGGAGTATGAGCTTGTCGAGATATCAAGTATCGTGTGTAGGAAGGTGGACGATCAGATCATGGCCTATGTGACTGTGAAATATTATGATGAGCGTACTGGTGTTAATCAGTATTCCCAGTTTGAATTGGGGCTTGAAAAGTCGGATAACTGGTTTATTGTCAGTAATCGGCTGTCCTAATACAATCGATGTTGGACAGGGGGATATCCTCCTGTCCGTTGTCAATTCGATTTTGTCAAGAATGAGGAATGCGTTGTGAGATATACGACACATGTAATTAGCTCTCTGGCAATAGCCGTCCCCGTCATGGCGGTTACAGACACGTTTGCTGTCGGTGCAATAGCTGCGGTAGCTCTTGGCTCTTTGTTCCCAGATATAGATGAGCCTAATTCATGGATAGGTAAACGAACTATGGGAATATCAAAGGTCATGAATTGGCTGTTCGGTCATAGAGGAATTACGCACTCCTTGTTTGGCGCTTTGGCGATAGCGGCTATTTTTATGTTGATTGCAAATATATTTACCGTTCCTGCTATTGTGTTTGCGTATTTTATGATGGGCTATCTGCTTCACTTGTTCGGGGACAGTTTTAGTAAAAGCGGAGTCCCCTGGTTATTGCCGTTTTGTAAAAAAAATTATCAATCAGGATTTGGGTATGTATATTATGTCACGGGCAAATCATCTGAGATGGCGGTATTTGTGGTGTTTTTTGTTTGTCTGCTGGGTGAGCTGTTCGTTTTTCTGTGATTGAACTTCTTGCGCGGGTGTGGTAAAATTATTCCATATAATAAAGGAGGGTTATTGAATGAAAAAAATTGGCAGCCAGTTTTTAATGTGTTTAAGAGAAATCAGGCTTGAGCATATAATTAAAGCTTATGCGCTGAGTATAATTTTTATCGTGTTTACGTTTTATTTTTCATCGCTCGACGCTACGATTATTTATTTTGTGTTGTGTGCTGTACTGTATCCGTTTTCATATTTGCTGATACGCGGTATTCTGGAAGTGTTGCCGTTTGGTGGCATCTTCTTTTTGACATTTACGGAGCATATTGTTCTGTGGATAATAGCCTCGGTTATAAAATTTATACTGTATTATTTGGCCTATGGCCTTGCTTTGTTTATAGCTCCGATTGGCATTTTATTTATCGTTTTGCGGAGGCTGTTTTATAAGGCTTCTGACAAATGGGAGGGGGCGGAGTGATATTTCCCAACCCGAACTTTGACCCGAAAGTCTCATTTTATCCATGTTTTTGACCCGAAAGCGTGATAGTGTTTGAGATGATATGAGACAGATTGAGAATAGTAAAAACCCCGCATTCATTAAGAATACGGGATTTCCCCTTGGTGGACGATAACGGACTTGAACCGCTGACCCTCCGCACGTCAAGCGGATGCTCTACCAGCTGAGCTAATCGTCCATAACAGCTTGTATATTTTACCCCATCATAAGGGGAATTGTCAATAGCTTTTTCCGGATATCAACTTCTTTTTCTTCTCAAAAATGCCCATAGATAGCAAAAAGTCTGAACAATCGTCCAGACTTTTTGTGTTGGCATCGACTTATTTTCCCGGGCCGTCGCCAGCCAAGTATTTTCAGCACCGATGAGCTTAACTACTGTGTTCGGAATGGGAACAGGTGGACCCTCACCGTTATAGACACCAACTTACTTTCTTTTGAAAAAGAAAGTAAGCAAAGAAAACTTTGTATC
>Ga0153972_1000228_pt1 | contig 16974 bp, 14 predicted proteins | sample TSGA056MetaG_FD_104732 | JGI IMG/M metagenome (GOLD analysis project Ga0153972, IMG submission 104732) | Attine ant fungus gardens microbial communities from Georgia, USA - TSGA056 MetaG | ecosystem: Host-associated > Fungi > Mycelium > Unclassified | place: USA: Georgia, George L Smith State...
AGGAAATAACGGTGGAATATATGGATACGGACAACGAGGGACAGACCGTGGTGCAGCTTCTTTTGGACAATCCGGATGTTCAGATTGGGCAGTCGGCGAAGATCAGTCTGACAAAACAGTCTGAAACCTATGAAACCTGTATTCCCGCCGATGCCCTTAAACAGACCAATACCGGTTCCTATTATGTGTATGTGGCGGAAGAAAGTGAAGGGATCCTGGGAACGGAGTGGCGAATCCGTAAACAGACCGTAACCCTGATGGATAAAAATGACAGCTATGCAGCGATTGAAACGGCGGCAATTTCTGCCGAAAGCCGGATTGTCATTAGTTCAACCAAGGAGATTACGGATGGTACTGTAGTAAGAATGATGGATTAAAAAAATTCCTTTTTCTTCTATTTAATTTGTGATAATATGATACCAGGGTCAAAAGGCCATGCGTTTCATGTGTATGTATCAGGGGTAAATAGAAGAATGGAGGATATTATGGAACAAGTGAACGGAAGCATCTGGCATAGCCTTAGTTCACAAAGGGTTACGCCTACAGATTTCATCTGTGTAATTGAAATTTCCAAAGGCAGTAAGAGCAAATATGAATTGGACAAGGAGACCGGTTTTTTGATTTTAGATCGGATTCTGCATACATCGACGCATTATCCGGCCAATTACGGTTTTATCCCAAGAACCTATGGAGATGACGGTGACCCGCTGGATGTGCTGCTGCTTTGCGCCGAGCCGATTCAGCCCCTAACCTTGGTAAGAGCCTACCCGATTGGTGTTATTTCCATGCTGGATAATGGCAAGAAGGATGAGAAAATTATTTCAGTCCCCTTTAATGATCCGAATTATAACGGGTATAAGGATATTACGCAGCTGCCGCCCCATGTAATCAATGAAATGGAGCATTTCTTTTCCGTTTATAAAGCTTTGGAAAATAAGACTACGGCAGTTAATGAGAAAGGCAATCATGAGGAAGCGGTAAAGATAATCCGCGATGGTTTGGACAATTATATTAACACTTTTATTAAAAGTTGGTAATGGAGGGAATAAATGGCTAAGATTAGGACAAGATTTGCGCCAAGTCCCACCGGCAAGATGCATGTGGGCAACCTGCGTTCCGCCTTGTATGAATTTTTGATTGCCAAACATGCAGGCGGGGATTTTATTCTGCGGATTGAGGATACGGATCAGGAACGTTTTGTGGAAGGGGCAATTGATATTATATACCGGACACTGGATAAAGCGGGACTGACCCATGATGAAGGCCCGGATAAAGATGGCGGTTATGGCCCATATAGCCAAAGTGAGCGGATGAAGACCGGTATCTATATGCAATATGCCAAAGATCTCATTGACAAAAAAGAAGCTTATTACTGCTTTTGTGAAAAGGAAAGACTGGCGGGACTGAAAACAGAAGTGGTGGAAGGCAAGGAAATCATGATATATGACAAACATTGCCTGTCCTTAACCAAGGAGGAAATTGATAAAAACCTGGCGGAAGGGGAACCCTTTGTAATCCGGCAGAATAATCCCCAAAGCGGGATTACCACTTTTCATGATGAACTTTACGGGGATATTTCCGTGGAAAACAGCCAGTTGGATGATATGATATTAATCAAGTCCGACGGATACCCCACCTATAATTTTGCCAATGTGGTGGACGATCATACCATGAATATTACCCATGTGGTCAGAGGAAACGAATATTTATCCTCTTCTCCCAAATATGTCAGGCTGTATGAGTCATTTGGCTGGGAGCTTCCCGTTTATATCCATCTGCCGCTGATAACAGATGAGAACCATAAGAAACTGGCCAAGAGAAGCGGGCATTCTTCCTTTGAAGATTTGCTTGATCAGGGATTCCTTCCGGACGCCATTGTGAATTTCATCGCGCTGCTGGGCTGGAGTCCGGATGATAACCGTGAAATCTTTTCGCTGGAAGAACTGATCTGTAATTTTGATTATCAAAGAATCAGCAAATCTCCGGCTGTATTTGATATGGTAAAATTGCGGTGGATGAACGGGGAATACCTGAAAGCAATGGAAGCGGATGATTTTTATGCATTTGCCTTGCCATACCTGAAAGATGTTTTGCCGGAAAGCCTGGACTTAAAAGAAATTGCCGCCATGGTAAAAACACGGATTGAGGTGTTTGGGGATATTGCAAAAATGGTGGATTTCTTCCGTTGCTTACCGGAATATGATGCTTCCCTGTATGTCCATAAGAAAATGAAGACGGATCTGGTTTCATCCCTTGCGGTGCTTCAGGATGTTCTGCCACTTTTGGAGGTTTGGGAGGATTATAGGAATGATGCATTATATCAGGTCTTGTCAAGTTATGCCGATAATAAAGGATATAAGATTGGATATGTTATGTGGCCGGTGCGGACGGCGGTCTCGGGGAAACAGATGACTCCGGCGGGAGCCACTCAGATTATGGAGATATTGGGCAAAGAAGAAAGCCTTAATAGGATCCGGAGCGGAATCGGGAAGCTGGAACATGATTGATTTCCAAAGAATGAACGAGGCACAGCAAAAAGCTGTGCGGCACGGAGAGGGCCCGCTGTTGGTGCTGGCGGGTCCCGGCTCCGGTAAAACTTTTACCATCACTAACCGGATTCTCTATCTGACAGAGTATCTGAAGATTCCGCCTGGAAACATCTTAGTCATTACCTTTACTAAGGAGGCCGCCCTGTCCATGCGCCGGCGTTTCCTGGAGCAGCAGGGGAGTGCATATCCCGCTCCGGTAAGGTTTGCAACCTTTCATTCCTTGTTCTATCAAATTCTTCTGAAATATTCCATAAACAATCCTTCCTTTCTGAATGATTCCGAAAAGAACCAAATGATTATTCCCCTTTTAAAGCAGATAGCCGGACGATATCCGGATCTGGAGATAAGTGATTTTAAGGAAGAGTCCCAAAGAGTGGCGGCGGCTTTCAGTTGTTATAAAAACTCAGGTAACTTTAGCCTGGCTGAGGATAAGCTGCCGGATTCCCTAAAAGATCATTTTCCCGGAATAATGCAGGATTATGAAAAAATCCGGCGGCGGTCCGGAAAGCTGGATTTTGATGATATGGTATACCAATGCCTGCAGCTGTTAAATACGGACGAGAAAAAACGTCTATATTGGCAAAACTGTTTCCGATATATTATGATTGATGAATTTCAGGACATTAATCCCATACAGTATCAAACCATCCGTCTTCTTTGCGCGCCGCCTCATAACCTGTTTGCGGTAGGAGATGATGATCAGTCAATTTATGGGTTCAGAGGTTCCAATCCGGCTCTGATGCGTGATTTTTTGCAAGATTATCCGGATGCGGGACAAATTTTACTTAATATAAATTATCGGAGCCGGCCGGAAATAGTCACGTCATCCCTGAGATTAATTGCAGTGAATAAAGAACGGTTTTCTAAGGATTTGAGGGCTGCCGTGCCAAAAGACCAGGCTGAACTGACCGGGCCAAGTGTCTGTATGAAATCATTTCCGGAAAAAGAGGATCAGTACCGGTATCTGACAGAGCGGCTTATATATGAGCAAAAACTTGGTAATCTGGATCAATGCGCCGTGCTTTGCCGGACTAACCTTCCGCTTCAGGGATTTGCTTCTTGGCTGACAAGGGCATCTGTTCCTTTTACGATGAAAGAAAAGCACGCTTGTATCTATGACCATTTTATTGCCAGGGATATCCGGACTTATCTGACATTAGCCGCAGGAAGCAGAGAAAGAAGTCTCTTCCTTTCCATAATGAATAAGCCCTGCCGCTCCGTCGGCAGAGAAGCCCTGGTTGGGGAAACGATTTCTTTGGATACGATAGCGAACTATTACCGGGAGATGCTGCCATATGAACCCGCAGAGCGGATAATAAAAAACCTGGAAAAATTGAAATCCGGACTTAAACAGATGAAACATATGAAACCGTATCTTAGCACCCGATTTATATTAAAAAGTCTGAAATATGAAGAATATCTGATTCAAAAAGCGGGAACAGATAAAGAAAAGCGGCAAGAATGGCTGGAATTTGCCGATTGGCTTTCCCAGGACGCCAGAAATTATCAAACCCAGGAAGAATGGTTTGTCTATCAGGATGCGTTTCGCAAACAGCTTTCACAGAACCAGGGAAATGACTTAAGCTCCGGTAAAGGGGTAAAGCTAATGAGCGCTCATGCGTCCAAAGGACTGGAGTTCATGAAAGTATTCCTGCCGGATGTCAATGAAGGGAGCTTTCCTCATGGCCATAGTAATGATTTGGCAGCGGTGGAAGAGGAAAGAAGGATTTTTTACGTGGCTATGACCAGAGCAAAAGAAGCTCTGGAACTTCTCTTCGTAACCGGTACGAAAGAACGTCCAAAGCTTCCCTCCAGATTCTTACAGCCGTTACGATAAGCTAGGATTCATCAGTGATAATTTCATCGAATTCACAGGTATCCAAATACTCATCAAAGGCATCGGCCACTTTTTCATATTCGCCGTCATCCTCAATATAATCTAACTGCGGTTCTTCATTAGGATCATCGGGATTCTCGCTGTAACGGTAGAACCAAACTTCGCCATCGACATTTTCACCGTTTTCATTCAACGGAAGGAGCACAATATAGTCCTGCTCAGATATCGTCAAAATGGTAATGACTGCACAATTGACAATTTCTCCATTCTCCAATTCCAGTTCAACGGTCATTTCTTCGTCATTTACATTATCATTCTTCTCCAATGGTCATTCCTATCTGCGCAGGCGATGCGCTCTTAACAGTGGATACGCAAATTTATCCTAAAATAATATCATTCAAATGATATTCTCCGCATATATTATACTATTTCGTTAATTTTCTTGCAATACATTTACATCCTGTATAAAAAAAAGTATAATAAATGAAGGCTGAACTGTAACATCATAGGATGGAGGTAAGTATGACAGTTTTTAGACAACCGATATCGCCTTTTCCTTTGGGAGCTGAACGCATGGCTGACGGTATTCGTTTTTCCTTTATTACCGGGGAAGAAGAATGCGGAGTATTGTTATATGATCGGGCAAAGGGTAAGCAGATAGCCAAAGTACCGTTTTTAAAGCAGGATCGAATGGGAAACGTTCATTATAAATATCTGCCGGATATTGATGCCGCCAAGGTTTCCTATCTGTTTTACGCGGGTGATAAAATCATCCCGGATGCTTACGCCAGATGTTTTTCCGGGAGGAAGGCTTATGGCCGAAGGCAGGAGGCGGCGGAATTGAAGGCATGTCTGGTTACCGATTTGTTTGACTGGGAAAACGACACTTATCCCCATATTCCATATGAAGATGCTATATGTTATTGCATGCATGTCCGGGGATTTACTAAACATATATCTTCCGATGCGGCACATCGGGGTACCTTTCCCGGCATTGTGGAAAAGATACCATATTTAAAAGAATTAGGTATTACCACCATCGAGCTGCAGCCGGCATATGAGTTTCTGGAGGTGGAGGCAGAAGCAGATATTCCCTCCGAATTTCCGGCAAAGAGCGTGGAGCAGACTGTAGAACAGACCGGAGTAGCGAACGGGCCGGGAGAAAATTTGCGGTTGAATTACTGGGGTTATAAAAAAGGCTTTTACTATGCCCCAAAGGCCGGTTATGCGGCCGGTAATGACGCGGTGAGGGAGTTTAAGGAGATGGTTAAGGCTCTCCATAAAAACGGCCTGGAAGTTGTTATGCAGTTCTATTTTCCCAAAACAGCGGCGGTTGGCATTTCGGAGATACTGCGTTTTTGGGTAAGAGAGTACCATGTGGACGGGTTTCATCTGATGGGAGAAGATCTCCCCATTACGATGACGGTAAAAGACGCGGCATTAGCCGATACTAAAATATGGTACTATGACTTTGATGTATCCAATATCTATGAGGGCGGAGAGCCGCCTGAAATTCGCCGTCTGGCAGAGTATCAGGATGACTTTCTGTATGATATGCGGCGTTTTTTAAAAGGGGACGATAACATGCTGGACAGAGCTTTGTATCATATGCGCAGCAATCCGGAGAACATCGGAAGATTAAATTATCTGACCAACTATTATGGTTTCACCCTGATGGATCTGGTATCCTATAGCCGGAAGCACAATGAAGAGAACAAAGAAGCCAATCGGGACGGCATCGATCAAAACGAAAGCTGGAACTGTGGGACGGAAGGTAACTGCCGCCGAAAAAAGGTCGTTTCCCTGCGGATACGGCAAATAAAAAACGCTTTGAGCATGCTTTTTTTATCTCAGGCAACTCCTTTGATTTTTATGGGAGATGAATTCGGTAATTCCCAGCAGGGCAATAATAATCCATATTGTCAGGATAATGAAATCACCTGGCTGAATTGGCGGGATCGGGAGAAGAATAATGAAATCTTTGATTATGCCGCCGCGCTGATCCGTTTCCGGAAGGAACACCCGATTCTGCACTGTCGGCGGGAACTCCGGATTATGGATTATTTGTCCTGCGGCTACCCGGATCTTTCTTACCATGGTGAAGTGCCATGGCGGCCCGTAACAGATCGCAGCACATGCCATATCGGGCTGATGTACTGTGGGCAATACGCCAAAACGGCGCAAGATAAAGCGGATGATTTTATTTATATTGTTTTTAATATGCACTGGGAGGCACATGAATTTGCCATGCCGAAGCTGCCAAAGGGCATGGTTTGGCAGCATGTACTGTTGACAAAAGCGTGTCCGGAGCCGGAAAACTCTCCGCAAACGAAAGAGAAATGGACGGTTCGGAAAATTCCGCCACGGAGCACGGCAATCTTTATCAGTACCGGTATAAAGTAAAATATAAGAAGTAACAGCGAAATGGAACGCAGATGAATAATGCATGGAAACACTTTAAAACCATAACTTATCATAAATTTCTGGTGGCCCGGGGCTGCTTCAGGGTAGGGTTGTACTGGCAGGGAATTGTCCATGACCTGTCAAAGTATGGACTAACAGAATTCCGGGTCGGTATGAAGTACTACCAGGGGAACCGCAGTCCGAATAATGCGGAAAGGGAGGGGATCGGATACTCCACCTCCTGGATGCACCATAAGGGGCGCAATAAACATCATTATGAGTATTGGATTGACTACAGTATGGAGAATGTTACGGGGGGAATGATCCCGGTTCCGATGCCCGACAAGTATATTGCCGAGATGGTTATGGACCGGATCGCCGCCAGCAAGGTTTATGAAGGGAGAAATTATACCGATGCTTCCTCACTAAATTATTACCTGCAGCGGGGTGGAGTATCCTTGATGCATGAGTACACCGGGCGGCGGCTGGAGGAAATGCTGACCATGCTTGCGGAAGAAGGAGAAGATGTCACCTTTCGTTACATCAGGAATGTTTTTTTAAATAAATTGACACACTCTGAGAAATTGCAGAATACTATACAGTAAAGTAAGAAAAAAGGAAAAAACCTATGAACTGTCTTATTTTACTTTTATTGTTATTCTGCTGTGGCGGAAACAATTTTGGAGGAAATAATTGCGGTAATGACTGCCGTGATAATAACTGCGACTGTGATGATTCCCGTGGCAGGAGGGGTGAAACATTTGGCTGTGATGACTCCCGGATACTCGGAACTGTGGAAGACAATTCTGATCTTGTTGGCTGGACCGATGATTGTACCTGTGAAGATATGTCGCCGATAAAGCAGGAACATAGACACGCTCCCAAACCTTATCCGAATATCTCCAGAGCGGAGACATGTGGATGTGAGAAGAACTAAGATAAATAAAAGGCCTAAGTATATCCGCGGACATACTTAGGCTTATTTTTCAGTTACAGTTCAGTTTTATGGCTAAACTGCAACAATAATGCAAAAGGTATTTAACAAAACGGGGTTTTGTGCTATATTTAGAAGCATAGGAGGACAGGCTTATGGGTAAAGAATCGAACAACAAATATGTGGCATATGTATCTACATATACTATGGGTGACAGCCATGGTATCCTGATATACGACGTGGATATGGATAAAGGCAGATTTTATGAAAAAGACCGTGTAAATATCACGAATTCTTCTTATATAGCCATATCCCATAACGGTAAATATTTATATTCCATTACTGACTTTGGGGTGGAAGCTTACAACATTGCGGCGGACGGCGGCTTGGAATTGATTAATTTTGCACCAATTAATGGGATGAGAGGCTGTTATTTATCAACCGATTATACGGATCAATATTTGTTTGTTGCGGGTTATCACGATGCAAAATTAACGGTTTTGCATATAAACGCTGACGGCTCCATCGGGGAAATCACCGAAGAAATCTTCTACAAAGGACTGGGCAGCATTGCGGAGCGGAATTTCCGGCCACATATTAATTGCGCCCGGATGACTCATGACAATAAGTACCTGTTGGTGGCCGATCAGGGAATGGATCATGTGAATGTTTATTCCCTGGATGTAAAAAAGGGCAAGCTGTTGCTTGCAGATGTTATCCGCTCTGAATTGGAGTCGGCACCAAGACATATTAAAATTTCTAAAAATGGCCGTTTTATCTATATTCTGCATGAGTGGAAGTGTTATATCGATGTTTATTCTTATGAGGAAAGGGATGGTGCCCCTTATTTTGAAAAAATACAGAGCATTACCACAATAAACACTGATCATGATAATAACAGCGCGGCCAGTGCGCTTAGCTTTTCAACGGATTATGACTATTTAATCAGTTCCAATGCCGGAGATAATACGGTTATCGTATATAATGTTGACCGGGAAGAAGGAACGCTGAAAAAGAATTTCTGCCTTCCCGTCAGCGGTGAATATCCCAAGGATGCGGAATTGTTCCCCGGCAATGAATTTCTGGTATCCTTAAACCATGAGTCCAATTATATGACATTTTTCCATGTGGATCTGGAGCGGGGAGTTATTGTTATGAATGGGCCGGAAGTACCGGTAAATGCTCCCAATTGTATTATTTTTAAAAAATTATCAATATAACAGCAGAGCAATTTCCATTGATAGGATATTCCAAAGGAATTCCTATCAAATAAAAAAATGCCGCAGCGTCATTGGATATGATATACTGCGGTATTTTTGTTTTATTTTTCCAGATAAAAGTCTTTTAGAAAATCCAGCCGGGAAGACATATTTATCAACATGGCATCCAGAAGCGTTATGGCCGTCATGCATTCCACCACCACTACTGCTCTTGGTACGATTACAGGATCATGCCGTCCTTTTACTTGAACATTTATTTCCTCCAGAGCTTTATTTACCGTTTTCTGGGGGCGGGAGACGGAAGGCGTTGGTTTTATATGAGCCCGAAGTAAGATGGCCTCGCCGTCACTGATACCTCCCAGAATGCCGCCAGCGTGATTGGTGGCTGTTATTACCTGTCCATATTCAGTGCGGAAAGCATCATTGTTTTCGCTGCCCATGACAGCGGAAGCATTTATGCCGTCACCGATTTCCACTGCCTTAACGGCACCCACAGACATTATGGCTTTCGCCAGATTCGCATCCAGCTTTTCAAAGACAGGATCGCCGATACCGGCGGGAACACCCTGAATCCGGCATTCAATGCAACCGCCGGCGGAATCTTGTGCTGCCATGACGGTTTCTAAAAAAGCCACGGCTTTTTCGTCGGCAGACCGATCCGGCATGGCGGTCCTGGTTTCCAGAATCGCCTTTTGATCAAAATGATCCATGTCAGCGCTGACGGGGCCGATGGACTTGGTATAGGCACAGATTTCGATACCAAGCTGCGCCAGTATCTTGGCGGCAACAGCGCCGGCCGCCACCCGGCCGATGGTCTCCCGTCCGGAAGAACGGCCGCCGCCCCGATAATCCCGGAAGCCGTATTTAGCATCATAAGTATAATCGGCGTGGCCGGGCCGATAATAGGACGCTATTTCGCCGTAATCCCCTGAACGCTGGGAAGTATTGCGGACAATCAGGGAAATGGATGTTCCGGTAGTTCGCCCCTCAAATATGCCGGAGAGGATTTCCACTTTATCGGCTTCTTTTCTTGGGGTGGAAATACTGCTTTGACCGGGCTTGCGCCGGTTTAAATAAAATTGAATATCGGCTTCGGTTAGCAAAAGACCGGCCGGGCAGCCGTCAATAACCACACCAAGAGCTTTTCCATGGGACTCGCCCCAGGTGGTAATGTGAAAGATGGTGCCAAATTCCGAACCCGACATAAACATACCTCCAAACGATTCATTGTGTTATAAATTATACCGATTATAGCGGATTATGGATAGATTGGCAAGCAACAGTTTCAGCCTTACAGCTGAATAGCAACTTATTTGGAGAAAAATGATGCATGCGTGAAAGAGCTGTGATAAAATAGGAATCAGGCTTAGATCGAGAGATCTATACGAGAATAAAATGTTACTATGAACAGCGCTGGCTGTGAATAGAAATTCAATATTTCCGGAAGGAAAAGGTGTTATGTATAAACTAATAAAAAAGGAAGGCCGGGCCAAGCGGGGCGAACTGCACACGGTTCATGGTGTGGTGCAGACACCGGTTTTTATGAATGTGGGTACGGCGGCTGCCATTAAAGGCGCTGTATCCACAGAGGATCTGGAACAGATTAAGACCCAGGTGGAATTATCGAACACTTATCATCTGCATGTCAGACCGGGTGATCGGGTAATCCGCCAGCTTGGCGGATTGCACCGGTTTATGTCCTGGGACAAGCCGATTTTAACGGATTCCGGGGGGTTTCAGGTGTTTTCCCTGGCAAGTCTGCGTAAAATCAAAGAAGAAGGTGTGTATTTTCAGTCCCATGTTGACGGAAGAAAGATATTTATGGGACCGGAAGAAAGTATGCAGATTCAATCCAATTTAGCCTCCACCATCGCCATGGCCTTTGATGAATGCCCACCCAGCAAAGCCGAGTACGGCTATGTACAGCTTTCGGGGGAACGGACCATCAGATGGTTGGAACGCTGCCGCGATGAAATGCAAAGGCTGAATGCCCTGGAGGATACCATTAACCGGAACCAGATGCTGTTCGGAATTAACCAGGGCGGGGTTTATGCCGATATTCGTAAGGAACATGCCAGGCGCATTGCGGAGATGGAACTGGACGGTTATGCCGTGGGCGGCTTGGCGGTCGGGGAAAGTCACGAGGAAATGTACCGGATTTTGGAGGAAGTGGTTCCGGAGCTTCCGGTGGATAAGCCGACCTATTTAATGGGGGTGGGAACTCCCGCCAACATTTTGGAAGGCGTGGAAAGAGGCGTGGATTTTTTTGACTGTGTTTATCCTTCCCGGAATGGCAGACACGGGCATGTATATACCAATCTGGGGAAACTGAATTTATTTAATGCCAAGTATGAACTGGATGAAAGACCGGTGGAAGAGGGCTGCGGATGTCCCGCCTGCCGCAGATATTCCCGGGCTTACCTGCGGCATTTGCTGAAAGCCAAGGAAATGTTGGGAATGCGCTTGTGTGTTCTGCATAATCTGTATTTTTATAATACGATGATGGAAGAAATTCGTGACGCTCTGGATCAAGGGGATTTTGCCGGATATAAAAAAGGAAAGTTGAATGGTATGAATTGTGCTTTGCAAGGATAAAAATGCTATTTCTAATTAAATTTTAATAAAACGTCGACTTTAATTCAGAATTTACTTGCTTATAAGAATAATTTTGTGTATCATACATATTAGTTTGTGATACAAGATATAGGAAGCAGGAGGAAATGGAATGGGTATACTGTTAACGGAAGCAGAGGCTACAAACACGATTTGGGCAATGATACCAACGCTCTTGATATATGCGGCATTGTTTGGAGCAATGTGGTTCTTTTTGATGCGGCCGCAGAAAAAAGAACAGAAGCGGATGGCATCAATGCTGTCAACCCTTGAGATAGGCGATTATGTGCTGACTACGGCCGGTTTTTATGGTGTCGTTATTGATATTACGGATGATACCGTAATTGTGGAATTCGGAAATAACAAGAACTGCCGTATACCTATGGAAAAGTCGGCCATCAGTCGTGTCGAGAAATCCGGTGAATCATAATTCGGATCAATAACAGGGCGGAAAGGACTGTGGACGTGTATAGCGGCGCAGTCTTTTTTGTTTCATCGGAAGTATCTACGGAATATCCTATGAAATTTTTTCTTGCCGTATCATTAAGTGAAGCAAAGGAGATAGATTATGGAATTACGAATTACCAGTATACCCGGTGACGGTATCGGCCCGGAAATTATCAGAGAAGCAAAAAAGGTATTGAATAAAGTGGCGGATAAATTCGGACACCGCATGGAATTTACCGATATCCTGATGGGCGGCGCATCCATCGATGTTCATGGAGTTCCCCTGACAGAAGAGGCCATTGCTCAGGCAAAGGCGGCGGACGCGGTTCTGATGGGTTCCATTGGCGGTGACACCACCAAGTCCCCCTGGTATCAGCTTCCCCCACAAAAGCGCCCGGAGGCAGGGCTTTTGATGATCAGAAAAGAGCTGAATCTTTTTGCCAACCTAAGACCGGCCATTCTATATGAAGAACTTGCCGGTGCCTGTCCCTTAAGGGAAGAAATCAGCAAAGCCGGATTTGATATGATGATTATGCGGGAACTGACCGGCGGCCTGTATTTTGGAGAGAGAAAAACATTTGAGGAAAACGGCGTGTTAAAAGCCATCGATACTCTTACATACGATGAAAATGAAATCCGCCGGATTGCCATAAAAGCGTTTGATATAGCTATGAAACGTTCCCAAAAAGTTACCAGTGTGGATAAAGCCAATGTGCTGGACTCTTCCAGACTTTGGCGGAAGGTTGTGGAAGAAGTGGCAAAGGAGTATCCGGATGTGGAACTGTCGCATATGCTGGTAGATAATTGTGCCATGCAGTTGGTAAAGGATCCGGCTCAGTTTGATGTTATTTTAACAGAAAATATGTTTGGTGATATTCTGTCAGATGAAGCCAGTATGATTACCGGCTCCATCGGGATGCTGGCAAGTGCCAGCTTAAATAACAGTAAATTTGGTCTTTATGAACCTAGCCATGGGTCGGCACCGGACATTGCCGGACAAGATATTGCCAATCCCATTGCCACCATATTAAGTTCGGCAATGATGCTGCGGTATAGCTTTGATTTGGATGAAGAAGCCGGGGCGGTGGAAGCGGCCGTGAAGAAGGTGCTGCAGGGAGGGTACCGGACCGTGGATATTATGTCACCGGGATGTACTCAAGTAGGCTGCGCACAAATGGGTGATTTGTTGACGGAGAGAATTTAATAAGTGATTGTGTATGGTCTGTGCTGCCGTCGGCGGCATGTTTGAAAGGAAGAATAAAGGATGAGAAGTGATTCGGTGAAATCAGGAGTGGCACAAGCTCCCCACAGAAGCTTGTTTAACGCATTGGGTTATACGGTAGAAGAAAGACGCCGGCCCATGATTGGTATTGTAAATTCCTATAATGAAATTGTGCCCGGGCATATTAACCTGGATAAAATAGTGGAAGCGGTGAAAATGGGAGTCGCCATGGCTGGAGGAATGCCGGTGGTATTCCCGGCGATTGCTGTGTGTGACGGAATTTCCATGGGGCATGTGGGGATGAAATATTCTCTGGTGACCAGGGATTTAATTGCCGACAGTACGGAATGTATGGCACTGGCGCATGGCTTTGACGGCTTGGTATGTATTCCCAACTGCGATAAGAATGTTCCCGGATTGTTAATGGCGGCTGCAAGAGTGAATATCCCCACAATTTTTGTTTCCGGCGGACCGATGCTGGCCGGCTGGGTAAAAGGCAAGAAAAAGAGCCTTTCCTCAATGTTCGAAGCGGTCGGAAGCGTAGCGGCAGGAACCATGAGTATGGAGGAACTCTCCGAACTTGAAGCAAAAGCCTGCCCTACCTGCGGTTCCTGTTCCGGGATGTATACGGCGAATTCCATGAATTGTCTGACAGAAGCCATTGGTATGGGGCTAAAAGGAAACGGTACCATACCGGCGGTCTTTTCGGAGCGAATCCGTCTTGCCAAGCATGCCGGGATGAAGATTATGGAATTGGTGGAAAAAGATATCAAGCCAAGGGATATTATGACTCCGGATGCATTTATGAACGCATTATGTGTGGATATGGCTCTGGGCTGCTCCACTAACTCCATGCTGCACCTGCCGGCAATCGCCGGAGAAGCCGGAGTGGACTTGAATCTTGACATTGCCAATGAGATTTCCGCAGTGACCCCTAATCTCTGTCATCTGGCGCCGGCCGGCCCCACCTATATGGAAGACCTGAATGAAGCGGGAGGGGTTTACGCGGTGATGAATGAATTAACCAAAAAAGATTTGCTTTATCTTGACTGTATGACCGTTACCGGGAAGACCATCGGTGAAAATATAAAAAACTGTGAGAACTTTGATCCTGAAGTAATCCGCCCTCTTGAGAATCCCTATTCGGAAACCGGAGGAATCGCCATCTTAAAGGGAAATCTTGCTCCCGACAGCGGAGTGGTGAAACGTTCGGCGGTAGCGCCCAAAATGCTGGCGCATGAAGGTCCGGCCCGGGTATTTGACTGTGAAGAAGATGCTATTGCCGCCATTAGAGAAGGGCGGATCGTTGCCGGGGATGTGGTGATAATCCGCTATGAGGGGCCGAAGGGTGGTCCCGGAATGCGGGAAATGCTGAACCCTACCTCGGCAATTGCCGGTATGGGTCTGGGATCCAGCGTTGCCCTGATTACGGACGGACGTTTTTCCGGTGCGTCCAGAGGCGCCTCCATTGGCCACGTTTCTCCGGAAGCGGCGGTGGGCGGCCCAATTGCCCTTGTGGAAGAGGGGGATATCATCCGGATTAACATTCCGGAAAATAAACTGGATATGCTGGTATCGGATGAAAAGCTGGCCGCCAGAAGAGAAAAATGGCATCCAAGAGAACCTAAAATTACCACCGGTTATCTGTCCAGGTATCGGGAAATGGTTACCAGCGGCAATCGCGGTGCAGTGTTGGAAATAAATCAGGAATAAACCCAGATGGATGAGGAGGAACAGATAAATGCAGTTAACAGGCGCTGAAATCGTAATAGAATGTTTGAAAGAACATGGCGTGGATACCGTTTTTGGTTATCCGGGCGGAACCATACTAAATATTTACGATGCTTTATATAAACACAGCAATGAAATCAATCATATTCTGACATCACATGAACAGGGAGCGGCCCATGCGGCCGACGGCTACGCCCGGGCAACCGGAAAAGTGGGAGTGTGTTTTGCCACAAGCGGACCGGGAGCCACCAACCTGGTTACCGGAATCGCTACGGCATATATGGATTCGGTGCCGATGGTAGCCATAACGGCAAACGTGGCGCTGCCTTTATTAGGGAAAGATACCTTCCAGGAAGTGGATATTGCCGGAGTGACCATGCCCATTACCAAGCACGGCTTTATTGTTAAGAATGTGGATATTCTTGCCGATACTATCCGTAAGGCTTTCCATATTGCCATGAGCGGTCGGCCCGGTCCGGTGCTGGTGGATATTACCAAGGATGTTACGGCGGCGGTTAGCGAGTATCTGCCGCAGACACCGGAAAAAATCGAACCACAGGTATTCTGTTCGGAAGAAGAAATGAATACCGTTATGGAAATCTTGAATCAGTCTGAGAAGCCTTTTATTTATCTGGGTGGCGGCGCCGTTATTTCCGGGGCTTCGGAAGAGGTGGCCAGGTTTGCTGAACTTCTGGACTCGCCGGTATGTGATACGCTGATGGGAAAGGGCGGTTTTGACGGTAATAGTGAACGTTATACCGGTATGATTGGTATGCATGGAACGAAAACCTCGAACCTGGGAGTCAGTGAATGTGACCTTTTAGTGGCACTGGGAGCTCGTTTTTCCGACAGGGTTACCGGTGACCCCAGCCACTTTGCGGAGAAGGCCAAGATTATTCATATTGACATTGACGCGGCGGAAATCAATAAAAATATTCGGGCAGACGCTTCTTTGATCGGGGATTTAAATCTTATCCTGCATGAGATCAATCAAAAACTGGAAAAAAAGAGTCATATCCAGTGGATGAAGCATATTATAGACATGAAAACACAATATCCGTTAAAATATTCTCATGAAAACTTGTCCTGTCCGTATATCATTGAGGAAATCTATCGTGTTACCGACGGTGACGCGATTATTACCACCGATGTGGGTCAGCATCAGATGTGGGCATCTCAGTATTTTAAATATACCACTCCCCGCACCTTTATTACTTCCGGCGGCCTGGGAACCATGGGATATGGCCTGGGTGCCTGTATCGGAGCTAAGGTGGGGAAACCGGATAAGATATGTATTAACATTGCCGGTGACGGCTGCTTCCGTATGAATATGAACGAACTGGCAACTGCCAGCCGCTATAATATCCCAATTATTCAGGTAGTAATAAATAATCATGTTCTGGGAATGGTACGGCAATGGCAGACCTTATTCTATGAGAAGCGTTATTCCCAGACCGTTTTAAATGACAAGGTGGATTTCTGTAAAGTTACGGAAGGCTTGGGCTGTGCGGCCATCCGGGTGACGAAGAAGGAGGAAGTGGCCCCGGCCATTGAACGGGCAATTGAAATGGGAGCGCCGGTTATGATTGAATGTGTAATCCAGGAGGATGACAAAGTATTTCCCATGGTACCTTCCGGGGCACCTTTGCATGAAGTGTTTGACGGAGATGATTTAACAGGACGGTAATAATGAAATATAAACTGCGTATTGCATTAATTTTGGTATTTTTTCTGGTATTTTTATTATTAGGCGGCTATTTGCTGTTTGCATGGTACTATTGGGAGGTATTTTTTATAAACACATGGATTAATGGAATCTATTGTACCGGTAAAACCGTGGAAGAAGTGAATGCGGAGCTTTTATCTCAGATGGAAGATCCGATTCTAGTCATTTCTGATCTTGAAGGAGAGGTTTATGAAATAGCGCTTTCCGATATTGGTTACCAGGCGGATTACACGGAACCGCTGCAGACTTATCTGAACCTTCAGAATCCGTTATTGTGGGCGAATAATTTGAC
>Ga0153972_1000229_pt1 | contig 16946 bp, 15 predicted proteins | sample TSGA056MetaG_FD_104732 | JGI IMG/M metagenome (GOLD analysis project Ga0153972, IMG submission 104732) | Attine ant fungus gardens microbial communities from Georgia, USA - TSGA056 MetaG | ecosystem: Host-associated > Fungi > Mycelium > Unclassified | place: USA: Georgia, George L Smith State...
CGCCCTGGATTCCTTTGAAACATCAATTGGCCATAATTATAAGATTACGTATGAAATAAATGAAATATATACATTGCCTGAAAGAAATTTAAAAGAAATACTGGAGGAAATATCTTATGGATACTCCGAGTTTGATACCGGTATAATTCAGAAGTTTGTTGGGGCCGATATAACTGTTACGGCTAAACAGGGTAATAAATCTGTCAGCAGGGATTTGAAGATAATAATGTCTAAAGAAAAAGGCTCCTGGAAGCTGCTCTATATCGAATGATACCTGGCAATTCTGCGAAGGATAGGAAATAAAAGATTGATACGGGCACGCAGTCAACCGGAGGAGAATTATATAATATGGCCAACATAAAGAAAATTTATGATATACTCCATGAGCACTATGGCCTGCCGCCCTGGTGGTCGAAAAACCCTTTTGAGGTTATGGTGGGCGCGGTTCTGGTGCAGAACACGGCATGGAATAATGTTCAAAGAACCATTTCTGATTTTGGGGATAACTTAACGCCGGAATATGTGGAGCATGTTACTGAGTATGAGTTGGAAAATGTGATTCGCTCCTGCGGGTTTTGCAAAGCAAAAGCTGCTTGTCTGAAGCGCCTTGCCGGTTGGTATGGGAGTTACAGATATTCTCAGGGGAAAGTCATGGCGATGCCAAAAGAACATATACGCACTGAACTGCTTGCAATCAAAGGGATAGGCGCTGAAACAGCGGATGTAATATTGATGGGCAAGAGCATTGCAAAAAGAAACCGGTGTGTATCGGTTGTCCATTGGCAGGGGAGTGCAGTTTTGGGAGGAATTAAGGTGACAGCATGATTCAGATTCAAGAAAAGTTTGTTGGAAGTTATATATCCACAACAAAGCTCCCCGTTTATGTAAAGCCGCCAGATATCATTCAAAATGGTGTACAGAAAAGCTTATACTCTAACTCAAATAATTGGAACATGTTATCGCTACATGAGTAATTCCGAAAATAACACTAAGACAAAGAACTGCCAATCCAAAGAATAGTTTTATCCATTTATAATTAACCGCTTTATTAATTAAAATAATCAAGGTGGCAACCATTATCCATTGACTTACATTTAAGAATATATCAAATATAGGTTGATTAGCGTTATTTCCTGCAAGCATATCGTCAGCCGGAGGAACAATCATCCATATAATATTAGGTATCATAACTAATATGAAAGCTGTATGCGTCTCCGTCAAAGTCGGCGGGAGACTTGCCAAACATTTCTTCAAGCTCACTATTTTTAAATCCATCCTACTTCTCTTATCATAACACAACTAATATTTCTTAGCTATACCGCCTTTGGAATCTATATAAAATAAACGAATATTTGGATAACTGCTTTTCTCCATAACCATATATCAGATACCCCTGATCCGTCATCTCCTGCAGCTGCTCTCCGCTCATATAAGCCGTTGTAAAATACCAGAAATCATCAGCCTGGACCGTATTATAAGCGGCATTAAGGATTTCATTTTCCGGGAAATAATAAGAGAGAACGGTCCAGCCGATATGAGTTACATCGTTATTTACCAAAACCGGATACTCCGATACCTCACTCATAACCGCAGTAATACCATTTGCCGGGTTTCCTTTTTGATTCCCTTCACCAATCATATTCAAGATCTCTTCCGTCTTGGTCTGCTGGTATTCATTCTCCGCCTTCAGGATACGGTAATCCTTAACGCCTCCGTATAAAAACACTGCCATTAATACCAGCAAAAGTCCCTTGGTCAGTGTACGTATCCAATTCTTCTGCAGCTGCTGTGACAAGCGTCTGCCTGCATCCAGGAGGTAGCATGCCGCTATGACCGCAAGCAGACAGACAACCCCTGTCAATGGGTACACATACCTTGCTGCCAGGACCGGGCGAACCAGAATGCAGGCCAGATAGGCCGCAATCAACGTAAGGGCGATCGTACCTGACCCAAGAACCAGGGCATATAAATTTTTTGTCCAGCCGGCCAGTTTCGGGCCCTGCAGGGTCAGCATTACCTTCTCCTCTTTTTTACGAACCGTAATAAGAGCAGATTCCATAATGACTCCCAGACCGATAATAAGCAATAGAAAAGGAAGCAGCAGCGTCTTCATATTATTGCCCCCCAGGATAACGGTCAGGCATTCCTGCAGAGAGATGGTTTCCGTCATCCACCAATTATTACTGACGCTCTCCATGGTAGTGAGCAGGATGCTCAGCCAGGGGGCATAGCCAATAATAAATACCGCCAGAGCAAGCAAGGCCTTGAGCCAGATCCGGCCCCGATGGATCAGGCAGGCCAACAGGCCGGTAAGCACCAGCATAATGACGGCGATCATCAGGGCATAATAATGAGAATAAGCGCCGACAAGGCCAAAGAACACCAGACCGGCCCAGCCCCAGCCATCTTTTTGCAGAACACAATATGCCGAATAAAAGCCGTAGGTAACCCCCAAAAAGGCCAGGGAGTACATCCGGACTTCGATGTTGTATTCCAGGCAGGGAGCTGCCATTCCGGCAAGAATCAGATAAAAAGCGGTGGGTATATTCCCAAATCGTTTGCGTAAAAGAACCAGGGCCAGGATGACGCCAATCAAAAAGGCCAGGAAAGAGGCAAAGTGGTAGACTACCCCTTGATATCCCAACAGCTCCGCCCATAACTTCAGCCATAAATAGTATAAGGGGGGATGACAGTCTTCCAGGATCAGAACCTGAAGCATATCAGATATATTATTTTTTATCACGAGAGCGGAGTAAGCCTCATCTCCCCACAATACATTATCAAATAGCAGCGACACATTCATCAGTACAACAATGGCAGCAAGCAGGAAAACGCCGGCGGAAGGCGGGATTTTACTAAAAAACCGACTTATTGCATGATCCTTAAGACCGGTCTTGTCTATAGTCAGAATAACCCGCCGCCCGGCATACAGCCATTCTGCTATCGCAGTAATAAGAGCTGCTGCTATTGCTACCGCCAGGAATTTCAAGGCGAAGCCGGGTGAACGATCAATCTTCTCCAAGAACGAGGTGTTATCCTCACAGAGAAATACCATGACTAAAGATGTCACTGCTGTTATTATAAGGGTATATAGGCCATATCGTATTACAGTGTCGCGGGTGTTGCCCTGATTATTGCCGGATAACTTATGTATTAACAAGGGCAGAAAGGGGACGGTTAATAATATAATGAATGCCTGCATGTTGTGTATTCTCTCATCTTTCGATTTTTTTACAAAAAAAATAGCCACAGTTCATCAGAATATATAGAATTGTTTAGTCATCACACCAAACACCCCCCCCCTCAAATAATCTGCCGCCTTTAATACTTTAACATGTATTCCGGTAACTAACAACTTTTTTTGGATCAGTGCATCAAAAGTTGCAAACAAAAGACATGCCAATCCACCGGGTGAACATGGTTTTCAATAATGTGGCGGAAGAAATTTGTCAGCAATATAATCTGTTTGTTAATCCGGCACAACTGGATCGGGAAAGAAAGGTGCAGAAAGCTATGCCGGATATCCAAAAGAAGTATGGAAAGAACGCTGTCTTAAAGGGAATGAGCCTGGATGAAGGCGGAACCGCCATGGAGCGTAACCGTCAGATAGGAGGTCACAAGGCGTGAGGTCTAAAATGAGCCGGGAGGATCGGGCCAAACAGTTTATGCCATTTGCAGCGCTGAAGGGTTATGAGGAGGCATTACGGGCCAAGGAAAAGATTGTTGTACCCAAGGTGGAATTGTCGGAGGATATAAAGGAAGTACCGGATCGCAAATTACAATCCATTTTAATGGAATAACATCCCATATTCCGCCAGTATGGATTCATATCTTACCCCCATTCTGGGTTCTGTTTTATCCCGGGCACTTAGAAGGATGGCGGCCTGAGAAAAATCCACGGCTATTTTAGCAGCTTCCGGGAGGGGTTTTCCACGCAGTAAGGCACCTACCAGCAAGGAAGCAAAGACATCGCCGCTGCCATGATATTGTCCGGGAACTCTTTCACTGGAAAGGTATTCCGCCATCCCTGTCCGGGAATCATAACAGGCAGCCCCTAAGTCATCTTTTCCGAAGGCTACCCCTGTCAGCACAACCTTTTTAGACCCTAATTCGGCCAGGGCCTTAAGCAGCTTTAAGGTTTCTTCTTTTGTCATTGGCCCATCCCTGTACTCCCGATCCAGCATAAAAGCTGCTTCCGTACGATTGGGGACAATAATATCCGCATGAGCACATAATTTTGCCATGCCTTTAACATGGTCAAAGGTAAAAAGGCTGTATAAACTGCCATTATCGGCCATGGCCGGATCGACTACCACTAAAGTATCCGGTGTTCTGAACATTTCGAAAATATCCCTGACGATGTCAATCTGACCAAGTGAGCCCAGATAACCGCTGTAGAACGCATCAAAGTGAATGCCTTCCGACTGCCAATGTTTTGCGATGGGATACATATCATCGGTCAAATCCCTGAATGTAAAATTATTAAAACCTCCGGTATGGGTTGATAAAACGGCAGTGGGCATAACCGAGCATTCCACTCCGGCTGCTGAAATAATCGGCAATGCTACCGTTAGGGAGCATTTACCCACACCTGATATGTCATGAATGGCCGCCACTCTTTTTAAAGGATTCATTTCCCGCATCTCCTTGCTTATATAAGAATCAACAATTTCCATATATAAAAATAATATATTTACATTAGCATAACCATATTGGAGATGTCAATGGTATAATAACGCCTCCGCTTCCATTTGTCTTTTTATGCATTTTACCTATTTTACCAAAGCTGAAATTGCCTTCCGGTCAGGATGGGTGGCGTCCCCTACTAACTCAAATAAAATGGATTCCACTGTGGTTATAACAGCACCGGCTTGTTCCATACGCCGGAGAGCATAAGCTTTGTCTTCATCACTCCGGGAGCTTACGCAGTCTGCCGCCAGGAATACCCGATATTCCATTTCAATCAGGTCGAGAACCGTTTGTAATACACAAACGTGTGCTTCGATACCGGTAACAATAACATCCCGGGCTTGTTTCTGCAATAATAATTCTTTAAACCGCTGATTGCCAAGGCAGCTGAAAGAGGTCTTATCAATATAATCAAACTCGCCGATTGCTTCAGCCAGTGAAGGGATCGTGTTCCCTAAACCTTTTGTGTACTGCTGGGAAACGACGATGGGAACATTTAGTACATTTGCCCCTTTTAATAAAATTTCCGCTTTTCTTTCGAGATTTTCCCTGCCTGCCATTGCCGGCATAATAGCTTCCTGAAAATCAATGGCAATGATTAAGGCGTTCTCTTTTCTAACCTTCATTCGTTACACCTCCCGTTTGCTGTTATTATATCTTGTAAAGTAACAATTCATCAAGACATTTTTTTCCCGCGATACAGTTTAAAGTGCTTACTGACCCTTCAACAATTGCTCCGATTCCAGGGCATAAATAAAATTTCCTGCGTTTCTCCTCTTTTAAGATTCCTTTTTTTAGTATATAATAAATGGAACTGGTAAATAAAGAAAAGGGTATGTAGAATATATGTATAGTTTTAGCAGTAGAATTCGATATAGTGAGTGTGACAGCGGGGGGAAGCTGACATTGGCTTCTCTTTTAAATTATTTTCAGGACTGTTCTACTTTCCAGTCCGAGGATCTGCGCCTGGGATTTGAATATCTTTCGGAAAGGCATCTGGTCTGGGTATTGGCGTTCTGGCAGATTGTGGTGCTGCGCCGTCCCGGGATTTGTGAGGAAGTTGAAATCGGCACTTTTCCCTATGAATTTAAGAAATGCATCGGTGTCAGAAATTTTTTTATGAGAACTAAGGAAGGTGAATATCTGGCAAAGGCCAATTCAGTTTGGGGATTGCTTAACACGGAAACCATGAAACCAACCCTGCCTTCGGCGGACATGCTTCGTGGTTACCGGCTGGAATCCCGGCTGGAGATGGATTATTCACCCCGCAAGATTAAAATGCCGGATGAGCTGGTCCGGGAAGAGCCTATTGTGGTAAAAAAGCACCATCTGGATACCAATCTTCATGTGAATAATGGACAGTATATCGATATGGCGCTGGAATTTCTGCCGGAGGACTTCGTGGTCGGACAGCTTCGGGCGGAGTACAAGAAACAAGCCTGGCTCGGCGATGTTCTTTATCCTTATACGGCGAAAGCGGCCGGCGCTTATTCGATCGCGCTTCGGGACGAAAATGGTGAACCCTATGTAAACATGTTATTTTTGAACGGTGCCAAAACGGCGGAGGGACTCGTAAATGATCAGGCTGGGTGAAAAACAGGTATTGCAAATTGTCAAGGAAGTGGAATTCGGCGTTTATCTGGCCGATACGGCGGTCTCTGCCGTAAAGGAAGCCGGGGAAAGAATCCTGCTGCCCAAAAAACAGGTGCCGGAAGGAAAGAAAACCGGTGATGATATGGAAGTGTTTGTGTATCGGGATTCCAAGGATCGACTGATTGCCACCACCAGCACGCCTAAGCTGATGCTGGGTACGACTGCTCTTCTTAGAGTAGCCCAGACCGGTAAAATCGGGGCTTTTCTGGACTGGGGACTGGAGAAAGACCTGCTGCTGCCGTTTAAACAGCAGACCAGAAGTGTCAGGGAAGGGGAAACGGTGTTGGCGGCCTTGTATGTGGATAAGAGCGGACGGCTGTGCGCGACGATGAATGTATATCCTTATCTCAGGACGGACAGTACATACCAAAAGGATGATAAGGTTACCGGAAGAGTTTATGAAATCAGTGACAAATTTGGCGCTTTTGTAGCAGTGGACAATATATTTTCCGCTTTAATACCAAGAAAAGAGTTATATGGAAAAATCCAGGTCGGGGATATTACCTCGGCAAGAGTATCCGAGGTAAAGGAAGATGGAAAGCTGTCTTTAAGCATCCGGGAAAAAAGTTATATTCAAATGGGAAAAGACGCGGAGGAAATTCTGCGGCTGCTGGAGTGTAATGGCGGCGTTCTTCCCTTTAATGATCGGGTTTCTCCGGAAATTATCCGGCAGGAGACCGGTATGAGTAAGAATGAATTTAAACGTGCGGCAGGAAACTTATTAAAAGCCGGTAAAATTATAATTAACGAAACAGCCATTCTGAAGAAATAAGCGAGCGTGTTTGAAAAATCATCGGCATGTCTGGACGTGTATATGGAATTGGTAAATTGAGGTAATGTTAAAAATGCATAAATATCTATTGTTTTTTTGTAGATTTTACTGTAAGTTTGTATTAAAATGATATGCGTATTTTCTATACATGATAAGCTTGAGCAAAGGAGCGTGGATCCATGATATCAAATCAAATTTTGCAGAATACAATTGAAGGACTAAAAGGAATCGCCAGAGTGGAGCTGTGCGTAATGGATGTGGATGGCAAGGAAGTTGCCGCTACCATGAATATGGACAACTGTTCCGGTGCTGCGGTGGAATTTGCGGTCTCTCCGGCGGATTCCCAAGAGATTCAGGGATACCAATACTTTAAGATTTTTGATGAGCAACAACTGGAATATATTCTGATTGCGGCAGGCTCCGGAGAAGATTTTTATATGATCGGCAAGCTGGCGGCTTTTCAGGTGCAGAATCTCCTGGTGGCTTATAAGGAGCGCTTTGATAAAGATAACTTTATTAAGAATCTTTTACTGGACAACCTGTTATTGGTGGACATTTACAGCCGTGCCAAAAAGCTGCATATTCAGCCGGATGTATCCAGGATTGTGATACTGGTGGAAACCGGCGGTAGTAAGGATAATAATGCGTTGGAACTGGCCAGGGCTCATTTTGGCAGTAATAGCAAAGATTTTGTCACGGCGGTGGACGAGAATAATGTAATCGTGGTTAAGGATTTGACTGAGTCCGAAGGCGCCAAGGAGATTGAGAAAACGGCCATAAGCCTGGAAAGTGACCTGCGCAAGGAAGGACTTAAGGCTATTCGGATCGCTTATGGGACGGTGGTCCGTGAGATTAAAGAAGTCAGCCGTTCTTATAAAGAAGCTAAGATGGCATTAGATGTGGGCAAGATATTTTTTGATGAAAGACAGATTATCGCCTATAGTGAACTGGGCATCGGCAGATTAATTTATCAGCTGCCCATTCCTCTATGTAAAATGTTTATCCGGGAAATTTTTGAAGGTAAGAGTCCGGATGAATTTGATGAGGAGACACTGGCAACCATAAATAAGTTTTTTGAGAACAGCCTGAACGTTTCAGAGACCTCAAGGCAGTTATTTATCCACCGTAATACACTGGTGTATCGGCTGGATAAACTGCAGAAAAGTACCGGGTTGGATTTGCGGATATTTGAAGATGCCATTACCTTTAAAATTGCTTTGATGGTAGTTAAATACATGAAATACATGGAAACTTTTGAATATTGATACATGCGGGAATTCTTATCAATGTAAGGTGAAATATTAATGGGAAAAAAGGACTTAATTAAATTACGGCAAGATAAAATGATGAATGAGAATGGGATTATATTCCTGGATAATGTAAATAAGACATATTCAACCGGTTCCCCGGCCATTAATGGGGTGACATTAAAAATAACGCAGGGTGAATTTGTATTTGTGGTCGGCGACAGCGGTTCCGGCAAATCCACTTTAATTAAATTACTGCTGCGTGAGCTTACGGCAACCAGCGGCATCGTATATGTAATGGGAAGTGATCTGGCCCTGCTGAAGCATCGGAGCATTCCTAAGTTCCGTCGTAATATCGGCGTGGTATTCCAGGACTTCCGGCTGCTGAATGATCGGAATGTATATGAAAACGTGGCGTTTGCTCAACGTATTGTGGAGACACCGGGTAATGAAATCCAGCGGAACGTACCGGCTATTCTGGCCACGGTGGGCCTTGCCGGTAAGTATAAAGCCAAGACCAAGCAGCTTTCCGGCGGAGAACAGCAGCGGGTGGCCCTGGCCAGGGCATTGGTAAACCGTCCGTCCATCTTACTGGCGGATGAACCCACCGGTAATCTGGATCCTAAGAACTCTTGGGAAATAATGAAATTATTGGAGGATATTAATGAACAGGGAACTACCGTTTTGGTGGTTACCCATAATAAGGAAATTGTCAATACCATGCAGAAACGTGTGATTACCATGAAGCGCGGCGTTGTCATAAATGATCAGGAGAAAGGTGGTTATATAGATGAAGATTAGCACATTACTTTATACCATCGTTCAGGGCTTCCGTAATTTATTTCGGAACAAATGGTTTTCTTTGGCATCAATTGCAACGATATCGGCCTGCCTGTTTTTGTTTGGTATATTTTATGCTATTGTTGCCAACTTCCAGAATATTGTAAAGTCAGCGGAAGACACTATGGCCATTACCGTCTTCTTTGAGGAAGATATAACGAAGGAACGGATCCGGGAAATCGGCGAATTAATCTCGAAACGTAGCGAAGTGTCAGAAATTAACTATATCTCTGATGAACAGGCATGGGAATATCTTCAGGCGGAGTATCTTGGGGAATACGCCGAAGGGTTTGAGGAAAATCCCCTTGCCGGGCTGGATTCTTACGAAGTTACCTTGTCCGACGTATCAAGACAGAGTGCCTTAATCACTTATGTGCTGTCCATGCCGGGGGTCCGGAAGGTGAACAGCCAGCCGGAACTGGCGGATATTCTCAGCGGCATTAACGTTTTGATTTCTTATGTGTCAGCGGGTATTATCGGCATACTCCTGGCGGTATCAATTTTTTTAATCAGTAACACAGTTACCATCGGTATTTCTGTCCGAAAGGAAGAGATTAATATTATGAAATATATCGGGGCCACGGACTTTTTTGTCAGGGCGCCCTTTGTTCTGGAAGGAATGCTGATCGGACTGATTGGCGCGGCCATTCCCTTAGGGTTAATCCATGGTATCTATAATTATCTGCTGACCAATATCGTGGAGAGGTTCAGTATTTTAAGTCAGCTGCTGACATTCCTTCCGGTGGATACTATTTTTCAGTACCTGACGCCGGTATCATTGGGGGTGGGTGTCGGAATCGGCTTTTTGGGAAGTATGACAACGGTTAGAAAACATCTGAATGTTTAATTGATAAATGGGGAATCTATGAAGAAAAGGAAAAGACTGATTGGTGCTGTTATAATACTATGTCTGGCTGGAGCCGGAGGATACCGGGTGACGCTTTCGGCTGTCGGTGCATCTTCCATTACCTCGAACAGCATTAAAGAAAAAGAGGAGCAGATATCACAGGCGCAGGGTGAAAAGGAGAATCTGAAAAATACGATTAGCGACATCCGGAAAATAAAAAGTGAACTGGAAAATAAAAAAAGCGACCTGAATGCTTATGTGGCCGCACTTGACAGTGAACTGAAAAAAATTACCGATAATATAAGCTTATTAAAATCTCAGATATCTGAAAAGGAAAGCGAAATCGCCCGTACGGAAGCCGAACTGGCCGCAGCGCAGGAAGTGGAAGAAAAGCAGTATGAATCCATGAAACAACGCATAAGATCAATTTATGAGAGCGGTGATTCCTATCTCATGGATATCTTGCTGGGCTCCGGCAGCTTCGGTGAAATGCTGAATCGGACGGAATATGTGCAGAAGCTTTATGACTACGACTCCCATCTGTTTCAAGAATATCAGCAGAACCGGCAATATATTGAATTGTGTAAAGAACAGCTGGAACTGGAAAAAGAGCTCTATGAAGAACAGAAGTTGGCGGTTGAGCAGGAACAGCAGAATCTGGAGTTGTTGATTGGGGAAAAGAATCAGCAGATTTCCAGTTATCAAAGTGATATCAGCGATTCAGAAAAGGCAATTAAAGAATATGAGCAGGAGATTGCCGAACAGGATGAATTAATCTCCAGCCTGGAAGCCGCTGTGGTGGAAGAAAAGAAGAGAATCCTGGCAAGCAGCGGTACGGTACTCACATATGACGGCGGTATCTTTAAATTTCCTTTAGCATCTTATACCAGGATATCGGATGAATATGGATACCGGATTCATCCCACCTTGGGGGTGGAACAATTCCATAATGGCGTGGATTTTGCCGCTCCGGGGGGAACCGCCATATATGCGGCTTATGATGGTGTGGTGGTGGCGGCTACATACAGTGCTACCATGGGGAATTATGTAATGATTGACCATGGTGACAGTTTATATACAATATACTTACATGCATCGGCAATTTATGTTACGAAGGATGATATTGTGGTTAGGGGGGAGACGATAGCGGCAGTGGGTTCTACCGGGCGTTCCACCGGGAATCATTTGCACTTTAGCGTGCGATTGAACGGTGCGTATGTTTCGCCCTGGAATTATCTGTCTCAATAATAGTGCGGCCGGCGGGATAGAATATAATCGGCCAAGTGGAAGGAGAGCCTTAGGCGCAGTGTTGTAACATGGAAAATAATAATGATTTTATGGATATGGATTATCTGAAAAAAGAAAATCCTCCATCCATAAAAGAGGAGAAGGTCAAACGGGGGTATTTTTACAGCGGGCTTGTGGTAGGGTTGGCCTCCGCCCTTTTGATTGTCTGTGTGGTATTTTTGAGTACCAGGATCCAGGCGTTTTTAACCCCAACCGAACAGAAAGTTGAAATCGGTAACGCCGGCAGCATTCTAACGGAAGAAATGGCGGAGAAGATATATACGCTGGAAGATATCATATCAAAATATTTTTATTTGGATGAAGTGACGCAGGAAGCTCTGGAAGATGGGGTTTATCGGGGAATGCTGGAATCACTGGATGATCCTTATTCTGTTTATTATTCGCAGGAAGAATTGGCCCGGCTGATGGATCAGACCGAAGGAATTTATTATGGTATCGGTGCCTATATCGGTACGGATGAGGATTCCACCCTTCCTAAAATCAGCGGTATCATTTCCGGAACACCCGCGGAAGAAGCCGGTCTTAGGACAGATGACATCATATACGAAGTGGACGGTGAATCTACTTATGGCTATACCCTGGATGAGGTGGTTTCCAAAATAAAAGGAGAAGAGGGAACCGGCGTTACTCTGACCATTGTCCGGGAAGGCGAAGCGGATGTCTTGCAGGTAGATGTGGTAAGACGTCGGGTGGAGAGCCCTACGGTGGTTTTTGAAATGTTGGAGGATAATACGGCATATATCCGGATTACGGAATTTGATACGGTAACCACGGATCAGTTTACGGAAGCTCTGGCAATGGCAAGGGGTTCCGGTATGACCGGACTGATCATTGACCTTAGAGGAAATCCCGGCGGTAATTTAAGTACCGTGGTTGAAATTGCCAGAAAAATATTGCCGGAGGGGCTGATTGTTTATACCGAGGATAAATATGGACGGCGGATGGAATATACCTGCGACGGCAGTTCGACTCTGGAAGTTCCGCTGGTAGTCCTGATTAACGGTAATTCGGCCAGCGCATCGGAAATATTGGCCGGAGCCATCCAGGATTATGGGAGTGGCACTTTGGTAGGCACCACGACTTTTGGTAAGGGCATTGTTCAGCAAATCGTGTCCATGGAAGATGGATCCGCGGTGAAGCTTACCGTCAGTGGTTATTATACACCCAAAGGAAATAATATCCATGGCATTGGAATTCAGCCGGATGTGGAATGTGTGTTTGATGTGGATGCCTATTACGCGGAGGAAAGTTATGACAATCAGTTGGAAAAAGCCAAGGAAGTATTGAGTGAAATGAAATAAAAAAATGGCTGAGGGCCGTTTGACCCTCAGCATAATGCATTTCTTTCCTCATCATTATAACAGGCAAACAGATAACCCAACTGGATGATATACCCTCTTGAGGTATATGAAATAGGAGGATAATCAATAAATTCGTCAATACTTGCGAAAGTTATCATGAACACTTTATTCGTATATAGATTAAAGCAGCATCAACTATCAAACACAGAATAGATATTACCCCTGCTACTATTTTCACTTCCTCAACTTTTTCATAGTTGCTTCCCCCATCTGTTATTTAGATTCAACATAAAAAGACCATGAAAATCAGACATTGCGTTTTGCATATCATCCGGAGACGGCAGTACAGAGGCGGTGTTTTGAGGCGCTCAATTCATCTGGTAAGGATATGAACAATTGGATGAACATTTGTTCTTTTTGATCTGTACATTTTTATTCTCCTGTGATATAATTTTTCCATTGGTGTATGGAAATATTGCGGATATCATATGGAGGAGTTCAAATGGGTATATTTAAGCTGCATGCCCCATTTCAGCCTACAGGCGATCAGCCTCAGGCAATTAAGCAATTGGTAAAAGGTTTTCAGGAAGGCAACCAATTTCAGACCCTTTTGGGTGTTACAGGTTCCGGAAAGACATTTACCATGGCGAATATCATTCAGGCGTTGGACAAGCCGACGCTAATCATTGCCCACAACAAGACTCTGGCCGGGCAGCTTTATGGAGAGTTCAAAGAATTCTTTCCCGAGAATGCCGTAGAATACTTCGTTTCCTATTATGACTATTACCAGCCGGAAGCATATGTGCCGTCTTCGGATACTTATATTGCCAAAGATTCTTCCATAAATGATGAAATCGATAAGCTGCGGCTGTCGGCAACCGCCTCCCTGGCGGAACGGAAAGATGTGGTGGTGGTAGCCAGTGTTTCCTGTATATACGGTCTGGGCAGTCCGGAAGATTATCAGGAACTTATCGTATCCTTAAGGCCAGGTATGGTGAAGGATCGGGAGAAAGTAATAAGGGAATTAATTGATATCCAATATGACCGGAATGAAATGGATATTCAGCGGGGCTGCTTCCGGGTGAGGGGAGATGTAGTGGAGATTTATCCGGCCCAAGGCGGAGATTACTTAATCCGGGTGGAGTTTTTTGGTGATGAGATTGACCGCATTGTGCAGGTAGATCCCCTGACCGGGCAGGTACATGCCCAGCTGAATCATATTTCAGTCTTCCCGGCATCCCATTATGTGGTATCTCAGGATAAGATAAAGGCGGCATGTGTGAATATCGAGCAGGAACTGGAAGAACGGGTGCGTTATTTTAAATCAGAGGATAAGCTGCTGGAAGCGCAGCGTATTGCGGAACGCACCAATTTTGACATCGAGATGCTGAGGGAGACCGGTTTTTGTTCCGGCATTGAGAATTATTCCCGGCATATGAACGGGATGCCGCCGGGTTCCACACCGATGACTTTAATGGATTATTTTGGCGATGACTACCTGATTATCATCGATGAGTCCCATATGACGGTACCACAAGTCAGAGGGATGTTCGCAGGGGACCGTTCCCGTAAGACGACGCTGGTGGAATATGGTTTCCGTCTGCCTTCCGCAATGGATAATCGTCCCCTTAACTTTGAGGAATTTGAAAACCATATTGACCAGCTGCTTTTTGTTTCGGCCACCCCATCCGTGTATGAACAGGATCATGAACTGCTCCGGGTTGAACAGATTATCCGGCCGACAGGACTCTTGGATCCTAATGTAGAAGTACGTCCGGTGGAAGGACAGATTGATGACCTGATTGGTGAAGTTAACAAAGAAATTAAGAATAAAAATAAAATATTGGTTACCACGCTGACAAAACGCATGGCGGAAGACCTGACGGACTATATGCGTGAAGTGGGTATCCGGGTTAAGTATCTCCATTCAGATATCGAAACTCTGGAGCGGGCGGAGATAATCCGGGATATGCGTCTGGATGTTTTTGATGTGTTGGTGGGTATTAATTTGCTGCGGGAAGGATTGGATATTCCTGAGATTTCCCTGGTGGTGATTCTGGACGCTGATAAAGAGGGCTTTCTCAGAAGTGCGACCTCCCTCATACAGACAGTCGGACGTGCCGCCCGTAACGCGGAGGGACGGGTATTAATGTATGCCGACAAGATGACGGATTCTATGAAGGCGGCGCTTGATGAGACCAACCGCCGCCGTGAAATCCAAATGAAATACAATGAAGAACATGGGATTACGCCTCAGACCATTAAAAAAGCGGTCAGGGATCTGATTAGTGTTTCCCATGTCATTGCCAAGGAAGAGGTGATATTTGAAAAAGATCCGGAGTCCATGGATCGGGAAGAGCTGGAGAAGCTGATCGGGGATGTTCAAAAGAAAATGAAGAAGGCGGCGGCTGATCTTAACTTTGAAGCGGCGGCTGATCTTAGGGATAAATTAACGGAGTTAAAGAAGAGTCTCCTTAATATGGAAAAGGCATAAAGTATCACTAAGCTTACAGGATGAGGAAAGGTGTGTTTATAAAATGGATGAAGTACTAAAAATGCGCCCCCGGGAATGGATCAAGGTCCGTGGGGCGAAAGAGCATAATTTGAAGAACATTGATGTGGATGTACCCAGAAATGAACTTGTTGTTATGACCGGTTTGTCCGGTTCCGGCAAATCCTCTCTGGCATTTGACACTATTTATGCGGAAGGACAGCGGCGTTACATGGAATCCCTTTCCTCTTACGCGAGAATGTTTCTCGGCCAGATGGAAAAGCCTAATGTGGATCAGATTGAAGGACTTTCTCCGGCAATTTCCATCGATCAGAAATCCACCAACCGCAATCCCCGGTCTACGGTGGGTACAGTTACGGAAATCTATGACTATTTCCGGCTGCTTTATGCCCGGATAGGTATTCCTCATTGCCCGGAGTGCGGGCGGGTGATTGCCAGGCAGACGGTGGATCAGATGGTGGATCAGATTATGGAATTGGAAGAAGGTACCCGGCTGCAGCTCTTATCTCCGGTGGTAAGAGGCCGGAAGGGGGAGCATGCCAAGGTGCTGGATCGCGCTAAAAGAAGCGGTTATGTACGGGTTCGTATTGACGGCAGTTTATATGAGCTTTCTGAAGAAATTAAGCTGGATAAGAATCTTAAGCATAATATTGAAATTGTGGTGGACCGCCTGGTAGTAAAGCCGGGTATGGAAAGACGGCTGACCGATTCCATCGAAAATGTTCTGGATCTGTCGGGAGGACTGTTGGAAGTGGATGTTATCGGAAAGGAAATGATGAGCTTCAGCCAGAATTTTGCCTGCCCCGATTGCGGGGTAAGCGTAGGGGAAATCGAGCCCAGAAGCTTTTCCTTTAACAATCCTTTTGGTGCCTGCCCGGACTGTTTAGGACTGGGTTATAAAATGGAATTTGACGCAGAACTGATGATTCCGGATAAGTCCCTCAGCATCAGGGGAGGCGCAATTACCGTAATGGGCTGGCAGTCCTGCGGCGATCAGGGGAGCTTTACCAATGCCATTCTGCAGGCCTTGTGCAAGGAATATCGTTTTGATTTGGATACTCCCTTTGAGAAATATCCGGATAAAATAAAAGATATCATTTTGCATGGAACAGGCGGCCATGAAGTGGAAGTCTATTATGAAGGCCAACGGGGCAAAGGAGTCTATCCGGTTGCCTTTGAAGGACTGATAAAAAATGCCCAGAGAAAATATCGGGAAACCTCGTCGGAAGGTATCAAGCAGGAATATGAGACCTTTATGCGGATTACTCCCTGCAGCTTATGTAATGGGCAAAGGCTGAAAAAAGAGTCCTTGGCGGTGACCGTTTCCGATAAAAATATTTATGAGATTACATCTATGTCAGTAGGTAATCTGCAGCAGTTTCTGGAGACGATGGATTTGACCAATCAGCAGCAGCTGATCGGTGACCAGATTCTGAAAGAGATAAGAGCGCGGGTTAGTTTCCTGGTTTCGGTGGGATTAAACTATCTCGATTTAGCCCGGGGCACAAGCACTTTATCCGGTGGGGAAGCCCAACGGATCCGTCTGGCGACCCAAATCGGATCCGGACTTATCGGAGTCTGCTATATCCTGGACGAGCCGAGTATCGGATTGCATCAGCGAGATAATGATAAGCTGCTGGGTACTTTAAAGTACCTGCGTGATTTGGGCAACACGCTGCTGGTGGTGGAGCATGATGAAGATACCATGAGAGCGGCGGATTACATTGTTGATATTGGCCCCGGCGCCGGTTCCCATGGCGGCGAGGTTATCGCCTGC
>Ga0153972_1000230_pt1 | contig 16826 bp, 8 predicted proteins | sample TSGA056MetaG_FD_104732 | JGI IMG/M metagenome (GOLD analysis project Ga0153972, IMG submission 104732) | Attine ant fungus gardens microbial communities from Georgia, USA - TSGA056 MetaG | ecosystem: Host-associated > Fungi > Mycelium > Unclassified | place: USA: Georgia, George L Smith State...
CCAACTCGGTGCATAGGGCAAGATTTTCGGAGAGGGTTGGGAGTTGGATGAGGGTGGGGAATCCGAAGTGGGTGGGCATAGGCGGCTCCTTTCGCGGAGTTCGGCAGTATTCCAATGGCTTGATTTATTAAAACGATCGCTTCAATACATAGTAAGCGTAGCGGTTATTGCCGACTTTTTCTATCGTGCCGTCGTTTGCCATCTCCTGAAGAATTGCCCTGACGCGGCCTTTGCTAAGACCCAAAAGGTTGGATACTTCGGAAGTGGTAGCCTGGGCGTGTTCTTCGATATACGATAGTACAGCACGTTTTCTATCGCTTGTTTTAATCGCTTGCCTATCGATTGCAATCGCTTGTTCATCGCCTACGTCAATCGATTGGACAACGCTACGTTTGAAGGTAACTTTGAAAAACCCTGAAAACTCAAACTCAGGCTCTGCGATTTTTGCCTCTTTTGCAGCGCGCTTCATACGCATTATGCCTGTCCCCATCTGCTCGATATAGCCGATGCGGTAAAGCATACTGGCAAGAACTGAATTGCGTGTGATACTGACTGTGCCGAAGTTTTCAGGTGTGATGCCTTTGCAGACTCCACCCGGACTGACAATGTCCACGCGGTCGTCGTAAATCTCTACCATCACCCTCGCGCCTTTTTCAAAATAGTCTCTATGGCACACGGCATTGACGACGGCTTCACGCAACGCATCCTCCGGCAATTCGAGTATGTTCTCACGCTGCAAGGTTTCTATTTTATAGCTCACACGAAGATGCTTCTTAAGGAAAACCATTGTATCATCAACATTGCTAACAATATCGCTGTTCAATTCCTTGGCGTCCAAAATATATGCTTTGTCCGTACCCTTGTACAAAGCGCAGACAATTCCCGCATGGCGGAATGCCACATCCTCATCGTTCGTTCTGAAAAATAATGCGCCAGCATTGGTAAAACATAGCTTGTTTCCAATCATATCCGCACAGTTGAGATTCTTTAGAATTGCTTCTTTTTCAAGCACATCACTGATTTTAGCAAGCTTAATATAGCGTTTATATGCGGACTCATTAAACCGCTCCATGATTGGTAAATCTTCGCGTATAATTTCGTCATAGCGAACGCGTCCCTCATTCTGAAAAAACTCAATGATACTGTCACGCTCAAGTTTTTGTGAGTTGGGGCCTGAACGCAAATAAAAACCCTTGGAGCAGGAATAAGGTTTATGCGTCCCTTCGGGAACAGTGACTACGATAATACTGTCAACTATTTCAATATTCACATTCAGGCGTGGCTCAATTTGGTTGATGGTATCCTGGACGCGAGAGCGAGCGGCATTGCTTGTATCTGTGCCTACTACACGACCTCTGTCGTCAACACCGATAAAGACGCGCCCGCCTGAAGCGTTTGCAAACGCGCAAACCTCTGAGGGGAGTGACTTGTCGGCACTCTCTTTGAATTCCACCGTATAACCTTCACCCTCGCTGAGGATGACATCCAAATCTTTCATCACCGAACGACCTCCCTCACTGACTTGCCTTTATTTTATTATGGGCATTACAAATGGCCGTTACTATAATATTTACTTCGTCCATTGTATTGTATCTGCCGTAGGATATGCGAATAGAAGATTTTGCTTGCCGCTCGGTCAGTCCCAACGCAAGAAGAACGTGTGAGGGTTCCTCATTGCCGGAAGCGCAGGCCGAGCTTGTCGAGACGCAAATCCCTTTTAAGTCTAGCAAATGCATAAGCGATTCACCAGACACATTGTCAAAGCGAAGGTTGACGATACCGGGCAATCTGTTTTCGAATTCGCCGTTGACTTGAACAGTAGGAATAACTTTTTTAATTCCTTCAACTGTCTCGGCAACCATCGCATTGAGCTTTTTGGCAGTTTCGTCGATGTCTGCAATGCTTTCTTCTATAGCATACCCAGATGCAACAATTCCTGCGACATTTTCTGTCCCGGCGCGAAGCCCATGCTCTTGTTCGCCGCCGAATATTAGCTGAGATAGGTTCAACCCTGAGCGCTTATAGAGTATACCAGTACCTTTTGCACCATTGAATTTGTGAGCAGAGGCGGTAAGAAAATCGATCTGTAAATTATTAACATTCACAGGAATATGACCAACGGCTTGCACTGCGTCCGTATGGAACAGAATATTACACTCGTGTAATAATATTCCGATTCCCGTAATGGGCTGAATCGTCCCGATTTCGTTATTTGCGAGCATAATAGATACAAGCTTTGTGGCAGGCTTTATCGCTGCTTTCACATCATCTACCGACACGATGCCCCTATGGTCAACAGGCAGATAAGTAATATCGATACCATGATGCTCAAGCGCCCGGCAAGTATTCAATACGGATGGATGCTCAATGGACGAGGTAATTATGTGTATATTCTCGCCGTTATAAGTATCCACAACATCGCGCAGAACCCAAGTATTGGCCTCCGAGCCGCTGGATGTAAATGTAACTTCGGACGCCTCCGCTCCAATAGCTGACGCAACCTGCTTGCGCGCCTGTTCAATGGCACGCTTCGCTTTTACCCCGTGTGAGTATTGGCTGGAGGCATTGCCGTACTGCTCGCGAAGAAACGGAAGCATCTCTTCAAGGACGCTGTCGGATATTTTTGTTGTTGCGGCGTTGTCGGCGTAAATCACGGTATCACCTCGCTAAAACAGTGTACAGCCCTGCAATTTGAATTCGTCGATTTTTTCAAGAAGGAATTCCGCATCAACTTCCAGATGCTCGGCAAGGCAATCAATGCAATAAAACCGTTTTGAATTCTTATCAAGTAGCTTTTGGGTTAGTCCGATTTCGTTCTTGCTCAGGGCTTCTTTCCCGCAAATATAACAATTCTTTTTCTCCACGCAATTACCCCATTTCCTCAGGGTCGGGTCTGACGCTGAATGCTGGAATATCCTTCCCACGATACTCTGCATCGAGCAATCCTAGCTGGTATTTGATGGTGTCTCTCATTTTTCGTGCTCTATCAAGACAATAACGCTTGAATTCACGGGAGGTTATATCATTCGCACTACGAACATGAGGGAATAGCAATTTCAGGTAAGCCGTTGCGATGCGCTTGACAGCTTCGGTGTCGCGTGTATCCGCCGCATCGGGAACTTCAATTAGCTCGTCCACAATGGCACGATAGCTCATATCATCGCGCAGTTCGTGCATGATCGAGCAAAAGTACTCCGAGTTCAGCGCCCATCCCGCAATCTTAAGGTCATCGTTCATTCTTGGGATGTTCCACCCTTTTATGAAACCGTGAAAGCGCTCTATCAACGCCGACTCATGGAATACGGACGGCAGTTCCTCAAACATATTGCCGAAGCCATCTTCATCCATCGTTTCCTTCTTGATATTTCCGCAAAGGATAACACCGGCATCGCCGTCCACTCTGTGATTACCAATGTTGCAATATCCATTCTCACAAAATGACTTTAGTGCTCCGCGCATTTCATCAACATCTGGAAATGTAATAGTCTGCACTTCATCCAAAGTTACAAAATCGTTGTTTGCTACTAACCCGTCGGTACGCCTAGATACATCATAAAACATTTTCGCGCGGCTCATCACGCCTCCGCTTGCAAGCCAACCATAACGACTTACATTACCAAACAAGTACGATTTTCCTGTGCCTTTTGGCGCAAGTTCAATAAGATTTAAGTTTTTCTCTACAAACGGCAGTAAGCGCGTTAACATGGTTAACTTCTTTTCTTCATCCCCAAGGTAACCGCTTGCATTATAGTCCACCGCTCCGAGCAGTACATCAAGCCATTCTACTGTGGTGAATTCCCTGCGAGCATCCTTATAGAACTCAAGATCAATTGTGTAGGGACAAAAGGTATTGAAAGCAGTCAGCTTAATTTTGCCGCGCTTCTCAACTTCATCGGGCGGACGATATCCAATTTCGACCATCCCCCAAGTTTCCTTGCCGCGAACCAAATCATCTTTACAAGTTTGCCATATCGAATCCTCAATTATAGTATCCTTGCTGGATAATCCAAAATCCGGCAAAGAGAATGAAACTTCACTCGTTTTAATATCAATATCCACGGAAACTTTCGCAAGAAATCTAATCCTTTCACGATCAATCACAACCCGGTTTTTTATAGAAATCCAGTCATCCTTGCGTGGTAAATAAGTTTTTACAAAGCGAACCAATTCATCAGTATCAAAATTTCCGTTTTCATCCTCGAATTTTTTCAAAAGCCAATCACGCATGAAAGATGGAAGGTTTAAGGAGGAAAAGATATTACCAGTTTTTTTCAAGTCTTTATATACAACCATCTCATCAAAGCAATTCCTGAGTTTCTCAATCATCAATCACACCCCCTAAAACAAGTCGTCAAAAGCGTCATTGACTTTGCCGCTCTTGCCTTGAGCCTTAATCATAATCTTGCCGATCAGGTTATCTCCTGCGTAAACGTCCGCAGGGTAGTCACCCGCCCGTTTCGTGTCGGGTAACTTCACTGAATAATGGTTGCCGTCAGTCTGTACAGCCGGATATGATTTCCCGTTCAAGATAACGGAAACGTCCTGCACAGGGGAGTTGAAGAACAACATAATCTCAGCACCGGTACGAAAATCTACGGTCACCATTTCATCAACTACCTTAACGGTTACGCTACTGTCTTTCAGGGACAACTCAATTATGGGAACGACAACCTCTTCCAATGAGGCTCCGCCATGAACTTCGACGTTTGCCGCCCGGCTGCCCTTGAAGCGACCATAATCAGCAAGCACAAGATAACCATTCTCCTCAGCAGCAAATGGCAAGTCATAGGGTTGAAACAGCTTGCAACAGCGTCCTGAACTTTTGCCAGAGGTATCAGTATCGTATTTTTCTTCTTTGCGACGAAGGACAGCGAGGCGAGAAGCACCGTGGTCGCTGACAATCAAGAAACGTTTGCAGTGCCTGAGAGCCAATTCAGTTGCCGCCTTGTCTATCACCGACACGATGATATCCAGTTCTTTAGCAAGGTGGATGGGCAGTTCATTATCGGTAAAGTTATAACCACCCGCATCTTTGTGCTTTATTTCGTCAAGCTCTTTATCCCCATTATCTCCATTTTTTGCGCCTTGCCACTCATCAAAGAACCTACGATTTTTGGACGTTATAGTTGGCAGTTCCGCACGGGTGATGCTGACCCGTACTGACAGACCGCGCTTATGAACCAAGGCTTCAATCAAGCTCAAATACTCAACACCGAGTGCATCAAGCCAATATAAATACGTGTCGTGCTTATCGACGCTATCCATAATCTCGTCCCGCGTGGGAAGACGGTTAAATAGCCGTGAGATGGCGAGTTTATCAACTTTCCCCAAAAATTCTAGCTCAAGTTGATTTGACAACTTCTGTCGTTTATATGCCTCGAAATAGTCGGTCAGCAATTCCGCAAGTTCAGGGCATTTGAAAACATATTTTTTCAAATAAGCTGCCAATGCGGGGTAGATTGTTTCGAGTTGCGGAATCAGTCCGTGTTTCGAGATCCAAGCGACAATCTCCTTGCGTTCAGCCCTCGTATCGTCCGTCAGCTTGTAAATGCTTTCGGATACCACTTGCCGACTGTTCACTACAAAGTTTGCAATATCCGATTCTGGGAATTTCTCGACCAGCACCTTACGCTCCTGATAGAACAAGGCAAAGCGCTTGTCAGTGTGCGGGATATCGATTGTTGCGTTCAGAACATTACCGATGAAATCCTCGAAGCTGTTCGTCTTATCCAGCACGAAGCGAAGGTAGCTGTTTTGCAAGGTGTCGGTTTTGCTTTTGAGGCAGATGAAATAGAGCCAGTTGCGGTAGTCGTTCCCTGCGATGCGGACATAAAAGTCGGACTCCAGATTGCTGCCAAGACCACGCTTTTCAAACACCGCATCAAGCGAGTTGCCCGACTGGTTTAGTTCAGTAAGCAACTCCGCCCAACGAGCGTCGGTTCCGCAAGAGCGTGCCAAGTTAAAGTACCTCGCGGAGAACTTGATACCCTCATAGGCGCTACTTATTTGGTGAACGGTGAATATCGCTTTGTCGAGGTTGACTGCCGTATTTACGACGATACTTCCGTTCCGACCGTTTTCCAGTTCTACGAGCATTGCTTTGAAGCCTATTAAAGCCGACAAGCCAACCGAAGGAGCGGCGAGTGTAAATGACAAGTCGCACTCTGCATTATCTATGACGTTATGCCTACGACCATCAAAGCGCGGGTCGGTTTCTAATCCAGCAATCAGCGACGCAAGCCCACGGAGGAGCAAAACGACTTTTGCACCGCCGACATTGAGATCCTTTAGCCTTGATAATGTGCGCGTCGCCTTGTCAATTCCGCAAAGCGCGAGGAACTCTCCAAGCCCAGTCACAACAAACTTCTTGCCGGTTGCATTCACATCAGCCGCCTCGATATATCTGAGGAGCCCATCAATGTCTGGAAGCTTATCGTCGCCGCCGCAGAAACCGCTCATTGAGACAAAATCCAGTCCGCAGACCTTCAGCTCGTCTATGGCGGACAGATACTGCCCATCGCTTATGAACAGGAAATACGGTGTCTTTACCATGGAAGTCAAGTAGTCTCTAACTAAGCCAATTTGCATCTACTCTCAACCTCCATTCGCCAATATCTCAATGCCTACCGTTATGCTGTCTTTGACCAATCGTTTCAGATACTGCTTTAACTGAGCGTCGTCCATCTCATCAATTTTCAGAAGAACCTTGTCGCTGCCACCGGCGTTGTACTCAGCATCGGCAAGCTGTTCAATCTTTGTCTTAACGCCCGGATTGTCGCGCCAGTCATAAACGTCAACCGAAAGGTGGTCGAGCGCATCTCTAACCTTATCAAGGTCAGGAAGCAATGTGCCATACACGCCGACAATGTCCCGCTTGAACGCTGCGTTCCGTTTCTCGTTATCCGCAAGGGTGTCGAACAGTGAAGTGGTTTCGAGGAATGTGAGAGCGGTTTTGATTTCAGAATCTGTACCCCAGTTGCGGTTGAGTGTATCGAATGCTTTCTTTGCTCGCTCAAATTCCGACTCCGAAACACAGCATAGAATGGGCATCCTATAACGGCTCGACCACTCACGCGGGTTTTTCGTCCCGGTTTTGTCTTTCCACAAGCGGAAGAGCTGCGACTTCAACTGATTCTTGCGGAACTCCTCGGCTGTTTCTTTTACCTTGACGTTGCAGTCGGTTTTCGGTATTTCAAAAAGTCCTGTCCCGACATTGGTCTTCACAACGGCGATGTCATCGGTGCTGAGGTCTTCAAGGTATACCTCATATATCTCGGTAAAGGCACGCCTGTCGTTGTTCAGCAGTTCTCTGATTTCCACTCCATGTGCCACCAACTCGGTATGGAATGCTTTCAACTGTTCTGGCAAGATATCCTCCTGTTTGCAAATTTTTAGGAGGGTATCGAATATTTTCGCCAACACGGGATACTTTGCCCGCAAAGCCTCACACGAGATGCCGATAAACTTCAGCCGTTCGCGCCATTCTTTATATGCCTCGTTCAGGGAACGCGCGACCGTGCTCATGATTACATTGCTCTCCTTGACCACGCTATACTCAGTTAATAGTTTTCGGATTTCATCTTCACCCGTCTGCTTATCCCAAAGGCACGAATGCTTCACACCGAACAAGCGGCGAATATCGGCAAGAATGTTGTCCCCCGCGCCGATTGCTGTCGCGAGTTCCATAACCTTACCGCCCTCAAAGGAACGGAGATACTCGTGCATACCTTTTTGGCAATTTTCACTGGTTAACAGGGTAAACAGACTCTCGGAAAGCAAGGGCTTTGCGGACGCAATCTTCCCGATTTCGACCGCCTTCTTATGAGCTTCTTTTCCTTCAAGTTGAACAAGTTCGATGTACTTTTGAACCACATCGTAGATACCGAAGGTGTCTACTTCCTCAAGACACCAAACAGGCAATTTCCGCTCACGCATTTTTGCAGACACGGCAATAGCGGCTTGCCCAGCAGATGAACACGAATTGGAGGGTATGCTCCACGCTTTTTCGGTAAGCTCGTAGAACGCCATCTCGTCGACGGTCATCTTCACGATATAGGTTGGTTTCGGCGCTTTGCCGATGTAGTTACCAAGCATCTCCGCAAGTTTGTCCTGTGTCATCTGCTCGTGACCGCCGGAGGAATCGCTGTAACGGAACGGCTCGCTGCCATATTCTTTCAGCAAGAAACCGACGATGAACGACGAGAGGTTGCACGGCGCGAAACCGTAGGTTTCTTCAAGGAAGTCGTAAATCTCGCCTATCGAAATCTGCCCTTCGCGCGCAAATGCCACATCAATGCGCTTATCCACCTCCACCTTGATTTTTGAGATGGGCAAAGAAGCTGTTGGTGGGTTCTGCCAATATTTGTCTATCTTCCAAACAGTCGGAAAGACGTGCTTTTCAACACCTACAACAACCCCGCTTGTGGTCTGCGAGATGCCTGACTTCGCCGATTGCTTCATCGCAGGAGTAATTTTCAACTGGCTCTCCGTAAGGCTCTTGGCAAAGTCGAACACATTTGGAAATTTATTTGTCACTATTGTCTGGAGAACGCTTGCCACGCCTTGACCGTTGCCAAGTTTCTCCCCCTCTTGGTTGGTGAAGGTGTACGCAACAAACTGACCGTTGTAGATACGGTTTTTCCAGTCTTGGTCTAAGACGCGTTTTGCTTTATCCGCACTTTCCCGCGATGGTGTATTTTGATTGCCTTGGTAGTACATTGCCATTGCGGAGAAATCCACATACTGCTCAAACGCCTCCTGCCCAAGCGGAGTGGAGAGCGCGTCGATGAACACAATGTTCTCGTACTGCTTATCTGCAACAGCTGCTCTAATGGTTTTGCGGAACGTCGTTGCTTCCGCATCATCCTTGGCAAAGGCAATAACAGCGTGGAAGCTCCATCCCGTGGCTCTGTCGCGGAGGATATTGATAGTCCGAGTGAAGTCGGCGACGGTTACGGGAGTAATCTTGCCCGTACCTGGCTCGGCTTCAAAGCGCAGACGCAGGGCAGGAGAAAGGGACAATACGGTAGAAAGCCCGCCCTCGGACACGAGCTTCGAGGTTGTGCTGTTCTGCCTTACGTCCTTCTTGTAGTTGTCAATTTTTGCTTGATCTCCCGCAAGCACGGCAGCGGCATAGGCATAACGCCCGCCGCTTATCGGATTGGAGACCAGTATACCCTTATCTTTCAACCCCTTGGCAATATTATCAGCCTTGGTCGCGCCCTCCAAATCGGGAATGCCCTCAAAGACATAGCTTAAATTTTGCCCGGTTGGTTTGAAAAGGTCAATCGTGCCGCCCAGTCGCTGGTCAATCGCCTGCATAATGAGGATAGCTTTCAGGACAGACTTCTCGTCCTCGCGCAGATTCTGCTGTTGCGGAAAAGTATCCAATATCAGACGAATATCGGATGTCAGGTTGTCTCTTCCTTTTTCGTAGAAGAAATTCCAGAGCATATCCACCGTGAGGAGCGGGTGGTCATCAAAGGGACCCGTGTTCCCAATAAACCATTGAAATGCCTTTACGTCGTCCGTATTCGAGGACTTGATGAAGTCAAACATACTCCGTTGGTTGGACTTAAATGCTGAGGCTATGTTTTTCAGGAGCAACGCCGCCATTGGATGAAGCGGCATAATATCCTTCATCACCTGCGGGTTGTCTATCTTCGCAACTGCCATCACCTTGGAACGGGAATTCTTAACGCGGTCGTTCAAGTCGTCGGCAAAAATATTCCACTGCTGTATAGCGGCGTGCTTCACGTTGAAAGCATGACCGATGAGGTCAAACGCAATGTTGTCAGGCAAAGCGATAGGTATGGAGATAAAACGATCGCTTACCTTTGACTGATTTCCTCTGTCGTTATCCGTTACATAAATCTGTTGAGGCTCGTGCGTAACCACAATGAAATAGAACGGCTTGTTTTGAACTAAGGCGGCAACTTTTTGGAATTCCGAGAGACTCTCACGGTTGTTTTTGAAGTAATCGGAAAATTCGTCCCAAATGAACACAATTCTCGTGCTGTTTCGGTCGATGATATCCGTCAGCCAAGTAATAAGCCTGTCTGAATCGATGGTCAGTGCAGTAATACCCTCTTTGTCAGCAAGACGGAAGATGTTGTCTACCAAAGATTTGACTTCGCCATTCTTGCGAAGCGTATTAAGCACCTCGTCGGCTGTGGACTGTGAGAACAACGCCCTCCATTCTTTGTCGGGGTTTTGCAGAAGGCTATTGAACATCAGCTTATGGTCAGCATCTTCAAGCCACGCAATGATACTCTCTTTAAGCGTGTTCTCGCCAAGATAGGCTATGTTCTGCCTAATAAGGGCTGCCTTAACGCTTTCCTGTATGGCAAAGAAAAGGTCGCGCGCTGACATTATGCCGCCAGAGGCATAACGGTGTGCCACCACGATTCCCTTTCTCTTATGACCAATCAGTTTTTCACAGAGGTCGGTTTTCTTTTTCAGTTGCTCATATCTATCCCAATAAGCGCGGAGCTCGTCCTCCGGCACTTCGAGAATTTTCCGCAAGGCATAAGCGCACTGCGACTTACCCGTACCGTAAGCACCTTCGATCCACAGCGTTCTGCCGTTGTTTTGCCGTGCCAAGGCACGCTCCATTTCGGTGAGCATATCAATGAATGTATTGTGGGGATAAGTATTCTCCCAAAGAGCGCCGGCATCGATTGCAGCATCGTCGATGCAAGGGAAGTACCTTTCATCGATGTCAAAGTATTCACGGTATTTATCGTTAGGCATTTACGTTATCCCCCTTAAACAAGTCGAGCACGTCTCCAGACGATTTGGTCTCTGCCAGTGTTATCTTTTCGAGGTCGTGAGTGAATGAAGCGGTGATGAACTCAGGGTACTTCGCCGATAGACCTAAGAGCAGCGGCGTCATATCCTCACGGTCAAGCCCGAAAATGCGTGTGGGACTTATACCATCGCGGTCGATGCTGTCGTTTAGGAGCGTTGCGAGCGTGAACTCTTTGTAGTCGTTACACTTCTCCGCGAACTTGAACAGACCGTACAGCACTACACGCGGGTCGCTCACCGAGCATTTCGTGCGAGCAAGGTCGCCCTCATCCGAAATATAGCCGAAGCGAAGAACAGTGCCGAGAGGCGTTTCGACAATCCTCTTATATGCCTTGGTAACGGCATTCGCTGGTCTTTCCAACAAGCCATCAGTCAAAAGCATATCGACAACATTCTTGCGAGTATAGACGTATCCGATATCAAGATTTTTGACATACCATTCCATCTGTGGGTTCGCTGCAACTAAGTTGACGAGAACAAGCCCTAATGCCGTCTCAGTTTCCCAGCCAATGGAACACACCAGTTCAGCAAATGGAGAAAAATGATTTTTCTCTGACAACGCTGCATCTGCTAAGAACACCTTGAACTTGACTTGCTGGTCGGGACCCAAGTTGTTTGCCTCAAAGAAAGCCTCTTTGTCGTTAAAGAAAGCTGTCATCCACTCGGATTTTGGCGCGTGTTCAGTGAAAGAATTGATAGCTCGCATTTTTACACCTCCATTTGGTATCTTCAAAGAATCGTATAACAAACAGCCTCCAGGCAGGTTGTGGCAATCAAGGCAATTACGACATCCATCAATTTTGATTGCTCCGCTTTCAAACGAAATACATCCGTTTCTGCAATTCGCTGAGCAAACGGTACAAGCACCGCAATAGGCAGCCTTTCGGAAAACTTGCCTGAGTATCTTCGCCATTGACGGGTTGCTTTTCAAATCACTCTCTGCTACAGAAACAACATAACCACTCTTGGTCTGGTTAATATAAATCGGAATGTCCCAATCAAGTGTTTTAATCCATTCTCTCCAATCAGATGACGGGTTGATAACGGTTATTAGCGTTTTTCCGTCTTTTGTTTCCTCACAATACTTTTTAATCGTCCTCTCTACGAACCTTCCGTCGGCACGGGACTTCCAAGCGCCACGATTCATAAAGTCCTGAAAGCGTGTGTCTGAAAAGGGTTTATCGCTCGTATCTCTTATCAAAGCAAAATACTGGCTCACAGCTTCGGGGTATATAACGTGCCGCATATACTCACTTAGTCCGCCTGACATTGGACAAACCAAGCAACCGGCACGTGAATTTCCTTTTTTATAGGTCTCGTTTATGACAACGTCGTTCGCAAAAACGTAAAGGAACACCTCTGCAGAAGTCCACTCCAAAATCGGATAAAAGTCGTATTGGCCTTTTACCTTTTTACCGTAGTTCTCATACTCATACTCAGCGCGTGTCGCACTTTCCTGTGCCCGAACGCCGACAAAAGCCAAGCCTGTGTAGCCGTCCTTGCCCGTAATCTCTCTCAGCTTCAATGTTTGCGGTGTGCTTTTATGCACCGAACAACACCAGCGTAGAGTTCGCGAAGGGGGGCCAAATAACTCCCATGATTCTTTCGGGTTGAGGTGCGACTTGGCGATATAAAAAGGTATTTCGTCATCGACGCATTGCCGTTTAGTCTTTTTTATAACGTCGTAGGTGTCGGGAAACTCCATGCCCGTGTCACCAAACACCACCACGAAGCTACCCTTAGGCAGGGCTTTCTTAATTAGGTCGAGCAAGACACAACTGTCCTTTCCGCCCGAAAACGCCACGTGAAAGCAATCCAATTTATTCTTGTATTTGGTATAGATAGCCAGTATCTTCTTGACCGTGGTCTGCTCAATGATTTCAAGCATCTTACGGTTCGACTCCACCATTGTCTCTATGTCAACGGGACGAAGAGATATTCCTTTCGTCTCCGGTTCAACAATATTGAATACATTGCCCTTCTTATCAATGAATGACGGACGCTTATCAGGCAAGTCGCAGATTACCTTTGAGGTTGCTTTTCCACTTGGAGTTTCCCTGTATTCACTGCACAAATAGGCAAGGCGTATCTCTGGAACTGTATAGAGATTACCGCCTTTTAGCATAGCGACAAGCGTCCCGCGATAATAGTAGTTGTTCGCCTCCGCCCACATATAGGGGAGGTCGGTCTGCTTGTCGTACGCCCAATATTTATTAAAGCCCAGCACGTCCAATTCGGGTGCGTAAACAGGGCGGGGTTCTTTTGAGAACCCGGTCGGTGAGGAATTAAGAAGTATCCCGCCTGTTTTTTTGTCGTAAGTATACGAGTACATCTTCAACCCCTCCTTTCACGTATGGCTTTCGCCTTATCTATAATTTCTGTGACCTTTGCATTCGTGCTTCTGCCAGTGTAGCCACTGTCAAACAGGAAGCGCCCCACGGCAGCGTCCTTTAAGGGAACGTCGGCATTCGCTACGGCGTCGGTCATTATCTCTATATAAACCATACCACAGCTTTTGCGGATGACCGCCCCGGCGTTCCGCGAGTTGACTGATGGTGTATCAAATCGGAACTTCCGGCTAAAGCGGCGGCAGTAGCTTTCGAGCAGGAATGGATTCCAAGTCTGTCCACAATCAGGAAATGCCCCGAAGGTCGTAAAAGACTTAAGTGGGAGATAGTCGCCTTCAACCACCAGTTCGATTGCCTCGTCAATCAATTCGGCATTGAAGTGGACATATCTGTCCGCCACATAGATTTCTTTATTAATGCGAACCAGAACGGTGTTGCCTGCCTCCATCGGTATCCAGCGGTGGACTTCGCCGGTCAGTTCCTTTTCGTAGTTCAGTAGGTCGTCCAGCGAGCATTTGTCGATGGTTCGGCAGTATTCTTTCATAATTGTCAGCGCATCAAAGATATCGCCTTTGCGTGTGACAATTTTTCCCTTCTTGTCGAACTTGTCCGACAGACAGATGCGGTAAACGGCATTTTGAACAGCCGTGACAGACAATTCATCATTTCGTTCCCCGACTTCACTAAAGGGCAAGTCTGTGATCGGGACATAACCGCAAGTATTGCATTCACCAATGGCGGCATCGCAGATTGCTTCCCGTTCCTTGTTGGTGATTTTAATTCGGCTAACATGAGAGAAGGTCTCCATGCTGCTCCAGATGAAGTCGCCGTTCTGAGCGAGGATATATTTTATTCTATCAATGGGTATGTATTGTAACCGTTTGGCGAGTTGCGCATATGTCAGCAGCACATCGTCACCCCACACCCGGAGGATTTCGACCTCAAGGATGGTAAAGACGGGAACGTCCGTGTAGCCGAAATAGGTCTGCGTGAACGACAGTTTTGGGAACAGTTTGCGAAGTATGCCAATAAGCATCTCTTCGGAGACCACGCTTTTCCCGAATAGCCAGTTCTCATTTTTTGTATAAAACTCCGTATAAAATATAGCTTTTGCGCCGTCAGCAAAATATTCCTCCGCCAGTTCCTTGATCCGTTCTTTCGCATTAGCCGATACAGCGTAAACTTTTCCGTCAAAGATTGTCCCGCAATCCATGATATAGTTTTTCAGTTCCTCGTCGTTCAGCGTGATTTCTTTGCCTAAATCCTCTGCACCAAAAGACCGGAGACGCACCATCTCAATCGGGGAGTCAATTCTGAAACCGTTGGTAAAACGGGTCGATAGTACAACGGTTAGTTTTTTGCGTATTTCCTTATCAGTAACATCATTTCGTAAAGATGTTACTTCTGACGAATACAACCCTTCGTCAGGAGGAGATTGCACTGATTGATTGCCAGTTGCGTTATTATAATCCAAGTATCTCCTAAGACACGCCATGCCGGCAGAGAAAGAGCCAGAGGTTGCAGTGTTCACTTGCCTATAATTCGGTGCCGTTTTGCATGTTGCCCATAATGGATCAAACTCCTTAATTGATTGACAAGTGAAAGGATTTCGTTCTACCATGGAAAGATTTATATCCAGTTTTGCCGGAGCAGAGCGCATTGCATTAACATATTGCTGAGCTACACTTTTTAAATATAGCTTGCCCTTAGCATTCGGTTGGGTTATTACCCATTCTACTACATCGTTTGGGGAAATCATACTCTTGTGTGTTTCTTTTGATCTGGACTCCGATCGGGTGACGACGGGGGGCACAGTATTGGCATATTCTAAATACTTCTTTAATGCAGCCCTAATATGGTTGTGTCGATAATTGTTATGTTCTCTAAAAGCATCACTCTGCAATAATGAGCTCACCGTGTCTTCTATTTTACAGAAATCGTCTGTTCCGGATAATTGCTTGGCACCAAGTTGATGCTTTTGAGCAAAGCGTTCCGCTGTGTTTATCGCCGATGCGTAAACACGGCTTGTAGCTTCAGATAACCCTTGTTCATCTATAAGCCAAGAATAAAAAGAATTGCTGCCAGCAGTGTTACGAGATACTTTTTGTACAAGGTTACGATACGTTTTTTTCTCTATTGAATTCGATATATTACTGTTTTGCGGCTGCGAAGAATAAGAGATTACAAGGTTTTCATAATCTACATTACACAAATCCAGAAGATGACGGATTTTGACGATGATTTTATCTGTGGATAAACCAATATCTATATACAGGTTATCTGATATGCGTTTTGGTGTATTAATACCTGTTAAACCGTCATATTCACTTACATCCATCCGCCCACTGTTGCCAATGCCTTTCCCTCTTAATCCATAAATCCTATCGGGGTAATCTTCAAGCAGACATTGCACAATCGATGCATATAAGCGCTGCCAACTTTTGTCAACATCGTGTCTTTCGCCGAAGTATTCAAAATACCGTGGTCTGACGTTGGACAAGTCTTGTGAACCGCTTAAATCAATAAAGTGAATATCTTCAGTATCTGTAACAAGCATTTGGGACGTATGATTATCAGGAGCAGAAACTGATGTCGATTTTTTTTTAATATTTAAATGTTCATCTATAAAATCTAAATACAACTGACTAGCAACAATAAAAACTTTGTAAGTATTTCTTTCCATTATCCGGAGCAGCTTTGATCCTACCAGTTTGTTATAGATGGGGATAAAATCACTCCTTCGCTTTAACTCCCAAAGGTTAACGGAACTAATCTTCTTTTTGCGTGCGTAATCAGAAACATTATCAAAGCTGGAAAGCAATGCAACAGGAGAATATTTTCTTGCGTTGCCGTCGACAAGCCACCATTGAAATTCATCTCTCAAATTCATGGAAACTGATACCAAGGAAGCCTGCACATCGGCAGGTTTTACGGCAGTATTCAAAAGGTCTGAGACAGCCATTCCTTGAACTCCTTTCAAAAGATATATTAAGTTGATGAATTGTCAGTCAGTTTGAAGTTGGGCTTTCAGACGATATGAAATAATTACCTAATTCCGCTGTGTATATTCCGAAATAGTCAAGCAAATCACTTGTGCTACGCTCTGCCCGAAAAACAGTTATCAACGCAACAAAGATATTCCAAGACATCTCACGCTTTTTATTTTCGATGTTTACAAGAGTCTGTCTGCTAATGCCAACCTTTCCGGCAAGTTCATCCTGAGTGAGACGGAGCTTGTTTCTCAAGACTTTTAAGTTCTCGGTCATTTTTGCTATTGGTTCATCTCTATTAAATACCTCAGCCACGAATACGTCCTCCTTTCGAAATAAAAACAGCATACACTTCAATACGACAAGACATACTCGCATTATACATTATTGGATTCTATTTGCCAATATGTAAATCAAATATTTCACTGCCAATGCCAGTTTGGACTATTGGGGAATATTATAATAGATAAATATCGCAAAGCGAAAACCCTGAGGGGGCTACATCTGAGCTTCCTAGGGTTTTGTTTTTATTTTCACCCCTTGACAACATTCCTCTGAATGGGGGCAAATCGGAAACAACTATTTACGCAGCCTTTTAGCATTGGCATTTCAAGGCTTTTTCCTTATGGTATGCGTCGGAATATACGCCGTCTTGGTAAACAGCATGACCGTATCGGAC
>Ga0153972_1000231_pt1 | contig 16803 bp, 15 predicted proteins | sample TSGA056MetaG_FD_104732 | JGI IMG/M metagenome (GOLD analysis project Ga0153972, IMG submission 104732) | Attine ant fungus gardens microbial communities from Georgia, USA - TSGA056 MetaG | ecosystem: Host-associated > Fungi > Mycelium > Unclassified | place: USA: Georgia, George L Smith State...
GCAAATGAGTTAACAAAAAAATCAGCAGACGGTTTTCCGCCTGCTGATTTTTATTAATAGTTAAACTGACCTGAGCTTAGTCTTTTTCCAAGCTCCACTCCAGAAGAAAACGCCGCCAATGACAAAGGGCAAAAAACCTGCGATTACATCTCCATACCAAAAGCCCATTATACCCATGCCAAGCGGCCCGCCCATATAGATGGAAAGAAAAATCCTTGCCACTACGCCGTCAAGCAATCCAATTGCAAGAGAAAGAGATGATTTACCAAGCCCGCTTATAAGCGCCATCATCGGGCATCGAAGCGCATTGCCGAAGAATTTCATCACCGCAATGGGAACATAAAAGGCAACAAGAGCTAAATATTCCGGGTTAGTGTCAAATATTCCGAAAATCTGCGTTGGGAACAGTATCATAAATATCGACAAAACTGCCGCAAACGCCACACCTAAGGTGAGGGCTACATACACAGTTTTTCTCACTCGCTCCGGCTTTCCTGCGCCATAGCTCTGCCCGATCACCGAAGCGCCCGAGGATTTAATCGCATCTGTCACAATCCATGTGCATTGTCCAATTTTCGTTCCCGTGCCGCTAATGGCGGCGGTAGCAACACCATACTCGTTTATGTAGGAGTTAATAACAAGCTTTGAAACGCTGATGGCCGCACTTTGCAAGGCGAGCGGGATGCCAAGACTGAAAATAGATATGACAGTATTTTTTTCAAATTTGAAGCTGCAGGGCTTAAAGTCAAAGTGAAACTGTACCCTATGTCTATAAAGATATATAAGACAGGCGAAAAAACTAAACGCCTGGCCAATGACCGTTGCAAGTGCTGCACCATAAATACCCATGTTAAATTTTGCGACGAATAGAAGGTCAAGTATAACATTTGTGACTGATGATATAAGAATAAAAATAAATGGCAGCCTTGTTTCGCCCATCCCACGCAAAATGGCAGCAAAGCCGTTATATCCAAAAATAAAAACCGTTCCCAGGAAACAGCACGAAACATATTGCCATGCCATTTCCGAAGACTCTTGCGGGACATTTATCAGTTCAAGAATAAACTGCGAGCAGCTAAATCCGATTATCATGACAATAATGGCCATGACTATCTGAATTGAAATAAGATTGCCGATTGTCTTTGCAATGCCTTTTTCGTCTCCAACGCCGATTTGCTGCGCTATGATTACCTGCCCTGCAGTTGCAAAGCCGATGCAAAAGGTCGCCAAAAGTCCCGTAATATCGCCGCCGGAGGAAACGGCTACAAGGCCTGCTGTGCCAATATATCTGCCTACTACGGAAATATCCACAAGATTATATGCGATCTGCAAAAGGCTTGACAGCATAAGCGGAAATGCCGTGACAAGAAGTGTTTTCGTAACGCTTCCGGTGGTTAAATCCCGTATAATTGACTTATCAGCCACCGCAATCGCCTGCCTTTCCTTGCCTAGATAAAATATATAAATATATAATATACAGCAAAGATAAAAAGTACAAATGTTTTTTCTACATATGAACTTGCCTGCTAAAGCTTGTTCTGATATAATTGCCGTGTATACGGCAATTATATTTGTGTTGATGTTGCTTTTAGATATAAATGAGCGAAGCTCATAATTATATGGAGTGAAACTAATGAAAAGAAATACTGCTTTCGTTTTGACTTTTTCTGTAGTCTTAATTCTTGTTATAGTGTTTTGCGCCGTTTGGTTTTTCTCTGGAGATTCCGATATCAAGGATAAGGCCGATCCGGTTGAAAATTCTGAAAATGTTCCGGCATCCCCATCGCCTGACAATTCCGAATCGCAGGATGCCAATTCGGACAACCCCGGCGATTCGTCGTCTGAAGATATGCCAAACACCCAAACACCCGACGCCTCTCAGTCTGCGGAATCTATAATACCGGTAAAAACCTCCACCGGCAATTTCTCGTCAAATACAGGAACGGCGCTAAACCTTGTAGTAAACTGGAAAGCCGCAACGAGACCGACAGGAGAAATAGATATAACCTTTGACATCGGCGTTTCTTCATATGCATTCTATACAGACAGCCTTCCAAACGGAATCCTGCTCACCGTTGAAGATGCTGCATATACGCTGACAAGCGCAGCGGTGGCTTACGACGGGCAAACGCTGAAAACCACCACCTTGGCGACCTACACAGCGACTCTTCCGCCCGACACGCAGACTGCCGATGTTTCGGTAAAATGGAACTATAGCGGAGCATACAGCGGAGTAGACATCGGAAATATTGAGATTTCGGAAACGATTTCCTTCTAAATGTCATTTCGTGCGTCGAGCCGGAACTTTCGGCGCATTAGCAGCTCTTTTTATTCTGGGCATAACAAACCTCCTGCTATAGTTAAATGCTACAACAGGAGGTTTATTTTTTAGTAATTATTGATACTGCGCTCCAAGCTCCAGGGCACGGAGGTTTGATTCAAGCTGGTTCTGTCGTCTTGCAGAGATGACCTTTTCAAGGACTGAGCGAAAATCGCCGTTTGCAAGGTATGGAACGTTTTTCATTACAAGTCCTGTCATTATCATATTCGCAAGCGTCGGAATTCCGTTTTCAAGCGCAATCTGGCTTGCCGGTATGTAATAGGTTTCAACATCCTTGCGATTGACCTTGCAGTCGATTAGGGAGGAGTCAACAAAAATCTTGCCTCCGGGCACAACTGCGTTCTCGAACTGGGTAAGCGAAGGCAGGTTCATAACGATCAGAACATCAGGTGTTGAGATGATGGGTGAATCAACCGGTTTGTCATCTATTGTGACAGAGCAGTTTGCTGTACCGCCACGCATTTCGGGGCCGTAGCTCGGAAGCCAGCTTACATGCTTGCCTTCAACAAGACCCTTGCTTGCAAGAAATTTTCCGGAGAACAAGATGCCTTGTCCGCCGAAGCCTGCTATTAGAATTCTAACGTTTGCCATTTTTATTTACCCTCCTGTGCGGCTCTGTCCTTGAACACGCCAAGTGGGTATTGCGGAATCATTGCGTCCTCAACCCATTTAAGTGCATCGTCTGCGTTCATTCCCCAGTTTGTTGGGCAAGAGGATAAAAATTCTATCATCGAGAAGCCTTTTCCATCGATTTGATTCTGGAAGGCTTTTTTTATTGCCTTTTTAGCCTGAATAACGTGTTTTACGCTGTTTACTGCAACACGCTCCAGATAGCCTGCACCCTCAACCTGGGAAAGCATTTCACAGACTCTGATCGGGTAGCCGCAAAGCTCTACATCTCTGCCATATGGCGAGGTCTGAGTGACCTGCCCGGGAAGCGTTGTCGGCGCCATCTGTCCGCCTGTCATGCCGTAGATTGCATTGTTTACGAAAACTATAGTAATATTTTCATTTCTGGCGGCGGCATGGACGGTTTCCGCCATGCCGATTGAGGCAAGGTCGCCGTCGCCCTGATAGGTAAAAATGATATTACTTGGCTCTGCCCTCTTGAGACCTGTTGCAACAGCAGGAGCGCGACCGTGTGCCGACTCAATAAAGTCACATGCAAAATAATCATAAGCCATAACAGCGCATCCAACAGGGGCTACGCCGATGGTCCTGCCTTCGATTTGAAGCTCGTCAATAGCCTCGGCGATAAGACGGTGGATAATTCCATGGGTGCAGCCGGGGCAATAGTGCATAGGAACGTCTAATAGACTTTTTGGTTTTTCAAAGACTGTTTTCATTTTGCACCTCCAACTTCCCTGATTTTTGCGAGCACCTCTTCAAATGTTGGGATAATGCCGCCCGCGTGGTTACAAAGGTAAACAGGCTTTTTGCAGTCTATCGATAGCTTTACATCCTCAATCATCTGGCCCATGCTCATCTCAACGCTGATGAAGCTGTTTACCCTTTCGGCAGCATCCGCAAACACCTTTTTTGGGAACGGCCACACTGTAAGCGGACGAATCATGCCAACTTTAATGCCCTCTCTGCGAGCAATTGCGACCGCTTTTTTCACAACTCTGGCGGTTATGCCAAAGGCTGTGACGCAGATTTCTGCGTCTTCCATAGAAAGCTCTTCCCATAGGGCTTCGGTTTCTTCAATTTTCTTATATCTTTCAAACCTGTCGAAGATTTGCTTGTCGAAGGCTTCGGAATTAAGGTTAAGAGAGGTTATTACGTTGTGCGACCGCTGCATCTTAGTTCCTGTAAGCGCCCAAGGCTTTTCGTAGTGGGTTTCTTCCACCCTTCTGACAGTTACAGGCTCCATCATCTGGCCAAGTGTGCCGTCAGACAAGACCATAGCAGGCATAAGGTATTTGTCGGCAAGATCAAATGCCTTCGCAACAAGGTCGGCCATTTCCTGAACAGTTGCAGGAGTGAAAACAAGCATGTGATAGTCGCCGTGCCCGCCGCCGCGGGTTGCCTGAAAATAGTCAGCCTGAGAAGGCTGAATTCCGCCAAGACCCGGTGAGCAGCGCTGAACATTTACTATAACGGCAGGCAAATCGCTTCCCGCCAAGTATGAAATTCCCTCACTTTTTAGTGAAATCCCGGGGCTTGAGGAGCTTGTCATTACTCTTTTTCCTGCTGCTGAAACGCCGTAAACCATATTTATTGCGGCAACCTCGCTTTCGGCCTGCAGGAACACTCCGCCAACCTTTGGCATTCTTTTTGCCATGTATGCGGCAATTTCAGTTTGTGGTGTGATGGGATAACCGAAATAGTGCAGGCAGCCGGCCTGAATCGCACCCTCGGCGAGAGCTTCGTTTCCCTTCATTAATACTTTCTCTTCCATTAAAAAAACTCTCCCCTTTCTATTTATGTACTTCTATGACGCAGTCAGGGCACATCATAGCGCAGAATGCGCAGCTAATACACTTTTCCTCGTCTATCATCTCTGCAGGCGGATGCCCCTTTTGGTTAATCTCGGTTTCCGAAATTACCAAAAGCCCTTTTGGGCAGGCAGTTACGCACAATCCACAACCCTTGCAAAGCTCTGATCTGATATTGACTTTGCCCATCTCTAAATACTCCTTTTTGTCTATAGAAAACTTTTTTTAACTTTCATAAATGCGCTCTTGCAGCGTCAGCGGAAACAGGTTATCTACCTTGTCCGAAAGCTCCTGACAAAGGCGAACATCCGCCGTTGTCATCTTTATTGCAAGCTTACTCAAATGCGACAGCTCTTGCGCATACTCAAGAGTTCTTAAAACATCGTCTGCTACCGTCTGATCTCCCAGATTTGAATTGTTAATAATTCCGGTAAAGCGCATATTGCAGGCATTTTCTATTTCTAACATGATTTGCAGCGCCTCTTCGGGCAGCTTCGTAAGGGGTCTGTAGAAATTTGCCACGAACAGCATCTCGTAATCGTTTTCCTCCTCGATATACTGCCTGAATCGACCCAAAGCCATTGCGCCCCTGTCGTCTCCTCCGATGTCCATTATAGCGCACCGGTCTTTTCTTTGTACCACGGAATAAAGCTCGCTTGGAAGAGCAGGCAGATCGATATTCGAGTTTGCATATTTGGAGCTAATTAGCTCAATGCCGTTTTCTGCAAGCAGATCCTTTGAGTCCTTCGCCCTGAAATATGGGTTGACTATATCAAGGTCTGCAACAGCTACGCTGACGCCTGATTTTTTAAGCGCCAAAGCGTAGTTCACCGAAATATTCGTTTTTCCGCTGCCGTAATGCCCGGCAAATAGCGTTAGTCGCTTGTATTCCATAATAATTTTCCTTCGCTAACACAATAAAGTACGTTTTACTTTACCGCAATTTTCGACAAAAGTAAAAGGCTTTTTTTGGAGGATTACAGCTTATTCCGCATTATTTTGCCGCTGATTGTCTTAGGCAGGTCATCACGAAACACAATTATTCTAGGATATTTATAGGGAGCGGTGTTCTCTTTAACATATTTTTGAATTTCTTTAATAAGCTCAGGTGTGCCTTCGGTGCCCTTTACAAGCACAATGCTTGCCTTAACTATCTGTCCTCGCACCTCATCAGGCGCTGCTGAAACGCCGCACTCCAGAACATAAGGTAGCTCCATGATAACGTTTTCAATCTCGAAAGGCCCTATGCGATAGCCGGAGGATTTAATAACATCGTCAACCCTGCCGACGAACCAGAAGTAGCCGTCTTCATCACGCCATGCGGTGTCTCCCGTGTGGTATAGTCCGTCGTACCATACTTCTGCGGTTCTTTCCTCGTCCATATAATAGCCGCTAAACAGACCGCAGGGATTGCCCTTGTCAGTGCGAATTACAATTTCGCCTGTTTCACCGGCAGGAAGCACGTTTCCGTCGGGATCAACAACGTCCATTTCATACATGGGTGATGCCTTACCCATTGAGCCAAGCCTTGGCTTCGTGCCGACAAGGTTGCAGATTGTGAGCGTAGTCTCCGTTTGCCCGAAGCCTTCCATTATCTCAAGCCCTGTTGCCGCCTTGAACTGACGGAATACCTCAGGGTTAAGTGCTTCACCCGCCGTTGTGATATGAGTAAGGCAGGAGAAATCGTATCTTGAGAGATCCTCCTTGATGAACATACGCAGCATGGTTGGCGGCGCACAAAGAGTTGTAACACCGTACTCGGTGAGCAGAGTTATTATATCGTTAGCATCAAACCTATCAAAATCGTAGACAAACACAGCGCTTTCGCACAGCCACTGACCATATAGTTTGCCCCAAAGCGCCTTGCCCCAACCCGTGTCGGAAATTGTGAAGTGTAAACCGTCACGCTCGCAGCAGTGCCAGTATTTTGCGGTGACGAAATGCCCCAAAGCGTATTTATGAGAATGTACCGCAGTTTTGGGGTGGCCAGTTGTGCCCGAGGTAAAGAACATAAGCGCTAAATCATCGCCGCTTGCGGTATCGGGCGTTCTGGCAAAGCGGCTTGAGAAGTTTGGAAATTCCTCGTTGAAGCAGTGCCAGCCGTCCCTGCTGCCGTTTACAAGGATTTTTCTTGTAAGCTGAGGGCAGGCCTTTAGGGCAAGCTCAACCTCGGCTGGAACGCCATCATCGTTTGTTGCAACAATAGCGGTGATACCTGCCTGATTAAAGCGATATTCATAGTCATGTTTTTTAAGCTGATGCGTAGCAGGAATAGCTACTGCGCCTATTTTGTGCAGAGCAACCATTGTGAACCAGAACTGATAGTGGCGCTTTAGAACCACCATGACCCGGTCGCCCTTTTTAATGCCAAGGGTCTTGAAATAGTTTGCGGTGCGGTTTGACTGCTTTTTCATATCCAGGAAGGAAAAATGCTTCTCCTCGTGGTTTCTGTCGATATACGTCATTGCAAGCTTCTCAGGATACAAATCTGCGATTGCGTCAACGCAGTCAAAGCCGAAGTTGAAGTTGTCATCATCCTTGAACTGAGCGCTCTGTAAAACTCCGTTTTCATCCTCGGTGCAGTCAACAAACTTTTCGCTCAGAAGGTGCATACTTTGACGTGCTGTTTTAATGTAGGCTGATGCTTCCTCCACTTCCTCAGCGTCGCCGGGAAGCACAACTGCGCAGAAAACGCAGTCCTCTCCGCCAACGGCAATCATGCCATGCGGCGTGTCGGAGTCGTAATATATGCTGTCGCCCTTTGAGAGGATTTCGGTATGATTGCCGATCTGAACCTTTAGCTGACCTTCAAGGACAAGGTCAAATTCCTCGCCGGGGTGGGTGTTTGTGCGGATCGGTCTGTTTTGAAGGTCGGCGCTGTAGGAATATTTTACCCAATGCGGCTCTGCAATTTTGTTCCTAAAAAGAGGGGCAAGAGAGCGAATCTGTATGCCGTCCTCATCTACGGTAACGTGGCCGCCGCCGCGACGTGTTAAGGTGTAGGTTGACAGGTTTGGACTTGTACCCTCGATAAGGTCAATGATATCAATGCTAAGCGCTGTAGCGCATTTATGAAGGAAGTAGAAAGGGAAATCCGCCTTGCCCTCTTCGTAAGCAAGATACTCCTGCTGCGTGGTGTCGGTTTTCTCTGCGATGTCTTCGACACTCAGACCCATGATTTCACGCATTTCCTTCAATCGCTGAGCAATTTCAGCTATTTTTAGATCGTAATTTTTTACCGCCATGGCACACACTCCTTAAATAAAATAAAAAACCCGTCTCAATCCTTGAGACGAGTGTAGACCCGCGGTACCACTCAAATTGCATGAAATACATCATGCCACTTAAGACTCTATCAAGCCCTTTGCCGTTACGTGGCTATACGAGAGGCGCCTACCTTTGCCGCTTATGTGGCTATTCTCGGATCTCCGGCTCGGAAGGGATGGGCGCTTGAGCTTTGTTTCTACCAAAATTTCAGCATTTTTTGGTTCTCTGTTAAAGAAGCAGCGGCTCGACCGTCTTCGTCATTGCCTTTGTGATAGGTATTTACTTTTAGTATCGCCATAATACCTTTATTCTAAGCCTGTTGTCAATGTTTTTTTCTTTTTTATAACTTTTGTAAGAACAAATGTCCTTTAGCAGCGCACTTTTTATTGAATTTCCTGATAATTTCATGTAAAATCCGGGCATTATAGTACTACATTTTAAAAAGTGCTTTACAAAGGGACAAAAATATGTTAGCATGACGAGGATTCAGCCCACGAGCCCAGTTTAAGGACGCCTTTCATCCGTGACTTAGCCGTTAGGGGCATATTGTAAATCAGAAAGGGAGTAATAACAATGATTACAAAAGACCAAAAGACCGCTCTTATCGAAGAGAACAAAACACACGAAGGTGACACCGGTTCACCAGAGGTCCAGATTGCAATTCTGACCGAGCGCATTCGTCAGCTGACTGCTCATCTAAAGGAGCATCCACATGACAACCACAGCCGTCTTGGTATGTACAAGATGGTAGGTAAGCGCCGCAGACTGCTTGACTACCTCACAAAGGTAGACATTGAGCGATATCGTGCAATCATCGCAAAGCTTGGCATCCGTAAGTAAGGCCAAGTCCCTGAAGGTAATGAAGGTTTAAGCGTTCCGAGACAATTCAATATTGTCTCGGAATTTTTTAGCCTTGAAACAATCGGGATTAGCCGGGATTTTAGTATTTGAACAGGCATCTGATTTTATCGGGTCTCTCTTCAAGTGCTAAGAATCGACGGCTTCTCCCCTGGACAAAAAAGGAGAACTAATGAAAATCACAAAGAAAGTTCAAGACACCAAAACATATGAAATTGAGTATGAAGGCCGTCCTCTGAAAATGGAGATCGGCAAGATGGCGGAGCTTTGCAATGCGGCAGTTCTTGCCACCTATGGCGAGACTACAGTTCTTGTAACCGTTATTGCTTCCGCAAGACCCAAGGATGGCATTGACTATTTCCCTCTTGCGGTTGACTTCAACGAAAAAATGTACGCTGTTGGCCGCATTCCCGGCTCTTTTATGCGCCGTGAGGCAAGGCCCAGCCTTGACGCCGTTCTGGCTTCCCGCCTTATCGACCGCCCGATGCGCCCGCTTTTCCCAAGCGATCTTCGCAATGATGTTGTTATCACCTGTGATGTCCTTAGCGTGGATCGTGACTGCTCCCCTGAGGTTACAGCGTCTATCGGCGCAGCGGCAGCGGTTGCTATTTCCGACATTCCTTTCAACGGCCCTATTGGAAGTATTGTTGTCGGATGGGATGGCGAGAAATATCTTTTCAACCCGACAAAGCAAGAGCGTGAAACAAACCAGATGATCGTTACTCTTTCCGCTTCTCACGAAAAAATCATCATGATTGAAGCCGAAGCCGAGGAAGTTCCGGACGACATCATGTATGAGGGTATTGTTCAGGGACATGAGCACATTCAGCCTGTTCTCAACCTTATCGACAAGATGGTTAGCGAGGTTGGAAAAGAGAAGTTCACCTACTCTAAGGCTTCCTTCGACGATGAGCTGTTCGATATGCTTGTTGCCACCGAGTTTGAGGCAATGGAGCATTGCATGGACACCGATGACAAAAACGTTCGTGAAGAGCGTGTTAATGAATGGATTACCAAGGTTAGCGAAATGCACCTTGAGGCTTATCCTAACCTGATGCGTGATATGGACGAGATTCTTTACAGACTTCAGAAGAAGGTTGTCAAGAAATGGCTTCTTGAAGGCAAGAGAGTTGACAGCCGTGCAATGGACGAAATTCGTCCTCTTTCCGCAGAGGTTGGTCTTATCCCGCTTGTACACGGCTCAGGACTTTTCTCAAGAGGTCAAACACAGGTCCTTTCCATTGCAACTCTTTCCACCATGCAGTCCTGCCAGAAGCTTGACACCATCTGGGAAGAGGAATCAAAGCGCTTTATGCACCACTATAATATGCCTTCCTACTCTGTTGGCGAAGCAAGAGCCAGCCGCTCAACTAACCGCAGAGAATTCGGTCACGGCGCTCTGGTTGAGAAGGCGCTTCAGGCTGTTATTCCCGATGTTGATGATTTCCCATATGCAATCCGTGTCGTCAGCGAAATTTTGTCGTCAAACGGTTCAACCTCACAGGGCAGCGTTTGCGGCACAACTCTTGCACTTATGGACGCAGGCGTTCCTATCAAGGCACCTGTTGCAGGTATCTCTTGCGGCTTGATTCAGGATGGCGATGATTTCACAACCTTCATCGACATTCAGGGTGTTGAAGACTTCCACGGAGAAATGGACTTCAAGGTTGCCGGCACTAAAAAGGGTATTACCGCAATCCAGATGGACCTTAAAAACGACGGTTTGAAGCACGAGATTGTCAAGGAAGCTTTCACCTCCACCCGTGAGGCAAGATTCCACATACTTGACGAAATTATGCTTCCTGCAATCAGCGAGCCCCGTAAGGAGCTTGCTAAGAGCGCGCCTAAGATGGTTCAGATTCAGATTAATCCTGACAAAATCCGTGAGGTTATCGGTTCCGGCGGTAAGGTTATTCAGAAGATTACAGCCGACACAGGCTGCAAGATTGACATTACAGATGACGGGGCTATCTACATCGCTTCTACCGACATTGAAGCTTGCCACGCAGCACGGCAGACAATTGAAAACATCGTTTTCGAGCCCACAGTCGGTCAGCTTTATTACGGCAAGGTTGTGCGTATAATCCCCATCGGCGCATTTGTTGAGCTTGTTCCCGGCAAGGACGGCATGTGCCACATCAAGGATCTCGAGTTTGCCCGCACAGAGAAAGTTGAAGATGTCGTTAACGTTGGCGATATGACATGGGTCAAGGTTTCAGGCGTTGACGAGCGTGGAAGAATAAATCTATCCCGCAAGGACGCTTTGAAGGAGCGTCAGGCACAGGGTCTGCAGGACTAATTAATATAAAAAAAGCACCTCCTGTTGTAGTTATATGCTACAACAGGAGGTTTATTTTTTAAGTCCGCTTTTTCGATCCCCATAGTTTTGCAGCATGTCAATTGTTTACCTAGATAAAGAAGGCTTCAATTTTCTCTCCTGCCTCAAGCGGAGGGCTGCCTGCCGGAACTTTTCCAATCATATCGCAGCCTGCGAAGGACAGCGTGTCGCCGTTACCCTGAGACTCGTGACTAACGAAAAATGTCTCGCCGCCTATAATCTCAAGATGGCCCCGCAAAAATCTGCCGTTCGGGCTTTTCTTTCTGAGCTTATTTTTAAGCTTGACGCTGACGTATTGTGCCGCTAAATCGCTTCTGCCGCAAAGCTTCTTGATATATGGAGTGCCGACAACGTGCAGACCCATAAGCGAAGCGCTTGGATTTCCTGAAAGGCTCAAAATGAGCTTGCCGCCCTTCGTTGCGGCTACCATTGCGCCGCCCGGCTTCATTTTTGTTTTCCAAAACAGCACGTTTGCGCCGACCTTCTGCGAGGCGCGAACCGAAAAATCATAGTCGCCTACGGAAGCGCCGCCTGTTGTGATAACGCAGTCGCACTCCTCCAAAGCCTTGCTCATTGCTTGGGCGATCTCGTCAAGCTCGTCCCGCACAATGCCGTAGCTAACGGGTGTTGCTCCAATGTTTTTAATACTTCCTATGATTGAAAACAGATTGCTGTTATATATTTTGCCCCTTTGGAGCTCCTCGCCCGGCATTTGAAGCTCTGAGCCTGTTGTGATAACGCCAACACGGGGTTTTTCAAAAACCTCGACGGTTTCGTAGCCCTGCGCTGCCAAAACGGCCAGCATGGCAGCCGAAATCTTGATACCCCTGTTAGCGAGAGTTTCGCCTTTTTTAACGTCCTCACCTGCAAGAACGACATCGCTGCCGGGCTCAACCGGCGCAAAAATCGTGACGGAATCGGCCGTAAAGCTTGTGGATTCGAATTTAATGATGCAGTCTGCTCCCTCCGGCAGCATTCCTCCGGTGAGAATTTTTGAGGCAGCGCCGGGGGTAATAACCTTTGCCGGAGCGTGACCTGCCGGAATTTCTTCTATGATGTGCAGAGTAACGGGCATCTCCTGCGAAGCGGTCTTGGTGTCGTCGCCTTTTAGCGCATATCCGTCGTAAGGGCTGCGGTCAAAGCATGGAACATTTTGCCTTGCGATGATATCCTGAGCCAAAATGCGATCCTGCGCTTCAAAAAGAGAAACCATCTCTGTCTTGGTAGATATAGGGATATTGAGCAGAGTGCTGATTGCATCAGCTAATGGTATAGCCTTTTCCATGACGGAGCCTCCAATAATTTAAGTTATGCCTCGAGAAGCATTATATCGTCGGGTCTGACAAAAACGGTGATTTCGTTTCTTTTCGGTGAAATTGGGTCACGGTTTTTGTCAACCTCAATATGGATGATTGACCTTTCTGTGCCAATACCGCTGTCAAATATTATTACAGTTGAATGCACATCGTCAATATATTTTGTAACCTTGCCGTGCAGTGAATTTGTCTTTTCCTTGTGTCCCGGTCTGAAGGAATGGGAACGAACACCTATAAATGCATGAGAGGGCAAAACCTCCTGAGTGCATTCAAGAGTTGTGTTCCAATCAATCGCCCTGATATGGTTTTCATCAATTCTTTCTATAGCCGAGAAATTTCTGCATCCTGAAAGAAGAGCCGCAGAAATCGTGCCCGGATTTGTGAAAAGCTCATTAACATCAATGCGTTTTTCAAAAGAGCCTTGGCTTACAACACATACCTTGTCGCACATGCGGTAGATTTCATCACGGCTGTGAGAGACAAGAAGTGTTGTCATGTTAAATTCCCTTAGAACCTCCGAAATATCCATCTCCGTCTGCCAGCGCAAGTAGCTGTCAAGCGCGGAAAAGGGCTCGTCAAGCATGACGATTTTCGGCTTTGAAACAAGAATTCTCGCAAGCGCAACACGCTGCTGTTGGCCTCCTGAAAGCTGGTGCGGCTTGTGCTTTTCGAGACCCGTCAGGCGCAGCATTTCAATCATTGCGGCGCAGGCTTTCTTCTTTTCCGCCTTGTCTTTTTCCCGGCTAAGTCCTGTAAGAATGTTTTGTTCAACTGTCATGTTTGGAAAAAGTGCGTAGTTTTGAAAAAACAAGCCGACCTCACGCTGCTGTGGGCGCAGGCTTAAGTGCTTTTTCGAATCAAAAAGTGTTTTGCCGTCGAGAACAATTTTTCCGAAATCGGGCGTAATAATACCTGCAATGCAGCGCAGCGTAATGCTCTTTCCGCAGCCTGATGAACCAAGTATGCCCAAAACCTCGCCGGGTTCGGCCTCAAAGCAGGAATTAAGCTCGAAGGAACCAAGCCGCTTTTTTATATCGACAATAAGTGACATCTACGGATTCCTCCTCTGGCGAAGTCGTCCTGCTGTAACGCTGGTATTTCTTTTTTCAAGCATATTAACCGCCATCAAAACAATGGCGGAAATGGCAATGTTTATGAGCACCCATTTGAGTGCCATTGCATCGTCGCCGGTGCGCCAAAATTGGTAAACGGTTGTTGAAATTGTAGCGGTCCTGCCGGGGGTGTAGCCTGCAATCATGCTGGTTGCGCCGTATTCACCCAAGGCCCTTGCAAAGGCAAGCACTGTGCCTGCCAATATGCCCTGCTTGCAGGCAGGCATACGAATACGCCAGAAAATAAAGCTGTTTGAAAGTCCGAGAGTTTTGCCTGAATATGCAAGAGTTTCGTCAAACGCCTCAAACGCTCCACGGGCGGTGCGGTACATAAGCGGAAAAGCGACAATAATCGTTCCGAAAATCGCCGACCACCATGTCATAACCATTTTAACTCCAAACGTCGAAAGTACCCAAGCGCCCAAAATGCGCTTAGGTCCAAGCAGCCGCAATAAAAGATAGCCTACAACCGTTGGGGGAAGAACAAGGGGTAGTGTCAGCACGACATCTAGTATTCCCTTAATAAACTTCGGAAGCTTGGCAACGTAATAAGCTGTAAAAATGCCGAGGAAAAAAATAACGACCGTTGAAATGGCCGCAATACGAATAGAGTTATATAAAGGAAACCAATCCATTTTTTGTCCTCCTCGGTTAAATCTGCATCCTCCCGATTTTTCGGGAGGATGCAGCAAAATAGCAGACAATTTGCTGTAATAATACTTATTTTACTACAGTGAATCCTACGCTGTCAAAAACTGCTTCAGCCTCTGCAGTTAGAAGATAATCAAGGAATGCCTGAGCCTCTTCGGCAACTAGTGTTGTGTTCATAACGGCAGCAGGATAGATAACCTGTCCGCACATTTCTGCGGTAGCTGTTGCAACAACCTCAAGACCGGCAGAAGCAGCGTCTGTAGCATAGATAATGCCGCAGTCGACAGTAGCTTCCTGAACCTGCGTTTGAACTTCCTTAACGTTTGATCCATAAGTCAGGCAGGATGCAACTGCCGCCTCATCAATATCGTAGAAAGCAAAAATCTTCTGTGTGTACTGGCCAACAGGAACATCGGCGTTGCCCATTGCAAGCATAACATTGCCTTCTTTTAGAAGCTCTGCAAGCTGGTCATAGCTTTCGATGCCTGCCGGGTTTCCTTCTGGAACTGCAAGAGCAATCTTGTTCTCAAGAAGGTTTAGGCGTGTGCCTTCAAGGACAAAGTCAAGACCTTCGGTGTTAACATCCGCACTAGCTGATATGTCAAGCTGATCCATCTGCTTCTGGCCGGCGGAAACAAAGATGTCGCAGTCTGCGCCTTCCTGAATCTGGGTCTTTAGAGTGCCTGAGGACTCAAAGTTGAAAACCAGAGTAACGTGCTCATTTTCTTCCATGTATTTGTTGCCGAGCTCTGTAAGAGTTTCGGTCATGGAAGCAGCTGCGAATACGATGATTTCAACCGGATCCTTTGTGGGCTCTTCGGAAACCTCTTCGCTTGGGTTATCAGATGGGTTGGCGGATGCTACTTCTTGTGAATTCTCTTCGCCTTTGTTGTCACCGCTGCCGCCGCATGCTGCCAGGCAGAATACCATTGCAAGTGCAAGAAGCAGGGCAAGAATCTTTTTCATTCTCATTTTGTGTTTTTCTCCTTTTGTTTTGTGAGCTGCACAGAAAAAACATGATATAACATGGCTTTAACGGCGCAGCCTCTTGTTTATGTAATATGTGCGACTGCACTTTTTACAACAAAAAAGCCTGCCCCGAAAAGACAGACCGAACGCTACGGAAATAATCCGCAAAGTCTTCCTTTTCAAGGATGGAAGATCACGCTGTTTCCGGCATGACCCCGTAAGTTTTGAAAACTTAGGCCGGTGTGCATGGACAAATTGTCTTTAGCACAGGCGGCTAGGAAAATATTAAATTTGTACATTGCTTATGATGATAACATAGATGTTTTTCATTGTCAATAACTGCTTTTTTGCTGTTTTTCGAAAAGAGTTGACTTTTCGCAGCATGGCATTAATAATATACCATATGAAAGAATTAACTATAACAAAAAATGACTCGGGACAGCGGCTTGACAGGTTTGTATCAAAGGCTGTGCCGCTGCTTCCGGAGTCGCTTCTTCAAAAGTATATACGGCTAAAACGCATCAAAGTAAATGGCAAGGGCTCAAAGCGTGACTATCGGATTTCGGCAAGTGATGTAATTGCCCTTTACATCAACGACGAGTTTTTCGAAAAGCAAAGGGAGGAAAACTCCTACCTGAAGGTCGGCACGCCAAAGCTTGATATCGTTTATGAGGACGGAAACATTCTGCTTGTTGACAAGAAGCCCGGCGTTTTGTGCCACAGTGCAGGAAAGTGGGACTACAACACCCTCGTCGCAAACATTCAGGCCTATGCGTACCAAAAGAACGAATGGCGACCCCGTGAGGAAAATTCTTTCGCACCTGCGCTTTGCAACCGCATAGACCGCAACACAGGCGGCATAGTCATTGCTGCAAAAAATGCGGAGGCTCTTCGCATCCTCAATGAGAAAATCCGTTACAGGGAAATTGACAAGCGCTATCTTTGCGTTGTCCACGGCAAACCCAAGCCCGCCGAAGGAAGGCTGGAGGGATATATTTTTAAAGACGCAAAGAAGAATCAGGTTTACGTTAAGAAAAAACCTGAGCCGGGCGCAAAAACCGCCATTACCGAATACAAGGTTCTGAAAACAGCAGGAGGACTATCCCTTGTCGAGTGCAGACTGCACACAGGCAGAACCCATCAGATAAGGGCGCAGCTTGCCGCAGCAGGATACCCCCTTTTAGGAGACGGCAAATACGGCGACGGACGCCAAAATAAGGATTTTGACGAGAAGTATCAGGCGCTGTATTCATATAAGCTTACCTTTGCCTTCCGGTCGGACGCAGGAATACTGGGTTACCTAAAGGACAAAAGCTTTACGGTGGAAAGCGTTCCTTTTGAGCGGCAATATTTTAGATAATATAGTAGGGGGCAAAGCCGCCTCCCACTTCAGACTGTAGACAAAAGGTAGAAGCATCCCCCCAGATATGGTATAATGAACATATCAGGGGGGATGTTGCATGTATTGCATGTATCGGAAAAAAGACCGGATGGGACAGCGGGAAATCAAATA
>Ga0153972_1000233_pt1 | contig 16750 bp, 7 predicted proteins | sample TSGA056MetaG_FD_104732 | JGI IMG/M metagenome (GOLD analysis project Ga0153972, IMG submission 104732) | Attine ant fungus gardens microbial communities from Georgia, USA - TSGA056 MetaG | ecosystem: Host-associated > Fungi > Mycelium > Unclassified | place: USA: Georgia, George L Smith State...
GATGAAAATGGTGTGATCACTGCGAAAGCTTCCGGAATGGTTGTGGTAACGGTTACTACGGAGGATGGCGGTTATACCGGCACAGTTGTGCTGAAAGTATCGCCGTAAAACGTTAGCTGAATAGTGGGACACAGTGGGGGTGCTGCCAGTTAACTATAAATTAGTTATTTGGCAGCACCCCCAGACTTTAGCTTAATTATACTTAATATGCCAATTCTACGCAATCATATACGTAGCCTGCACTCAGCCACGTTCCAAGATCGCTTGAACCGCTGATTGGTTCAATGGTTATGGTATTGGTTCCCACCACAAAGGAAGAAGCCGGTATTGTCCATGAGAATGTCGCATTATTTCCTCTGTATGTTCCGATCGTAAATGAACGGGAATTCGGCTGTGTAGATGCACTTTTTGTACTTAAAGTGGTTCCGTTGACTGTGACACTGGGGCGTCCGTTCAAATAAGCTGCCGTAATACCAATATTCAAAGTGTGAGCAGAAGCTGCCTGATCAGATGTCAGCGTAAACGTGATCGTCGTCGGTGTATTAGCATTTCTAAACTGTATTGCGGGGAATTTATTAGTTGCGCTTCCTACTGCATACGTAACAGGTCCCCAGCTTGAATTACGTGTATCGGAGGGATGGCGGATGCTTATTGTCTGTCCGTTGAGGAGTTCAAGAGGCGTGCCGTCCCATGTCCCAATACGCCAGATTGCCGATGTATTTGCAGGATCATTTGATATGGTACGTGTATTAAGGGTGGTGGTTGAGCCAGCCGTTACTGTCACGCTCTCGGTGTAAACCTCAAGTTCTTTTTTGTAAACCGTCATCGTATAAGTACCCGGCTTCATATTCGTACATGTTGCAGATCCAGTGGATGATGCCGTTGTCCAGTATTGAGCCTCACTATTGGAAAAACCGACAGTATATGTGTAGTTTGTATCCATTCCTGAAAGACCGTTTAAGACAACTTGTCCGCGGCTTGAAACCCATCCTTTTAATCCTAAGCTTGACATCCAGCTAAAGTCTGGTACGCTGGGTGTATCCCCTGTTGTAAAACATAATGCGTAAGGTCCGAATAAACCTGTTCGGAAAGCTTCTGTCTGATTATGTCCTGAATTCATATAGTTGTAAATCTCTATATCTGTTCCGCTTTGGAATTGAATATCACGGAAGAAAGGACCTCCGGAGCTTGTCTCACGGTTTCCATATGCCATAAAAACACCAACGTTAGTTCCTGTAGCACCTCTGATTGTCAGGTCTTTTGCCTGGTCATTTCCATAATATTTAGATGTTGTCTGGCCGTTTGATAAACCGAATACATCGGAGCTTTCTATGGCACCTGTGGTACTGCGGTTATCCGAATTGGATGGAACACTTGTCAATACGCTGCCGTTACCACGAAATATATAGCGTAATTCGCCTACCGATGGCTCTGCTGTGGTATATGTTGCCATATAAATCGTATTTTCGCCGTTGCGCGAAATGTAATAGTGGGTCAGTGTACTTGTTTCACATGTTATAACTACAGTTGCTCCTGAAGGAGAGGTTGTCCAGGTTACGGTTGCCGATCCAAGACCCGAGCTGATGTGTGATGTCTTTGTTGAACCGCATAGTTCTACGCCGTTTAGTTGGCATGAGGTCATATCCCCATTTGTCTTGTTTATAGTGTATACCAGACCTGCTTTTGTATCTATTACTATTGTAGAGCCATTATCCGTTATCCCTATCGCCGCAGCAGATGCGTTCGTCCCGAACATCGTACAGGAAATAAATAGTACTGTTACAAATGCAATAATCCTACGACACAACCCTCGTACTCCACTTTGACATAACTTTGATTTTCTGATCATTTTTCCTCCTTTTAGTTTAAATAATCTCTCGGGATCTTCAGCCCTCTCCGAGAAATTATTTATGAATCCCCTTTAACATATACCCTGCAATGCTGAAGCTTTAGCCTGTTGCAAGCATATGCGCCCTTATAATTACTAAACCCGGCGTACGGCTATCATTCAACCTCCTTCTTTGCCATGATTGCTTGCTAAGTAACTGGAAGTACAAAAAATTTTAATCTGAAATATTCATTAAATAACATTTACCGTTATCATTTATTAGATTCTATTAATACCATCGAGTTAATAATTAAAAATCATATAGCCGATCTATATAATATTCTTTATTTATCATATTTTTATTATTTTATCCTGCTGCTATTATAATCTAGCACCTATTATATATTTATTAATTGCATTATATTAAAAATATCAGTTTATTTCCAACTATTATACATCATTTATTTAGCAAAAATGACCAATTATTAATTTGCTTAAGCCTAGTTTGAAAAAAACCGGGCAGAGGTGATCGGCATCCTTGTAGTGTGGGGCTATCCGAGGTATAATGTAAATAAGTTGGCAGCGCCGTTTCCTATAAAAGTAAAAGGAAAACCCTCCGGAATATTCTTTGAAATAAAATTACTGCCTGCCCAAAAAAAGTAGAATATAATCCATTAAATGATGGAATGTGGTATTTTGTATTATTGCCGGATTGATTATAATGAATGTGTAAATTAATATAATAATTTTATGTAAAAGAAGCAGGAGGTTGTTATGGGAGAGATAAAGATCTGGGTAGAGAAAATCAATATCCCAACCTATGAAATCGGAGAGGCGGAAAAAAATCCGATTTTCCTGGATAAGCGGGTTTATCAGGGCAGCAGCGGTAAGGTTTACCCATATCCGACAGTGGAAAAAATAAGCAGTGAAAAGACAGAGAAAGAATATACAGCTGTCTATCTTGAAAATGAATATCTTAAGGTTATGGTTCTTCCGGAGCTCGGAGGAAGGATCCAGAGAGCTTATGATAAAACAAATGGTTATGATTTTGTGTATTATAATCATGTTATCAAACCGGCCCTTGTAGGATTGATTGGCCCCTGGATATCCGGCGGAATTGAATTCAACTGGCCTCAGCATCACCGGCCGACTACTTTTTTACCTGTTGATTTTGAGATATCAGAGGATGAATGCGGCAGCAAATCCGTTTTACTGCATGATGTGGATCAGATGTATGGTACCAAGGGGATTGCCCGGATAACTCTTTATCCGGGAAGATCATATATAGAAATAACCGGACAGCTTTATAACCGGACCGCTATGCCTCAGACGTTTCTTTGGTGGGCTAATCCGGCAGTTCCAGTGAATGACCATACACAGTCCATATTCCCGCCCGATGTTCATGCGGTGATGGATCATGGTAAAAGGGATGTTTCCCGTTTTCCGATTGCTACCGGCATGTATTATAAAAAGGATTATAGTGAAGGAGTGGATATTTCCCGTTACAAAAATATTCCTGTTCCTACCTCCTATATGGCAGAGAAATCAAAATATGATTTTGTCGGAGGATATGACTATAAAGAAGAAGCGGGCATTCTTCATGTTGCGGATCATCATATTTCACCCGGTAAAAAACAGTGGACTTGGGGCTGCGGTGATTTTGGCAGGGCATGGGACCGGAACCTTACCGACGAAGATGGGCCTTATGTGGAGCTGATGACTGGTATATATACGGACAACCAGCCTGATTTCACCTGGCTGAAGCCCTTTGAAGAAAAGACATTCAAGCAGTATTTTATGCCATATAAGGCTGTCGGACAGGTGAAAAACGCTACTACGGAGGCTGCGGTACACCTTTCTTATGACGGTAAAGCCGTAAACGTAATTGTATATGCTACCGGGCTTTATGAAAATGCAAATATTACGTTGACTGAAAAAGGAAGGGAAATTCTCAGTACGGTAACAAGATTATCTCCGGTGGATATTTATAAAAACGGTATCCAGGCAGAAGGTTTAAAGGAAGAAGAAATGCACCTGGCAGTATATGCGGACGGAAAGTGCCTGGTGGAATACCGGCCTGAGCCGGAAGTAATACCAAAGATGCCTGAACCGGCGGCAGCGGCAAAGAATCCGGAAGATATTATGACAAATGAGGAATTATACCTTACGGGCCAGCATATCGAACAGTACCGGCATGCTACCTATCTGCCGGATCCTTATTATCTGGAGGGACTGAAAAGAGACTCGGGGGATATCCGGCTCAATAATGCATACGGTCTGCTTCTGATGAGAAGAGGGGAGTTAGTAAAGGCGGAAAGCAGTTTCAGAAAGGCTTTGAAGCGGTTGACAGAGAGAAATCCGAATCCTTATAACAGCGAGAGTTATTATCTGCTGGGTTTGGTTTTGTTTTATCAGGGCAGGCTACAGGAAAGCTACAATGCATTTTTTAAAGCGGCCTGGAGCAATGAGCAGCAGGAGATGTCATATTACTATCTGGCGGCTATTGACGCCAGAGAACAAAGATTTGAAAAAGCCCTTGAACATATAGAAAGGGCACTGGTAAAAAATTCGCATAATATCAAGGGCAGAGGCTTAAAAGCTTTTATTCTGCGCAGGCTTTCAAAAACGGAGGAGGCGGCCGTGTGGGCGAAGGAAAATCTGAAGTTAGATCCTTTCGACTTTGTATCAGGCAATGAAGTTACGCTTTTGTATAACGGCGACAGTAAATTAAAGAAGGCGCTCAGGGAAAGGATGCGCAATTTTAGAGAGAATTATCTGTTAACAGCAAGGGATTATGCTGAGTTCGGCGCATATGAGGAAGCAATAACGATTCTGAGGGAATGTACGGAAGAATACCCGATGCTGAAATATTATGAAGCATATTACCAAGAACAATTGGGTGAAAATGCGGAAAGCATCTGGAAGGAGGCGGAAAGCTGCCGGCCTGATTACTGCTTTCCCAACAAATTGGAGGATATTGCAGTCCTGGAACTGGCTGTTGATAAAGGCATTGGTGTGCGGGCGGCATATTATCTGGGTAACCTGTATTATGATAAACTCCAGTGGGAGAAGTCCCTGGCACTCTGGAAAAAAGCAGCGGAAGGAGAACCGGATTTTTCCATTGCTCACAGAAATCTGGCGTTAGTATATTACAATAAAGCCAAAGACCCCGAAGGGGCAAAAAAGGAAATGGAGAAAGCCTTTGCCCTGGATAAAACGGATGTCCGTATCTTCCTTGAGTTGGATCAGCTTTATAAAAAGCTGGGCCTGAGCTTTGAAGACCGCCTGAAGAACTATGAGGCTCATAAAGAGCTCATTGATGGAAGGGATGATCTTTATATTGAGTATATTACATTGCTTAATATGACCGGTAAGCCTGAAAAAGCATATGACTGTATAATGGGACATAAATTTCACCCATGGGAAGGGGGGGAAGGGAAAATAACGCTGCAGTATACGCTGTCGCTTCTGGAATTGGCGCGAAAAGCACAGGAAGAAGGCCGTTTATCAGATGCCGGGGAATACTTAAGCAAAGCGCTGGTATATCCTGAAAACCTGGGAGAAGGCAAATTGGAGGGGACAAAGGATAATCATATATATTATCGTCTTGGTCTGGTATTGGAGGCACAGGGCAGGATAGATGAGGCAAGGGGATGCTTTGAGCGTGCCACGGCGGGATGCGATGAACCGGCCGGAGCTATGTATTATAATGATCAGCCTGCGGATATGATTCTTTATCAGGGACTTTCTTATTCAAAGCTGGGAAAAACAGCACAGGCGAAATCCAGGTATTACCGACTGATAGATTATGGTGAGCAGCATCTGGAAGACCAGGTAAAAATCGGATACTTTGCGGTATCCCTGCCCGACTTCCTGATTTTTGAAGATGATTATACTTTGAAGAACCGGGTGCATTGCCTCTATTTAATGGCGCTTGGGAATTTCGGTTTACAGAAATATGATAAAGCGATAAATTTTCTGGACGAAGCTGTGAAGCGGGATCCAAGTCATTTGATGTGCAGAGTTTACAAGCAATGTCTGGAAAACGGTAAACAGTGAAGTTAAATACAGAATAAAAAGTTTAAAGCTGTGTGCTGCAATAGTACACAGCTTTTAATTTGGTGCCGGCATCTCTGATTGTCTGATGGGTAGTGTCCGACATATACTTGATATGAGCTGCAAGCGCCAAAATGCAGTAAATCAACATATTACAGAGATTTCAAGTATTCTCCCGGAGAGACTCCTTCAAACCGCTTGAACATACGGATGAATGTATTTACATTGATACAGCCAACCATATTACTGACCTCTGTTACGGTATAACTCTGCATCTGTAACAGTTCCTTGGATTTGTTGATTTTCAGAGAGTTCAGGTAACTCTTAAAACTGATATTGATGGAATCCTTCAATAATTTACTGATATAACCCTCCGTAAGACTGAACTTTTCGGAAATATCACTCAGGGACAAGTCCTCCGTATAGTGTTTATGTATGTAGCTTATAATACTGATTACTGTTGGGTTTTCAATTGTATCGTTAATCATTATATAATTATCAAATATTGATTGAAATATCTGCCTAAAGGCTTGATGCAGAATAATAGGGTCATTACTGTTTAGAAATGAAAATATTTCTTCGTTCTTCTTTGAGAACGCTAATAATGACTTATTATAATGATTCAATATTCTTTTTACCGTATTTAGTAAAGCATATTTCAACTTAATAATATTATAAACATCAAGGGTCGACTGCTCCAGATTTTTGGTTAAAATATCCGTAAGTATCAGCTGCGCTTTTTTAATATCATTTTGCTTGATAGCACTGATTAGAAGCCGCTCTTCTTCAATAGAGTAAATATAATCCTCTTCGAGAAACGCCGGCATCATTTCATAATTAATAATCTTAGAATCCAGATACAAATACCGGTCATTAATTAATGTAATCGCTTCCTGGTAAGCCGTCTCAAACTGGTAAATCTGATCAACCGGTCTTGATATTGAAAATGTAATGTCCAAAGAAAAGTCTTTTTCAATCAGGCAGATAATTTGTTTTAACACATCCTGAATCATAGAGGTATCTTTTTCGCTGAAAACAAGGCAGAATTTTTTATAGTCAATGGGTATCAGAAGATAATCCACTTCCGCATGAAGCTGGTTAAAGGAATTTAATATCTTACCCCGCAGTGACAATATATTTTTCTTATTCAGGTTAGATTCCAGTTCTGATATACCGTCAAGTGATAACAGCGTTAAAGTTCCGCCGGATTGATAATTTTGTAAGTTAAGGTCGGAAAGCGGTATATTTTCTTCCTGGGGAATGCCGTATAGAATGTTCTTTAAAAACTTTTCTTGTAAAGTAGGCAATGAATCATGAAATATTTCCTGAAGTTTAAGATTTGATTCATTGATGGATTCAATTTGCTGAACAATATAATCCAACTCATCAAATTGCTTGCTTTTATCATTGTCGTTTTTTTTGTTGTCTTCTTTTTTTATAAAAAATTTTAATAATAATTTAATTGGTAAATAACTTTTTTTTGTTACCAAAAAAACAACAATACAGTCTAAACATAGCATAAGCACAATAATAATGATAAAGCTTGAAGAAAGTTGGGTATTTAATTTGATAGCATCTGCTCCCTGGATTACATAGGTATATTGATAACCGGGCAGGGAAGCTGACTCAAAAGAATAGCTGATATCTTTATGATTATTTTCCGCAATAAAAGTATTATCTTCTTTACTTCTCGTTACAAAGGAGGAAGGTATAAAGGCATAATCCTGGTATGACTTACTCCTGAAAGAATGATAGCTGTCAGCGTCACCGATAGCAAAAAGTCCGATATTATTTGGAAGATAGTCAGGCATCAATCTCTTTTTATCAAAAGTGATGAAGAAGTAGATCGGATCCTCATAAGCGCTGTACTTTTCCATGTATATTATGGTTATCAATTCCGAATCATTCAAATTCATATTCTCAGGCACCAGATAATAGGCGCCGCCGGTTTTCCTGCTTTCGAATAACTCCTGCACGCCGTTTATCTGATCCGGATCAATTGATAATTGTTTTAAATAATTATTGATTGAAAAGGTTCCGATGGAAGATACCATAAAATCATCGGTATATTTTGTGAAAGCGATATAAAATCCCAGCTCTTCCACTGATGTCGTTCCGCCAGTCAGGTAATAATAAAGCCTGGTTATATGATAATAGTTAATCTCATCATCATTTATATATTCGTGAAAATATTCATTTTGCATCAAATTATTAATATAATTCGATGCAACACCAAGTTTATATTCGGTTGCTTTACCTGTTGTGTTAATATATGTATGGTTAAAATACTCATTTTTAATAGTAAGCATTTCATAACTTTTGTAACTGAAGATTATGGCAATCAGTGATGTATACAAAAGTACAATAAACAATATAAGCAATAATTGCTTTCTGAACAAAGCATTCTTAAACAACTCTTCCACCCCATTTTCCTTACGATATTATATCAGTGCATCTATTATACTTTATTTTATTACCTTTGACAAAGCTTGTTCTTTATAATTTTAATGTTACTGCTATTGTTACATTAGCATAAAAATGCCGGGACACGTTAGATACAAAAACAGAAATCATCAACAAAATCAATAATGATTTATGTATTTTGTAGTTGATTACGGTTTTTGGCTATATACAATATAGACGATTTGACGATAATATAGGTAAAAGGAGGGGCGAAATGAAACAAAAAACACAAAGAAATAAACGTTCTTGGCTATCTCAGTTAGTAAAAGATGTGAAACGTGATAAATTTTTATATTTATTGCTGTTACCTTTTGTTATTTGGTTTATTTTCTTCAAATACAGGCCTATGTGGGGATTGCAGATCGCGTTTAAAGACTTCAGCCTTTTTAAGGGAATTGCCGCAAGTGACTGGATTGGGCTGGAGCATTTTAAAGAATTTCTGGGCAGCCAATACTTTGGGCGAGTATTTAGAAATACAATCATGATTAGTCTCTATAGTATATTGATATGTTTTCCGGCACCGATTATTCTGGCAATTTTGATTAATGAAGTAAAGCATCTCCGTTTTAAAAAAGCGGTACAGACATTAACTAATTTGCCGCACTTTATTTCAATTGTTGTGGTTGCAAGTATATTAACCACTTTTTTATCACCCAGTTCAGGCATGGTTAATATTTTTTTAGATAAACTGGGATTTGATAAAATTTATTTTCTTACGAAACCTGAATATTTCAGGGGTATTTTTACCGGTATGAATTTATGGAAAGACACAGGATATTCTTCCATTGTTTATATTACGGCAATTGCCGGAATTGATCAGACCATGTATGAGGCCGCCAAAATTGACGGCGCCAATAAATGGCAGCAGATAACAAGAATAACAATACCGGGGATACTGCCCACCATTATCATTATGTTAATCATGAAGATTGGTAACATTATGACAGTGGGTTATGAGGCTATTATATTGCTTTATCAGCCGGCAACCTATGAAACCGCGGATGTGATCAGTACTTATGTTTATCGCTCCGGCCTGCTGGACGGACGATACGATTATGCGACCGCGGTAGGATTATTCAATGGAATTATTGCGCTGATACTGGTAGTCAGTGCCAATACACTGAGCAAGCGTATGACAGAAACCAGTCTATGGTAGAACAGGAGGTAAAAAGTGTCCCGCGGAGAAAAAATTTTTCATATTATAAATTATTTTATTTTGGCTTTAATCGCTGCGATTGCGCTTTATCCATTTATTTATGTATTGTCAGCCTCCCTGAGTTCACCGGATGCCATTTTAACCGGAAAAGTAGTATTGCTTCCAAAGAATATCCGCTTTGATTCCTATGGCGTTATCTTTAAAGATAAGTCAATCTGGATTGCTTATGGGAACACTATTTTCTATACGGTAGTTGGAACCGCGTTATGTTTGTTTTTAACGGTATGCGGTGCATATGCCTTGTCTAAACCCAGGTTAAGAGGAAGAAAGATAGTCACGTTTTTTATTACCATTACCTTATGGTTTGATGCTGGAATTATACCATTTTACCTAAATCTGAGGGATCTGGGATTATTAAAACATTCCAGAGCGGCAATAATTATCGCATTTGCCTGTAATGCTTTTAATGTAATCTTGCTTCGAACATTTTTTGAAACAGTTCCGTCTGAACTGGAAGAAGCCGCCAGAATGGATGGAGCCAATGATTTAAAAACATTAACCAAAGTTTATCTTCCATTATCAAAAGCGTCTCTTGCAACGGTAGGATTATTTTATGCGATAGAAAAGTGGAACGGATATTTTTGGGCAATGATTATTATCCGGGATGAAAATAAAATCCCCTTACAGGTATTGCTGAAAAAACTAATTGTAGAAAATTCAATGGCTTCAGATTATGCGGCTGCGTTAAATTTTAATGCGTCCACTTCTACGGAAACACTTACCTACGCAACCATTATTGTGTCGATAATACCAATTTTATTGGTTTATCCATATATTCAAAAGTTTTTTGTGAAGGGAGTTATGATTGGAGCAGTAAAAGGTTAAATGCGACGCGAGGTCGCAGAGAAGAGAGGAGAATTGAAATGAAATTTAAGAAAGCAAGAAATTTAGTCGTTTTGGGGTTATTGACCGGTTTTATCCTTGGGGGCTGCGGTTCGTCAACAGAGACACTTAACCAGACATCGGCATCGGAAGGAGACGGTGAAACACAGACAGTCAGTGAGGCACAGACAGTAAGTGAGGATGCGGCTTCTGATGAATTGATTGAATTAACAATTCATTTGGGGACCAATGATTCAGGTGTGTTTAATGATGAATGGCCGATTTTTCTGGCAGCCCAGGAAATTACCAATGTAAAATTAACCGGATCATTACCAAGCACCACCACAGATTATGACCAGGCATTCAGTTTAATGATTGCCTCAGGAGATATTCCTGATATTGTACTGACCAGCAATACCAATTTCTTTACAAATGGAGCGGACGGAGCATTTGAACCGCTTGAAGATTTAATTGATCAATATGCGCCGAACTTAAAACAGTTTCTGGATGAAAATCCCGATGTGAGATCAATGGCAACAGGGCCGGACGGCCACATATGGTTTATCCCGTTTGTTCAGGACGGAGAGGCTCAGTCAGGATGGTTTATCCGCCAGGATTGGCTGGATAAGCTTGATCTGGAAGCACCAAAGAATGTGGAAGAATTACATAATGTATTAACAGCTTTTGCCAATGAGGATCCCAATGGGAATGGCCTGAAGGATGAAGTCCCTTATTTCCATCGCAGTTCTGTGAATGGAATCAATGATCTGTTAAGTTTATGGGGAGCCTACTCCGGCTTTTTTGTGAAAGAAGATGGTGTGGTGCAGTACGGCCCGATGACGGAAAATTACGAAACAGCTTATCAGAATATCGCACAGTGGTATGCGGAAGGACTTATTGACCAAGAGATCTTTACACGCGGCACAACCGCCCGTGATATTCTTCTTGGCAATGACCAGGGCGGTATGACGCATGATTTATTTGGTTCTACCGGAAACTACAATGACAGTCTGGTTGACCAGATTGAAGGATTTTTGTTTAAACCCATAACACCTCCGGAAAATACCGAAGGAAATATTATCGAGCCGACAAAAAGGTTGAAAGCAAGAACCTTTGGCTGGGGAATGTCCGCATCCAATGAAGAAAAAATAAGAACCATCCAGTACTTTGATTTCTGGTTTACGGAAGAGGGCCGGCGGTTGGCCAACTTTGGTATTGAAGGAGATACCTATACAATGGTTGACGGAGAACCGATATTTACCGATAAAGTATTGCATGGTGATGTTCCGGCAGTCAATATTATCAGAGAGACCGGTGCGCAATCCAGCTTTGGTTTCCAACAGGATTACGCTTATGAAATTCAATGGACGAATGCCATCGCGCTGGAAGGCATTATGGAATACATTGAAAACGGGTATATTCAAGATCAGTTTCCGGCTGTAAAATATACGGAAGAGGAACAAAAGGAGCTGGAGAAAATTAATACCAAAATCAATACCTATCTCAGTGAAACGACACAGCAATGGGTGCTGGGAGCCAAAGCAATTGATTTTGAAGGATTTAAAGCGGAACTGGTGAATCTGGGTGTTGAACAGCTGGTGAGTATCAATCAGGCGGCATATGACCGCTATGTAGAAGAAACAAAATAGATATTATTCACAGATAGCGCTGTTCATAGTAACAATAATTAACAATATCATAGGAAAGGGTCTTCGCATGAGTGCAAACGGTTTGAATGAAATAGATATTTCAAAGAGTAACGTTCAGGATATTCTGGCCAGGATTCGTAAAGAGTTCCACCAGGCAGATACGAAAGCGTTCTATATCCGAAAGAATCTTCCTGACCTTGCTGAAATAACCATTCAAAAAGCCAATTATGCTCTGGAGGGCCTTTTCCGGCTACCTGGAACCGGCGGAAAAAAAGTTTTTGCCGGAAACCCGCCGGATTGGTACCGGAGAGTGAATAACGATAATGAATATTTATGGCAGCTAAATCGGATGGAGCATTGGCAGCCGCTGCTGCAAGCCTATTCCCTGACCGGGGAAGAGCGGTATGCCCGGAAAGTCATTGATGAACTGGAAAATTGGATTCAAAGCGTTCCGGTAATAAACCGGCCGGAAGATTATGACATAGACTATTTTGAACAATGCCATCCGCTCAGGCTATTGGAGTGCGGCATCCGTCTTTATAAAACCTGGCCGCTTATTATCGAGCATTTGGGTTCCAGCCCCCTGTTGACGGTTAAACTGCTGGAAAAATATCTTTTAAGCGTTATCAGCCAAACCAGACTATTGGCATATTATGCTCCATTACTATGGCCCCTGGCCGACCATAATCATTACTTAATGGAAAATTTGGGGATATTAACAACTGCTTGTTATTTTCCTGAATTACAGCAGAGCGATGAGTGGAAATCACAGGCCATAAGGGAATTAGAACGCTGCAGTAAAATGCAGTTAACTAAGATGGGCGGGCAGATTGAAGGCTGCCCGTCTTATCATAATGGCACTATGTTTTGGTTTGGATGGGTGATTCTTCTTGCCAGACGTTTTTCCATTGAAATTTCATCCCATTACCTTGAGCGATACCGGAAAAATTTAAACTATTCCCTATACTGCCTGAGACCGACCGGAACAACAGTTCCGGTCGGTGATTCACATGCCAACAATCTGTCTATTATGGCTGCCGTATATGGGTATCTTGCTTTGGGAGATATGTATTGGCTGAATCATATAAGCAGAATCATATCAAAGGAAGTAATAATACAGACAGCATATCAGTATATATGGCATGGGAATTCGGCCGGGCAATTTATTCGGGATATGGGGGAGATTACCGGCATGCCGAAGGAACAGGAACTACCGTTAAATTTATTCAACCCTGTTTTAGGCCAGGTGATGATGCGCCAAAGCTGGGATGATAAAGCATCCAGCTTATTGATGACATGCCGCAGTCCCATCCAGAATTTCCATGCGCATATTGATTTAATGAGTTTTGACTACACGGCATTGGGGAAAAATCTGATCTGTGACCCGGGACTTTTTACATATCGGGAAGATCTCGACCGGGAAGAATTTAAAACTACAGCATCCCATAGTACCATTATGATTGATGGACATAATCAATTTGAATACAGAGGATCCTTTGATTACGGCCCACAGAATAAAGGCATGATTCTGTCGATGGAAGAAAAAGAATTATATACCATTGCCACCGCCTGTCATGAATGTTATTTACCGGTAAAAATATACCGGCATATTATACTTATGAAAAATGGAATTGTGATTATTGCCGATGAATTGGAAAACTTGAATCAGAATGAAGTACGGAGAACCTTTCATCTGGATTATACCAATGTTAAAAAAATTAAGTATGGCGTTGAGGGTATTGATAAAAAAGTTAATTTCAAAGTGTTAAGCTTCCCTGAAACAAACTGTGAGCTTTTTTCAGGAAGATTATCGGATGAGAATGATACTTACCGTGCTTCAGTGAAAGCGGTGTTTACCGGCAGTGAATCCGGTAATAAAACATTCTTGACACTACTGATACCCTTTGCCCATAATGATAAAGATCCCGGAATAAGCATTGATGCGGCCGCCGGCGGCTACAAGGTCAAGTTAAATAACAGGACTTACAATATCCGTCTGGCTGATCACGAAATAAGAATCTTATGTAACAGTTCAGACTGTTGCCGTCTTTCAACAATCTGATTTATATGCAAATAAGCACACTGAAGGGAGTAACAATGAAAAAAATCAGACATATAATCTATTTGTTTCTTTTTGCAGTCAGTTTATCCATGGCAGGTATACATGCTTTGGCAGCAGAAAAAGTTACTGTGTATATGATTGAAAATTTTAATAAGTATAATACTCCGGGTAAAGCGCCCAGCGGTTTTGAATTAACCGGGGCAGTTGATAAGGAAATAAGACCAATTGAGGATGACGGGGAATTATTAACAAGTGTATATCTTAATGTCCCAACCGTTGATGGAACGTACTATGACATTGGCATTGCGAGGAGCTTCGGCGAGGCTCTTACCGGTGATCTGATTCTTGATTTTAAATTGAAACCGCTTAGTAATAACGGTATCCTGTTTATTGAAATGAAAGGAAGCAATGGGAAAGCATTAACGCTTGGCCAGTTAAATGCAAACGGAACCCTGAAATTTGGAACCGGATCGACAAGGCTGGAACTCAATCAGTGGTACCAGATAGCAATCTGTGTCAATTTTGACACGAAGGTGCTGTCTGTATATGTCAATAATAATCTGGCGATTGAAAATGCCGTTATAACAGATCCAAATAATATCACTGACTTAAATTATTTTCGGTTAAGAGGAAGGGTAACCCAGGATAATTATGACTTCATTGTAGATGATTTCAGAATTTATAGTGGGACAACCCCTTTAACACTGGAGGAATTAGAAGGAGCGTTAAAAGAGGAAACACCATTTGATTTTGATAATTATCTGAATATCGATATTTCAGATATTATGGAGGAAAGTATTGCGCTTGTAGTGAACAGCGAAAAGGCGGTGGTGTTCGGAGATAAGGTGGATATTGATGAAACCGGCGAAGTGATGCCGGTTATGAAAGACAATCAAATACTGCTGCCGTTGAAATTTATTGTGACGAATCTTGGAGGTTCTCTTCAGGAAAACAATAATCGTATCACATCATCTTTGAATGGAATACAGGCGGTAATAGATGACAATATATTGACAATCGGCTCCGATACTTACGAAATCAGCGGGATGGAAACCCTGGCTTCAGAAATCCTGGTTCCCATTGATATTATCGAATTAATCGGCGGGAAAAAGGTTTATACCGACAAGAAAGGCCGGGGACTTGTTATTATTGGAGATAATGAAGCTCCGTTTGACGACAGTCTGGATATTTATGATAGTTCTATAAAAAATGAAGATAGTGAAAAGTTCAGGATTGAAGAGGCTATCAAGCAAGTTGTTTATGACCGCCCGGAAGGAGCGGCAGTAATCGAACAATTACAAAACAATTCGGAACATCCCAGAATACTTGCTGCAAGTGATGACTTTACCAGGATAAAAGAGCTTATACGGCAAGGGGATCCGATTATGACGAAGTGGTATCAGGATGTTCTGGCGGATGGTGAAGTGCAATTGCAATTAGCGTTACCTACGGATGATCTGCCGGATGGACGGAGAATGATTTCTTCCAGACAAATTGGTCCGTTGGTCACTACCCTGGCATTTTTATATCAGGTTTCAGATGATGAGGCCAAGAAAATTGAATATCAGGATAGAATATGGGCAGAGGTGGAAGCGGTTGCAGGTTTCAGCAGCTGGAATGAAAATAATGAATTTTTGAATACCGCAGAATTCATTGAAGGAATGTCTATTGCCTATGATTGGATGTATCATGAATGGACGGAAGAACAAAGGGAAATTATCGCCGATGCGATTATAAACAAAGGCTTGGTTAAAGGCCTGGAGGCATATAAAAACAATGTTTGGTGGAATCGCTCATATCCAATGATAAGTAACTGGAATGCCGTATGTAATGGTTCTATTGGAATCGGAGTAATGGCACTGGGGGATCTGGATTATTCTGTGGAATTACCCAATTATGATGACCCGGTATCCATGCAGGACTTGGCCGCTAAATTAATAGAATGCGGATTTAACGGACTGGAGAACTATCTTTTGCTTGAATTTACACCGGATGGTGCCTGGGCTGAAGGACCAAGCTACTGGGAGTATACTTTGGAGTATCTGGTGAAATATATGGCGGCATTGGAATCTGCCGTTGGTACAAGCTATGGGCATGCCGATACACCTGGTTTGGACAAAACAGCATATTTTCCTTTTTATTTAACCGGTGAGGTCGGTTCCTTTAATTATGGAGATGCGGAAACAAACAAAATTGTTTCCTCCGAGGTTTTTTGGCTGGCTAAGAGGTATGAGGATCAAACAGTTACGACCATGCAGATTAATAACATGCTTAGTAGTAAATCCAGTGGAACCGCTCTGAGTATGCTTTGGTATGAGCCGGATAATTATGTGGGCGAGGTAACGATCGCGCCTGACAATTATTTCCGTTCTACGGAAATCGCTACCTTTCGTTCCAGATGGAATGATGCAAATGGCATATTCCTGGGTTTCAAGGCAGGAAGCAATGTCGTCAGTCACGGCCACTATGATTTGGGAACGTTTGTTCTGGAGGCATTAGGGGAGCAATGGGCAATTGACCTCGGGAAAGATGACTATAATCTGACCGGTTACTTTAATTATTCCGCAGAACGGCTGACCTATTACCGTTTGAATCCGGAGGGGCACAATACCCTTGTCTTTAATCCGGATGGCAGCGCCCAGCAGAATATCAAC
>Ga0153972_1000234_pt1 | contig 16741 bp, 9 predicted proteins | sample TSGA056MetaG_FD_104732 | JGI IMG/M metagenome (GOLD analysis project Ga0153972, IMG submission 104732) | Attine ant fungus gardens microbial communities from Georgia, USA - TSGA056 MetaG | ecosystem: Host-associated > Fungi > Mycelium > Unclassified | place: USA: Georgia, George L Smith State...
AATACATCGGAGATATATGTTCCCGGAGCAAAAAACAGGGTATTGCAGTCAAGGCAGTCCCGGATGCCGGTGGTATCCAATATAATGGAGTCAATCTTCCCATTCTCTTCATTATAAACCCAGGCATCTCCTTCCTGCCCATAATATAATGCAAACATGGTCTCCGTGTCAAGCAGGGCGTCCAGCCAGCGCATGGATTCCGGGACATGGGTATTACCCGCGGTTATATAAGCGCCGTTTTTGGCAAGCTCCAGGTACCGATACAAGCTGGCACTGCTTCCTTCCGGAGCCACCGGCAGGTAAAGGACAGAGTCCTTGGCCACCCCGTCATCCAGGCCCATAGCAGTCATCCGCCAACAGGTAAAGAACCCGACATTTCCCTCTTTTAATTTCGTTTCAATGGTATTAATATCCTGGGAAATAACCTCCGGATCCAGCAAATCTTCTTTGTAAAGCATATTCAGCCATTCCATACATTCCCGGAAACCATCCTGGGCGGCAGTTAATTGCACCTGCTTATTATCATCCAGGAAAATCCATTTATCCGGGTCACAGGGAACACCAAACATGGGCAGCATATAGCGGACACTATAGAAACCGGTATCCAGTCCCATTTCCAGCGGTACTTCATCCGCTGTCCCGTTGCCATTGGGATCCCCGGTTTTAAAAGCCCGCAGCACATCGGTCAGTTCATCCAGAGATGTGGGGGTGTCAAGGTCAAGATTATCCAGCCAGGTTTGATTAATGAAAAAATGCTGGTTCGTGCTAATATTCTGTCCTACCAGATAACCAACGGAATACTTTTTCCCGTCGGAAGCCGCCAGGCCGGCGGTTGGATCGTCATCCTCCATGGCAATTCGCTCCATATAGGTTGGCATATATTTTTCCGTCAGCCCATCCACCGGAATCAGCAGCTGTTGAGTTACTCCATACTCTTCATCATCCACGATACTGTTGGCGGATAAAATGATATCCGGATATTCCCCGGAAGCAAACATCAGATTCAATTTCGTATCCCAGTCAGAGGCTTTTATAACCTCCCATTCCACATGGATACCGGTCTTCTCCTCCAGCTCCCGGATCATCGGCATATCATTCGGCGGCATCAGGGAATCCACGTCCCGGATCGCCAGCATTACCGTTATCGTAACCGGTTCGTTCACAATCGGATAGCCGGTTTCGTTGAAGTTACTGTCAGCGGCTGCAGCCTGGCTTCCTTCTGTTCCCGCCGCATTTTCTTCGGATACCGCGCCGCCGCTCCCCTCCTTCTGACTGCCGCAGCCGGTCAGGCTTAATGCCGTCATTGCGGCTGCCAGAATTATTGCTAAAAACTTCTTTTTCATGATAGACCTCCTTTTCTATTGCGGCTATGCCGCTATAACACTTTTCGTGTTATTAACCTTTTAATGAGCCAATCATAACGCCCTTTTCGAAATATTTCTGCATAAAGCCATATAAGATAACCACCGGTCCCGTTGCCACAACAATAATACAATACTTGGCCACATTGGCAATTCGCATGGCTTCATTCATAGAAGCCGCGTTATCCGCGATGGACAGCATATAGTCTCCTGATTTATCCACCTGAAGCGTTGCCAGAATCTCCCGCAGAACCGTCTGCAGGGGCAACAGGCTGCGGTCTCTTAAATAGACCAGTCCGGTAAAATAATCATTCCACTTGGAAACACCGTAGTATACCGCCAAAACCGCGATAATAGTCTTACACAGCGGTACCACGATCCGGAAAAAGTAGTCAAAATGGCTGGCTCCGTCCAGCATGGACGCCTCATATAATTCCTGTGGGATACTGGTCTGAATATAAGTTCTGGCAACCATCAGATTCCACACACTGACACCGCCCATCAAAATCATGATTAGTCTGGTATTATATAAACCAATATCACGCATCACCAGAAAAGTGGGAATCAGCCCGCCGCTGAAAAACATAGTAAACACAAAGATAAAATTAAGCAAAGCTTTCCCTTCAAATTTCGGCCGGGACAGCGTATAAGCGGCTGAAAGAGTAACCGCAATACTGATAATCACTCCGGTAATGGTATAAATAAAGGAATTTAAATAGGAACTGAGCATCTCCGCATACCCAAACACCGCCTTATAACCGACTAACGAAAAATCAACGGGATGCCAGATCACTTCGCCCCTGACAATGGCATCCGGATCGGATACGGATGCTATCACCACCAGATACAAAGGATATAATACAATAAACATCACCACAATCCAGAATATGGTATTGAAGATATGGAACACTCTGTTGCTGAAGCTTAGCTTCTTCTTTTTATGCATAACCGCTCACCTCTCAATTACCGGATTAAAAAAGCCCCACATCCGTTATTTTTTTTGATATTTTATTAACTGACAGTATCAAAACGAAATTTATCAGGTTTACAAATAATCCGATGGCGGACGTATAGGAAAACTGCCCGCTGCCCAATCCCACATTATAAACATAAACCCCAATAATATCCGACGTGGAAATATTACCTGCCGTCTGCATAACCAGCGCCTTATTGGTGTCACTGCTCAGTAAGCGGCCGCAGTCCAGAATAAATACCATCATGGCTACCGGTACCAAACCGGGCAGATCAATAAAGCGGATTTTCTGCCAAATACTGGCGCCGTCAATCTCCGCCGCTTCATAAAGCTCCTGATCCACTCCGGCCAGCGATGCGATGTAAAGGATCGTGCCCCATCCCGCCGACTGCCAAATTCCGGAAATAATATAAATACTGCGGAAAGCTTTGGCATTCGACATAAAATCAATAGCCTTTAGTCCCAAAGCCTCTCTGGCAAAATTAAAGATCCCGCTGGTAGGCGACAAAAAGATATACATCATACCGGCAAGCACCACGGTGGAAATGAAATACGGTACATAGATACTGGTCTGAATGAAACGTTTCTTTTTGCTGCCCCGGATTTGATTGAGAAATATGGCTAAAACAAGCGGTACCGGAAAACTCCACAATAAATAATAAACATTTAGCAGCAGGGTATTGGACAGCAGGCGCTTAAAATAATAAGCATTAAAAAATGTGGTAAAATGCTTTAACCCCACCCAGGCACTGCCGATAATGCCATTTACCGCCTTGTAATCCTTAAAGGCAATCTGAATGCCATATAAGGGCATATAATGAAAGACAAAAAAATAGATGATTGCCGGAAGGATTAGTACATATAATTGCCAGTTCCTTTTCATAATACCGGCAAAGCTTTTCTTTTTTCGAATCTTATTTTGGGGAACCTTTTTTTGAAGAATCTTATTTTGGGGAACCTTATTCTTTATAGTTCTCATTTTAGCTCCTATCTGTCTGCCTCGGCGGATACCGCTTGGATTAAAACAACTAAGCCGATACAAGTCTGTTTTTTTGTTTAATTTGTATGGTTTTAGTATACATATTGCGCTTATTCCAGTAAACTGCTTAAAATTTATACCCTCGGAACCGGTTGTTTGAATAGTTTTTTGTGACATATCGGTTCTTTGTTCGTCATTTTTTTGGCATAAATTGCTTGTGTGCATCCTTTAGCGGAGCGATTTAATTACATAGGAAATTCCGCCGGAATTTCCTATGTAATTAAAAAGAGCTGTGCGTCAGCACAGCCCCTTTTTCCGGAATTTATCGGTTATAAATCTCATTATACAAATCAGCTAAATTATCACACATCAGATTCTTGCAGCTATTTACGTAGGTATCCCAATCCGCTTCAATATCCTTCTGTCCGGTGGCAAACTGCAAGGACCAACTATTCACATTATCAATCAGCGGAGTCTTCCAAAGATTAATCTGCTCATTTTCATCCTCGTTTCCCGCCACGGCAGGATTCAGCGGCTTCAGATCCCGGTACTCATTGCTGCGCCGGAAATAATCCTGCAGTTCGGGACTATAGGCATCGGTTGACTGAGCGGTGGTCCCGCCATAATAGAATACACCGCCGGCATAACCAAGTTCAATCCGCATATCCTTCTGATCATCGGAGGTCTGGGGAATTGCCAGGCCGCCGCAATACCACTGAGGCAGAAGCTGTTTGATTTCCATACCGCTATCGGTAACCACTTCATAGGTTTCGCCTTCCACACCCCACTTGGTCAAATCATAGGCTTCATCGGAATAAAACAGCCAGTCAACAAAACGCATCATTTTGATAAAGCCTTCTTCTCCCAGCTCCTCCAAAGCCTTGGACGCAATCATAACCCCATTTTCCAGCCGCTGATTTTCTGCTGTGTAAGAAGCGCTTCCCTTGGGATAAACGGTGATATACAGTTCATAATTACCGGCCCCTAAGGTACTGTCCAGATTCGCAAGATAATCAGCGTAAACTGATTTGTTGGTGCCTATAAGTACGGTATCACCGCGATAGAATGTCTGGCATGCCTGCTCATCGGTCTGGGTAAAGGTTTCAGGATCCAAAAGCCCGCCTTTAATGAACTTGTTCAGCATGGTAACAAACTCTTTGTAATCCTCTGAAATGGGGGCAAAATACCAGGAATCCGATTCGGCGTCATAGGTCATGCCATTTTCGGGGCTAATCGCCCAGCCGGCCGGCACTCCGTAAGTAGATCCCATCAGTTTCAGCAAATTACCGCCGGAACCGTCATCCCCCGGCCATCTATCCGACCAGATATAATCTCCGGCAGCACACATTCCTTCCGCCACCATATATTCCTTCACCGTCACCAGGCTGTCATACAAATCTTCCCAGGTCCAGTCTTTCTCCAGTGCCGTCACATCCACACCGGCCGCATCAAAGATATCTTTTCTGACAATCAAAGTATAATCCTGAGCTGCCGCTTCATGAAGACCCGGCAGGCGGTAGAATTTGCCGTCGGCTTTCCTCATGGTAGCCAAATCCGGCTCCATCTCATATTTTTCAACAAAATTAGTGAAATTAGGCATATACTCGGTCCAGTCGCTCACTGCCACAATGGCGCCGCCATCCACAAAGGTACTTTCAACATAAGTCTTAGGGATAATGTATGCGGACTGACCGGAGTTAATCATCAGCGATTTCTTCTCATCATAATCCGTACGGGCGATCATATAGTCCTTGAAATCAATGGTAACATTGGTAAGCTCCTGAATCTTATCAAAGATTTCCCAACTGTCCGTATACGGATACGCTTCATGATCACTCCAGAACATGGTGTAAGTAACCGGTTCATCGGAATAGAAGGTTTCTCCATAAGTATAACCCAGATCTTCCTCAGCCGCCGCTGTGCTTTCGCCGCTTTCCTGGGGGGGGCTGCTTTGTGTCCCGCTTACCGACGACGAACCGGTATCCGCGGCAGAATTGCCGCAGGCTGCCAGGGACAGAGTCATTATCAGACTCAATAACACACAAATCTTCTTTTTCATTCTACTTCCTCCTTATAACTTGCTTAATAAGCTGTATCTATTTCACCGGCTTCTGCCGGAAAATAACAAAGTTTCCGATTATACATCATTGTTGCTATGAAGCCCCAGGGCCAAACAGCGCCTATTCTTTCACACCGCCCAGCATCATCCCCTGGACAAAATATTTCTGGATAAATGGGTAGACACAGATAATCGGCAATACCATCAGCACCATGGAGGTGGAGCGGATGTTGGCCGCAATCTGGGCAGAGCCGGCGTCATTGGCGCCGATTTCGCTGGTAGTGGTGGCGCCCTGGATAATCTGGCGGATATAATAAGCCACCGGCCATTTGGAGCGGTTCTCCAGATAAAGAAAAGCATTAAACCAGTTACTCCAGTATCCGGCCATATAAAACAGCACCATCGTGGCAATTATGGGCTTGGATAAGGGGATTACAATCCGGAAAAACACACCGAATTTGGTCAGGCCGTCAATTTCCGCCGCTTCCTCCAATTCCCTTGGCAGCCCCATAAAGAACGAACGCATCAGCAGCACGTAATAAGTGCCGATCATTCCCGGCAGGATAAATGCCGCCACCGTATTACGCAGGCCCAGGGTGTTCATCAGCACATAATTGGGAATCAATCCGCCGCCGAAATACATGGTGAAGATAATAAAAGGACCAAAAAATTTATTTAACCGCAGCTCCGGTTTGGACAAGGGATATGCCAGCATGGCGGAAAAGAGCACCGACAAAACCGTTCCCACCAGGGCATACATAATGGTATTGCCATAATACTTAAGAAAATCCCCCTTGGAAAGCACCGACTGATAAGTCTGGAGCGTGAACTCTACCGGAAAAATCGTCACCCTCCCCTGGTAAATTGCCGCTTCCGAAGAAAAGGACTGGGCCACCAGGTACAAAAAAGGGTAAAAAGTAAATATTGTAATCAATATCAAAATAACCGTGTTGCATATAGTAAAAACCTTATAACCGGTGGATTCTTTTACCTTAGGCGCAGATACTGCCAAATCCGCTTTTGCCTGCTTTGCTGTTCTTGCCATTTAGTTTCCTCCTTACCATAATCCGCTGTCTGAGACTTTTTTGGATACCGTATTGGCAGCGGTTAAGAGCACCAGATTTATCAGGCCTTCAAATAACCCCACGGCCGTGGCATAACTATAATTGCCGCTCCCCACACCCATTCGGTACACATAGGTGGATACGATGTCCGCAGTTTCATAGGTCATGGAATTATATAAAAGAAATACCTTTTCAAAAGCGCCGCCGCTTCCCACCAGTCCGCCGATATCCAAAATCAGCAGGGTGGTTATGGTCGGCAGAATACTCGGCAGGGTAATGTGCCAGACCCGCTTGAAATGATTGGCCCCGTCGATTTGGGCAGCCTCATATAAACTGGGATTTATATTGGCCATCGCCGCCAGATACAGAATCGTCCCCCAACCAAGAGCCTGCCAGACTCCGGAAGTAACAAATATGGTGGGAAACCACTCCGGCAGAGAGATAAAGGGGATTGTATCCTTGCCTAATGCCTGAAGCAGAGTATTAATCGGCCCGTTGGTGGATAAAATCTCTTTTACCATACCGGCCACAACTACCATGGAAATAAAATGGGGCAGATAGGAAACGGTCTGGACGAACTTTTTCCAGGGCAGCCAGCGGACTTCATTCAGCAGCAGGGCAAAAATTAAGGTTGCCGGAAATCGTACCAGCAAATATGTAATATTCAGACTAAGGGTATTGCGGAACGCTCTCCAGAAGCTGCCATCACCGACAAACTGCTTGAAATATTTCAGACCGCTCCACTCATCTCCGAAAATACTGCTGCCGGCCCGGTAACGCCGAAACGCGATAATATTTCCAAACATGGGTATATAGCGGAAGACAATGTAATAAATGACAGGAATCATTAAGAATGCATATAGCCGCCAATTTTTCTTCACATGCCGGAGTAACGGCTCCGGCTTTGCCTTGACGGCCGGTGTTTGAATCTTTTTCTTCATTGCGCATCCTCCTCTAATTAATAACTGATTTATTCCTTTATTATTTAATTATAAACAGATATTGCAAAAAACGCTTATCACATCTTGCTTTCCCTGTGTTCAGTTATTGCTGCTTTTCTATACTTTTTTCAGGATATTGCTAAATACTTATTAATATGGTAAGATAGTACATGATAAATCCGTTCACAATCAAATATTTTCTTTTGTATGATTTGTGCAATTTGCCAACTATTGCCACAGTCCAAACCACAATTTCAGACTACCATACTGTCAAACAATAGCAGAAGCTGAGGAGACTTTTATTATGGAATCAATTTCTTTGCAATTTTTAAATGATAATCTATTGAATAAATATCAGCAGCATCAAACCGATCCTCTATACCGCCGGATACTGGATGGTAATTATGAATTGGTCAGTTATCTTCCCGGTTCCTCCATCCGCTTCTGGCTGAATGATGAAGCGCTGGATTATGCCACCCATTGGCATCCGGCCATCGAAATGATTATGCCGCTGGAAAACGGATACACCGTAATCGTGGGACAGGAGGAATTCCGGCTGGCTCCCGGTGATATTCTGATTATTCCTTCCGGTGCGCTTCATCATCTGATTGCGCCGCCTACGGGCACCCGGCTGATCTATTTGTTTGATTTTTCCATCTTATCCAAAATTAGAGGCATCTCTTACTTAACCCCTTATCTGTCACAGCCGACACTGATAAACCGGGAAAATCATGAGGAAATTTATGACAAACAGATCCAGCTGATGATTCGGATGTATATTGATTACTTTAGCGACAACAGCCTGCGGGAGCTTCTGGCTTATTCTCATTTATTGGAATTTTTCGCCACATTCGGCGGATATCGGATGCACTGTGAAGACGCCGTTCCTATCAGCAGTACCGGCATCAGGCATCATAAAGTATTGATGGAACGGCTGAATAAGGTTTTTGATTATCTGGAGGAGCATTACACGGAAGAGATTACGTTGGAAAAGGCCGCTGACATCGCCGGATTTTCTAAATTTCATTTTTCCCGGCAGTTCAAAAAATGCTCCGGTTATAGTTTTTATGATTACCTATGTTATCTCAGGATTAAGTCCGCCGAAAGTCTGCTGCCAAACCCCGAGCTTTCCATTACGGAACTTGCCCTGCAGTCCGGCTTTGCCAGCCTTTCCACCTTTAACCGGACCTTTAAGCGTTTTAAAAACTGTACGCCCACCGAATACCGGAATCTATATAATAGAAACGTCCACTCGTTGTAAGAACAATGATTCCGTGACAGAACCAAGGTCTCCGTGTTATTATCCGCGGAGACCTTAGTTTTATAAAGCGTTGTATCTGCCTTCATTGTAACCGTTCCCTGCCGTTAAATGAAGTTATTTCCCAAAGCAAAATGATTGAAAATCAAACTCCGAGCCCGGAAGGAAAACGAATTCCAATTTTCCACTGCCCCTAATTCCTTCCAGCTCAAATTGCTGTTCCCGGTAATCTTCACCTTTTCCGCCCTTAAACTCCACAATTTGCCGCACTCCCTCCCCATCCTCAGGAGTAAACAAAATATGAACCGTATTGGCTGTTAACGCCGTCCGGCCGCAGATGGCAAGCCTCCCGGCTCCATCTGTTCCAAAATCCATATCATCAAATACCAAGGTCACATTATTGCCAATTCCGGTCACCGCCTCTGCTTCCACAGTAAACCGGTCGCCGTAAATCTGACTGTACGCTGCTGCTGTCAACCGTTCAAAGGCCTTTTCATATTTCCGGAAGCAGAAACCCTTTATATGAACTTTATTATGAAGCAGAAAACCCAATGCGGCGATACCCCGAATTCGATAAGGCAGCCTCCAGGTAACCTCCTGGTACACATTCCAAAGCGACGGCATTTGGTAGATTCCGGTAAATAAATGGCGGCCGTCCTTATCTCCCGGTCTGCCCAGCCATATTTCCACCGGGTAAGCATCCCCTGACAGAGCAAATATCGGGATGGTAATCTCATCCGAGCCGGTTTCCCCGAAGTCAATATCCGCAAATACCACACCGCTGGCGCCGTCTCTGGAGGTAGCGACGCCTTTCTCGTTCCCATTGGTAATTTCCCCGATGGCTTCCGTAAACAAGCCGCCGGCAATAAATCCGTACGGATTAAGATAAGTCCGGCCGATTCCATGAGCATGAAGCTCCAGATGGGAAATCAGCTTGATTTTATCGGCGGCGCTTTTTGACAGGCAGCGTACCCAAAAGTCCCCGTCCCCCCAGGCCGTTACTTTAGCAAAATGAATGCTGCCTTGGGCTTCAACCGCTTCCACCTTGGCGAAGGGAACCTCGATCCCGCCTTTATTTACGACTTTCCAAAGCAGTTCCCGATCGGAAGCTTTTTCCGGCAAAATGCGCGCCTCGATCATAACCTGAGACTGCTCCGCCGTCAGACTCTGTCCTTCCGGCGCCCGCAGTTCCACCTTTCTTACGGGTATACTGCCGCTTCTTAAAGAGCCGCGGCCACTGCCGCTCCAATTCTCACCGGCACTGATTCCGGGCCGCACATCACAAGCGACGGCAGTCAGACTCACCCCGGCACTCGTAAGGCCGTCACCGGTTACCGTAACGGTGATTCTTCCGGCTTCCGGCCCGGTTCCCACCACTGCCAGGAGTTTCCCGTTAAACAGCTTCCGGCAGTTCGATTTATACTGGTCATAATCTGTACTGTCACCGTTGTCCAACCCCAGCAGCCGTCCCGGACCTTCCACCGAAACCGTAACATAGTCCATGGCATTTTCCACCGGATACCCATTCCGATCCACTGCCCCAACAGTCAGAAAGCACCGGTCTTCACCGTCGGCTTTCAGAACTTCCTTGTCTGCTTCCAGGGTAACGGCCGCCGGACTGCCAAAAGAATACCTGGTTTCCTCCGCGATAATATGGCCGTCTTCATGATAAGCCACCGCCCGGATATTTCCGTGGCAATAAGGCACCTGCCATTCTCCCAGGAGCTTCATGCCGTTCTTATGATCAATTTCCTGCCGGCCCCGGGACTCCCCGTTCACAAACAATTCCACCGCCGTCCCGTTGGTGCAGGCTCTAACATCCACCAGCTGGCCTTCATTGAAATCCCAATATGGGAATACATGTACCATGGGATTTGTCCCGGCGTCCGTCCATTCGGCCTGGAAAATATAATAAGTATCCTTGGGAAAACCGGCGGTATCCAGGTGACCAAAGTAGGAATTCTTCGTGTGGTAGGGGGTGGGTTCGCCGATATAATCAAATCCCGTCCATAAAAACTGGCCGAAGCAGTAATCCCGATCCCGGTCCATGGCAATACACCACTCCACACTTTCAGCTCCCCAGCTGGTAGTGGAATTCCCTAAGGCGGAGCATTGCTCGTCCTCGTCGGAAAGGATGGACGAGGACAGGGGAAAATGATAAACTCCCCGGCTCTGCACCACAGAAGCGGTTTCGCTGCCGTAAATAATCCAGTCCGGATGCTCCTGATGATGACGATCATAGTATTTTTCCGCATAGTTATAACCGGCTATTTTTACTAAATCGGCGCATTTCCTGGCATTTTCCCATGGCATGTAATTAGAGCCGATGGTGACCCGGGCATTTAATCCGGGATCGTGATACTCCACCTGCTCCTTGAGCCATTTGGTGATGACCGCCCCCCGCTCGTCCGCATGGGTATCATAAATTTCATTCCCAATAGACCATAGCATCAGACTGGGGTGATTCCGGTCCCGTCTAACCCAGCTGGCCACATCTTTAGCCGCCCAATCCGGAAAAAATCGGGCATAGTCATAGGCTGTCTTACTTTTCTCCCACATATCAAAGGCTTCACTCACCACCAAAAAACCCAGTTCATCGGCCATCTCCATTACTTCCGGCGCCGGCATATTATGGCTGGTGCGGATGGCGTTTACCCCCATCTCCCTCAGCCGGCGGAATTTCCTTTTCATGGCTTCCACGGAGAAGGCCGCGCCCAGACAGCCAAAGTCATGATGCTCGCATACTCCATGTACCTTAACCTGACGGCCGTTCAGCAAAAATCCCTGCCGGGGATGAAACTTCATGGTACGAAAGCCGATGGTCAGCCTCCGGACATCCACAGCCTCCGGACTGATTCCGTCAAACAGCTCCACCTGAAGCTGATAGCAGGAAGGGCTATCAATATCCCAGATTTGAGGTGACGGTACCACAGCTTTTATTTTCGCCTGCCCCCACACTGATCCTTCAGGTCCGATCCCTTCCGATCCAGTTCCTGCCGTCACATTACTCAGACCAAGTTCCTGTACCGGCTTCCCGTCCTTCCATAGCGTGTATCGGCAGGATCCGGTATCCCCGGGCTTTCCGGCCACCTCCGTATCCGCTTCCAAAAGAAAACCATCCTCACAGGGCCGGCTCACCACATAGGTGCCGTCGAAAGGTAAAAATATTTCCCCGCATTCCCGCAGCCAGACATTCCGGTAAATCCCGGCGCCGGAATACCAACGGCTGTTGGGGGCCTGATGTCTTACCCGCACCAAAAGCTCGTTGTTGCCGGTTTTAAGGGCCGGCGTTACATCCGCATCAAAGGTGGAATACCCATATTTCCACTCCTTTACCAGGATCCGGTTAAGATAAATCGCGCAGTCCATATAGACCCCTTCAAACCGGAGAAAAATGCGTCTTCCGTCCCCGGCTCCGAAGCTGCTTTCCAGATTCTTCACATACCAGCCGCAGCTGTCTTCATATAGATCCTCCACCTGATAAATCAGCCAGTCATGAGGGATATCAACCGCCATAAAACACTCCTGATCCTTCAGAGCATCCTCAAGAGAAGTCTCAAGTCCGGTTTTTAGAAATCTCCATCCGTTATTAAAGAGTATCATTAATATATCATCCGCCCTTTCTCATCCGGGACGCCGCTTTTCCGGTAAAAATATGAATTCACCTGATCCCGCCATTCCCTGGCGTTTTGTAATTGCTTTGCCAGCCTTTCCCGAATATTTACATAGGCCCGCCCGGACACCTTGCCGTCCAGCCCCTCCCACGCGGTAATCATTTCTTCCACTTCGATTACCCCTTCGAAATGACTGTCGTAAATATGCTGGATTACCGTCTTTCCCGCTGAAAGCCGATGTGTATATGGAACATGATGAAAAAATAACAACAGTTCTTCCGGACAGGTACTAATATCATTGTATCGGTCACCATTCGGCGGATAATACTGCCTGACATATCCGGTGCCGGTTTCGCTGCGGTCCATGCCAATTCCCAGATGATCCGCCCGATGATAGGTTCCCCACCTTGAATACTCATAGCCATCCACATTCGGTCCATAATGGCTATGGGGTTCCACCATCCAGCCGATTCCCAGCGGACTGGTATATTTTTCATAAGCCGGCCAGGAACTCATCAAAATATCCTTGACGGTATCCACTACCTGCCGTTCGCCGGAAAAGGTCATACGGATCCATTCTTCGGCAATTTCCTCCGCCGTCAATGACGTTTGATAGGAAAGTCTCCCGAATCCATATAGATTGGCGGCCGCAAGATCATTCCCTGTCCAGTTTGAATCATCACCGGTATTGCACACTGCCGCCATCCCTCCGTATGGATTCCGAAAGGTTTTGCCGCTGATAATCCTTGCCACCTGATCATCATGGGGCGCACAATATGTATGAAAATCCAGGATTTGCTTAAACATGGGAATCAGATAACAGATATCAATCTGATGCCCGGTGTATTCCTGGGCAATCTGTACCTCCAGCATCTGATTGGTGTGCTTAAGCCCGCCCAGTAAAGGCGATACCGGCTCCCGGACCTGAAAATCCATGGGCCCATTTTTAATCTGCAGAATTACGTTTCTATGATAATCCCCGTCCTGGGTGATAAAGTTATCATATCCGGCTCTGGCGCGGTCGGTCCTCCGGTCCCGCCAATCTTGGGTACAGTTATATACAAAACACCGCCAGATAATGATACCGCCGTAGGGTTTGATCAAATCGGCCAGCATATTGGCTCCGTCGGCCTGAGAACGGCCATAGGTAAACGGCCCCGGCCGCCCTTCGGAATCCGCCTTTACCAGAAAACCGCCCAGCCCGGGTACTGCCGCGTAAACCTCAGCTATTTTCTCCCGCCACCAGTCAATGACCTTCTCTTCCAGGGGATCGGCGCTTTCCGGTCCGCCAAGTTCAAGTGGTGCGGCAAAATTCAGGCTTATATAAAGCCGGATTCCATATCCCGAAAAGATTTTTGCCATTTCCGCCACTTGATCCAGATATATCGGCGTAATCAGCCGGGTTGCGGCGTCCTTAACATTAACATTGTTCATCACCACGCCGTTAATTCCGATACTGGCAGCCATCCTGGCATAGTCGGTGATACGTTCATCGATAATTATTTTATTCCTGCAAAAGAAAAAGGATTGACCGGAATAACCTCTTTCTATACTTCCGTCCATATTATCCCAATGGTTCAGCATCCGCAGGGGATTGTCCGGCGCAGACCGGATATCCGTCTCTTTCAGGGATTCCTCCATGGCGATGCGGCGCAGTAAATGGAACACTCCGTACAACAGACCGCTTTCATCCGCCGCCGAGACTGTCAGGACTCCTCCCGTTTCCTTGAGCCGGTATCCTTCCCCAGGGATATGATCATCCATTGTCTTTCTCAGCACAATGCCATGTGACAGTTCCTTTCCCTGAACGGATACCGGCTCCGCCCCCAGCATCCCTTTTATTCCCGCTTTCAGTTCCTTAACGGCGTTACCAATAATATCCCTGCCCGCATCAAATCCCCGGATTTGGTAATATCCGCAATAACCGCCATTATCCTCCGAATCCTTACGTTCATATTTCAGCCATAAATCCGTCCATTTTTTGATATTATCCATTTTTCCCATGCTTATACCCCATGTCTGCTTTAGCGGATCCACTGTTCTTCCGGTATTGTCAACACCGCTCTCAACACTTGCCGCCCCGTCAGCTCGCTGCTGCGGGCGTCCGGCCCCTGTCCCCCAACGGTGACTTCCGCCGTTCCCGGCCGAACCTTAAGTCTGCCCAATTCATCAACGAGTCCGAAGGCTTCCGGCAAAAGCCGAAACTCCACCCGCTGCTTAGCTCCCGGCTCCAGGAATAACTTACGGATCCCCTTTAGCTGTCCGTTAGGAGTATCTTCCCCGTGGATTTTTACATAGACCTGAACGGTTTCCCGACCGGCTCTGCTGCCGCTGTTTGTAACATACGCCGATATGAGAATTCCTTCCGTACCCACTTCGTCAGCGGAAACACTCAGGTCTCCATAGATAAAATCGGTATAGGAAAGTCCGTATCCGAACGGATATAATGCTTCTCCTTTCATATAACGATAAGTCCGGTTCTTCATACTGTAATCGGTAAAATCCGGCAGTTCTTCGGTGGAGCGGTAAAAGGTAACCGGCAGCTTACCCTCAGGAATCCGCTCACCGAAGAGAATATCGGCAACCGCTCTTCCTCCCTGGGCGCCGGGATACCAGGCCTGAAGAATGGCCGGTACATACTGATCCGCCCAATTCACCGCCAGCGCACTTCCTGATAACAGAACCAGCACCATCGGCTTTTTGCTGTCATAAATAATTTCCAGCACTTCCTGCTGGATGCCCGGCAGGCTCAAATCCGGTTTGTCCCCGCTGGCAAACTCGTTCCCCTGGTCACCTTCTTCGCCTTCCAGACTGGCATCCAGTCCCATACAAGCAATAACGACATCGGCACTGTCACAGATCGCCTTCACTTCGGAAATGCGATCATTTTCCACACCTAATCCCTGGAGCCTCCCGCGGCACAGATGGCAGCCTTCCGACGCCATCACCCGGACTTCTTCTCCCAGATATTCCTGGATCCCTTCCAGCACTGTAAAGTACCGGGAAGCGGTTCCCTCATAATTGCCGACCAAAGCTTTCCGGTTATTGGCATTGGGTCCAATGACCCCCAAGGTCTTAATCCGGCTTTTGTCAAGCGGAAGCAGTCCGTTCTCGTTCTTTAAAAGCACCACACTTCGGGACGCAGCTTCCCGGTTTAGTTCCTGCATATTTTTGCTGTCAACCACAGTATAATCAATCTCATCGTAGGGATTTTTGCCTTTTTCATCAAATACACCCAGCTTCATCCGGGTAGTGAACAAATTAACAAGCGCCTCATCCAGCCGCCGTTCGTCCACTAAGCCTTCTTCCACCGCCTGTTTCAGATAGTGGTAGAGGTTGCCGCAATTAAGATCGCAGCCGTTATTCATTGCCATAGCCGCCGACTCCACCGGAGTATCCGTTACATGATGCCCTTCATGGAAATCCTTAAGCGCCCAGCAGTCACTTACCACATGCCCTTCGAAGCCCCATTGCTTTCTGAGTATATCAATCAGCAGCTGACGGTTCCCACAGCAGGGATATCCGTTAACACAGTTATAGGCTCCCATGACTGCTTCCACATGACCTTCCTGTACGCAGGCTTTAAATGCCGGAAGATAAGTTTCATAAAGATCCTGCCGGGATACCACGGCATTAAAGCTGTGCCGGATATCCTCAGGCCCGCTGTGGACAGCGTAATGCTTGACGCAGGCGGCTGCTTTCAAATAATTTTCATCATGGCCCTGAATTCCTTCCACGAAACGAATCCCCAGCCGGGATGACAAGTAAGGATCCTCCCCAAAGGTTTCATGGCCTCTGCCCCATCTGGGATCACGAAAGATATTAACATTGGGAGACCAAAAAGTCAAACCCTTATAGATATCGGTATCCCCGTAGCCCTGCTGCATATTAAACTTGCCCCGTCCCTCCGTGGCAATGGCATCCGCCACCGTTTCGATAAAATCTTCATCAAAGGTGGCGGCCAGGCCGATTGCCTGGGGAAACACCGTGGCCACTCCGGCCCGCGCCACTCCGTGCAATGCCTCATTCCACCAGTTGTACGCTTTAATTCCGAGCCTTTCAACCGCCGGAGCCTGGTGCATGGTCTGCTCCACCTTCTCTTCCATGGTCATCCGGGCCACTAAGTCACGGGCACGCTCTCTGTACTTTTTGATTTTATCATGATTATTTACCAGTTCCATAACTACCTCCCTATACCTGTCGTTTTCTGTCTTGCAGCTACTGTTCACGGCAAACGCTGTTCATAGCAGCGTCTTGCCCATTGATTCCCGCGAGCAATGAGCCAAGCGCAGGAATGCTTTTCTCCTGCATTTGGCGAATGCCGCGAGGGTCAAAGACCCCGTAACAAGCTGGATGCCCCGTAGCTTGCTGCGGGGTCTTTGACTTCAATATTGGGTATAACCAAAACCCAATATGGTAAAGAAACGTTCTTCCTGGCCGGCAGCCATCCGCACCGTCACATCATGCCAGCCGGTTTCCGGCGCATTCAAAA
>Ga0153972_1000235_pt1 | contig 16694 bp, 18 predicted proteins | sample TSGA056MetaG_FD_104732 | JGI IMG/M metagenome (GOLD analysis project Ga0153972, IMG submission 104732) | Attine ant fungus gardens microbial communities from Georgia, USA - TSGA056 MetaG | ecosystem: Host-associated > Fungi > Mycelium > Unclassified | place: USA: Georgia, George L Smith State...
CACCATGCAGGATCAGATGTGGGTATGTCTGACAAAAATGAAGCAAGTACTTGAAGATGCAGGAAGCTGCCTGGATAATGTGTTCAAGACCTTTATTATGCTAAAGGACATCAAGGACTATCCTGTTATGAGAGCTACCGAACTCAAATTTTATCAAGAGTATGCTCCTGATCTGGTTGAACATCCCCCTGCGAGCACAATTCTTCAGGCAGGATCGCTCGCAAGACCTGAGTTTTTAATTGAGATTGAGTGTAATGCCGTTGTCAACAAAAAGCAGTAAGACTCACAGTAAAGTGAGTGAAGCTTAGATATCAGATATGAAAGGGTGGAGAGAATGAAAAGATTATTCGCATATTTACTTGCATTAGTTATGGTGCTCGCCCTGTTTGCCGGATGCAACGGAAGTCAAGAGACACCGGAAGTCAGTAATGTCCCAAATCCATCGACGGATAACGCAAACGGCAACGATGTATCAGGGGGTAAGGAATACATTCTTGTTGGTCGCGTGGCGCCGCTTACCGGAGCTATTGCGAACTTCGGAGCAGGCACTCCATACATCGAAGAGGCGGCAGTTGAAGCTATCAACCAGGATGGTGGAATTTACATTGAGGAATATGGCAAAAAGCTCCCGATAAAATTTATTATTGCAGACTCTGAGAGCAACCTGACGAAGGCTTCTGAGGCCGCCACAAAGCTCATACTTGAAGATAAGATTGACATTATGATTACTTCACACACAGCCGACACCGTCAACAGCGTCGCCGCTGTATGTGAGCGTTATCAAATTCCATGCATCTCAGTTGACGCTCCATTGGATATGTGGCTGGACGGCGGACCTTATAAGTATAGCTACCATGCCTTTTTCAACAGCGAGACTGAGCTTAGCGCTTTTTCCGCATCTTGGGAGATTATCGATACCAACAAGAAGGTAGGACTTCTCTGCGCAAATGACACAGAGGGTACACTCTTTGCCGAAGGTATGTCCGAGATCGCTAAAACCCTTGAAGGCTATACTGTCATTGATCCCGGCAGATTCACAAGCGGAACGAACGATTTTACAAGTATTATCAATAAGTTTATTGCTGAGGACGTCGAAATAATCTGTGGACCCGTCATTACTCCAGACTTTGCAACATTTTGGAAACAGAGCTTGACAATGGGCTTTGTCCCCAAAATCAGCGCTATTGACAAGGCTAACCTCTATCTCTCTGACGTTATTGCCTATGGCGATAACATTGGAAACGGTCTCTTGTCCGAGGTTTGGTGGGATGCATCCATGCAGACAGAATCCAGCCTTACCGGTCAAACAAGCCAGGAGCTTGCAGATATGTATTTGGCATATAACACGAGTCTTCAGTTTGCTCCATCACCAATTGGGTTTAAACATGCCTGTGTCGAGCTGCTTGTGGACGCGCTCCAAAGGGCACAGTCCCTCATCCCCGATAAGATTTTAGCTGCCCTTGACGAAACAAACCTCGATACGATTGTCGGACATATTGAATACGATAAGAATCACGCATGTGTTATGGATATCGCTATCGGGCAATGGGTTGTCGATGATGACGGGAACTGGAAGCAGAACATTGTCTCTAACGAGTACCTGACCAGCATACCCCTAAGCGGGTCTGCGGTCGCAATTCCAGGCTCCGAGGACTAAACGCTTGTTCTTTGCTGACGGGATAGGCGTACCCTATCCCGTCAGCAAAAACTGTTCTAGACAAGCTCAGTTTGATACAAAATACAGCTTTACTTTTGGAGGTTTTGTTATTGAATGAAATACTAAATGTCAAGGAAATCGGCATATCTTTTGGTAGCAATGAGGTATTGAAGTCCGTCAACTTCACTCTCTATGAAAATGAAGTGCTGGGCATAATCGGACCTAATGGCGCCGGAAAAACAGTACTCCTCAACATACTGTGCGGAATACTGTCGCCTCATAAGGGCAGCATTGTGTTTGAAGGCAAGTCTATTTCTAAGCAGAAAATCGCAGAACGCTGCCGGATGGGGTTCGGAAGAACATTTCAGGTGCCTCGTCCGTTTGAAAAAATGACGGTACTGGAGAACATTATGGTTGGCAGCGTGTTTGGCGGCGGATTAAGTGAAAAACTCGCTAAGGAAAAGGCTGAGGAGATAGCCGCTTTTATCGGGCTTGAGGACAAGCTCCTATGGTTCGCCGGAAAGCTAGGGCTATTAGAAAGAAAAAGGCTCGAAATCGGCAGGGCGCTGGCAACTGCGCCAAAGGTGCTGCTGCTGGATGAGGTCGGTGGCGGGCTTACTGAATCGGAGGTCGGGAGCATAATAGACCTTGTTAAGAAACTGAAGACAAGCGGTCTTAGCATTATTTGGATTGAGCATATAATCCGAACCATGCTTGAGGGAACTGACAGAGTTCTTTTAGTCGCAAATGGTACGGATGTAATCTGCGGTCCTCCGACTGAGGTCATGTCTTCCAGAGCAGTTCGAGAGGTCTACATGGGAAACGAGGGTGCCTAATATGAGTATGCTCGAAGTGAAGGACATAGAAGTTTATTATGGTGACTTTCAAGCCATAAATAAGGTTTCAATAAACGTCGATAAGGGGGATGTCGTCTCCCTGATCGGAGCAAACGGCGCAGGAAAATCTACTCTTATTAACGCAATTTGTGGTATAAACAAAACTCGTGCCGGAAGCGTAACATTTTTGGGCAAGGATATAACTAAGGAGAAAACGAGCCATATTGTCTCACTAGGTCTTACCTCTGCGCCGGAGGGCAGTCATTGTTTTGAAAAAATGACAATTCAGGACAACCTTCTTATGGGTGCCTACCTCTGTAAGTCATCAGCCGAAAGAAAGCAGCGGCTTGAAGAGATATATGAGCTGTTCCCCATGCTCAGAGAGAAGGCGAAGCAACTCGCCACCTTTCTTTCGGGTGGACAGCGGCAAATGCTGTCAATAGGAAGAGCCTTAATGACTCAGCCAAAATTGCTTATTTGTGATGAAATTTCACTGGGTCTGGCCCCAGTTGTTATCAAGGAAATATATTCCCAGATTGAAAAAATCACCCAAAAGGGAGTCACCCTATTAATCATTGACCAAGATGTAAGCCGTAGCCTTTTCCATTCAAAATACGCTTATGTTATGCTTGAGGGCAAGATTGTGATGGAGGGAAAGTCCTCCGATATGAATATTGACGAAGTCAATGACGCATATTTCGGCATTAACTTCAGCAAAAAGGAGTGAACTCAATGCTTCAATACCTTGTTCAGGGCATTCTTCTCGGTGGTCTTTATGCCATCATAGGTATCGGAATGTCGCTTGTATTCGGAATTATGCGATTGACTAACCTAGCTCACGGGGACTTAATGATCCTGAGTTCATATACTGCGCTGACATTCTGCGAATTGCTTGGTGGAAACCTTATTCTGGCAGCCATTCTTACGATAATTACTATGATAATAGTCGGCTTTTTTATCCAGGGTTTTCTTCTTAACAACATTCTGGATAAGGGCTCTGAGCCGGCGCTGTTGGTTACTTTTGGCGTGTCTGTCTTTCTGGCGAATCTGCTGCATAAAATCTTTAGCGCCGACTATCGCGGGCTAGCCAATTCCCTCTCCAACACTAAAGTCATTTCCACACCGGCGGTCTCAATATCAGCGATGTATCTGTTCAGCTTTTTAGTTGCGATTCTGCTCATCACAGGCTTGCATCTTGTCATGCAATACACGAACTTTGGCCGCTCAATCAGAGCCACTTCGGATAATGCGATGGCTGCTAGTCTTACAGGAGTGAATACTAAGAAAACATATATTTACGCTATGATGCTTTCAATGGGCGTTACAGCGGTTTCCGGTGTGCTTATCGGTTGTACATATACCTTTAACGCTTCCGTCGGGTCTTCTTATCTTATTATCGCCTTTGGCGTTGTTGTCATAGGCGGAATGGGAAGTCTGGTCGGCACGCTGGTCGGAGGAATCGTCCTCGGTGTTGCACAGCTGCTGGGATCATACTTTTTTGGCTCGGGCGTACAGATGCTGGTAGCGTACGTAGTGCTGCTCATTGTCCTTGCGACTCGGCCAAACGGCCTTTTTGCACGCGGCGCAAGAAAATAGGGGGGCTGAATATGAAAAACACAACGCAGCATTTATCTGCAAGAAAATTCAAAAAAGTAGGAAAGTACTCAGCGCTCGCTATCATACTTATATTGCTGGCCACACTCCCACTGCTGAATAACAGCGCATATTTGGTCTCGCTCGTAACTCTTATCATGATTTATATGGCGCTGGGCCAAATGTGGAACCTGTTAGGTGGCTATGCAGGCTTGCTATCCCTTGGTATGCAGGCGTTTATCGGTATTGGAGGTTACTCCCTTGCCGTTCTCTCTGTGGATTATGGAATGAATATTTTCGTCGCCGTGCTGATAGGAGGAGCATTGTCGGTCTTGTTTGGTCTTGCCGTATCACCCGCTTTATTTAAAATGACTGGTGTCTACTTTGCCATTGGAACGTGGGTCATAGCGGAAGCCTTGATGATTTTCTTCTCCAACTGGAGTGTGGTTAAGTACGCAAAGGGTATCATGATTAAAACAGTTTACCACCTGAGCGGTACGCAGATTTATTATATTGCGGTTGTTTTGGGCATCGCCTCCGTATTAATAGTTTTCTTAATCATGCGTTCAAAAACCGGATTGTCTCTCATGGCAATGCGCGATAACCCGGGTGCCGCAGAGGCAATGGGCGTAAAGATATTCAGCACAAAGCTTAAGTGTTATATGATAGCCTGCTTCATCACTGGTATTGCCGGAGGAGTAATGTATATTAACTTGGCAAATATAACCCCCAGCGCCAGTATTAGTACACAATGGACAATCGCAATGACATTTATGGTAATTATTGGCGGTATCGGAACCATGGAGGGTCCGATAATAGGTTCGGTCATATATGTCTTACTCACGCAATATCTATATAATTTCCCCGGTAGCGCTATGATAATACTTGGAGCAATCGCAGTAATTGCAATAATGATAATGCCCAATGGAATTATGGGCACCATCCACAACAAAACAGGATTTGAGATTCTGTCGCCCAGGAGAACGCTGTCTCCAAGTATAAAGGATATTTTGAGAGGATCTGCCTCAGATACCAACAGGTGAGTTATACACGTTTTCAGACAAATAATATGCGATAATACTGATTCCAAGCAAGGCGCGCTGAAGTGTGCCTTGCTTTTTCAAAATTACAGGATAAGGTGGCGCATGTTCCAACAAAAGATATAAAGATGAAGCTGACGGCCATAAAGCGGTAGGGTTCACTGACGGATTTAACCCGCCCTATACCCACGCTTGAGGCCGCTGTTCCGGTACTGGCCGGATACACTGTAGCCGGGCGGAACAAAGACTCTAATATAATATTAGTTATTGAAGCAAAATGGCGGGAAAAGCACTTTTGGTTTACAAATGAAAAGCGCTATAAAAAGATTGAGGACACGTTAAGAAAAGCATACAACGATCAAATTGTAAAACAGCAAAAGTATCTACAGTCATTAGATAGTCCTTACAAAGTTTTGATGACTATTGTAAAATAGGAAAAAATCCCTGGTCAACCGAAAGGCTGACGCAGGGATTTTTCCGTCGTTTCACCGTCTATAGACGATCCCAAATGTACCGTCTAGAAAAACAAAACTGGGGTTCGGATTTGAATTGTAATGGCGGAAGAGGTGGGATTCGAACCCACGGTACCTTGCGGTACACCGCATTTCGAGTGCGGCTCGTTATGACCACTTCGATACTCTTCCATGATGGTTGAAGATATAGACAACACTAAAAAGATACCACGTTTTGCGATAGAATGTCAACACCCGATTTGATGCTTAAGTTTTTGGGAACTTTTTCTCACTATTTTCGTCTTAAAAAATAAGCCAATTAAATATTTGGAGGGATAAATATGAAAAAGAAACTATCGCTTATTCTTGTAGCAATCCTAATCATCGCAGCACTTTCAGGTTGTGGCGCATCAAATGACAACGCCAATTTGTCAAAAATCAGTCCAACGCCAATGGTAGATATGCAAAGCTACGATTCCGCTCAGTCCGAAGTATTTTATGAAGAAGAAGTTAAGACAATTGCCCCCTCAAGCGTCCTAGAAAGCTCCAATGCAAAGCTAATCTTTACGGCTCACATGGAGCTTGAAACCTTGAATTTCGACTCTGCCGTAGCTTCTCTGCAAAGTCTGGTTGAAAGCATGGATGGCTACATTCAGGACACAAGTCTCAATGGCTATGGCACATATCGTTATGCGACCTACACCGTGCGCATACCTTCGGCAAACTTCGCTGACTTCTGCAATCAGGCCGGCGAGGAATGCAATCGGCTAAGCTTCAGTTCCTCCAGCGAAAACATTAGCGAGGCATATTACGACCTTGAGTCCCGCCTGAAAACACAGAAAACAAAGCTTGAACGCTTGCAGGATCTTCTTTCAAAGGCAGAAAACATGGAGGATATTATCACACTTGAATCCGCCATTTCCGAAACTGAGCTTGCAATAGAAAGCTACTCTGGCAGCCTAAGAAGGTATGATGCTCTTGTTGATTATTCTACTGTCTACATCAGTCTCAGCGAAATTTATAAGCTCAGCTCCGTAGAGCCTGCTGTTTCCGGCTTTGGTGCAAGGCTTGGCGTTGCAATTTCCTCAGGTCTTGCCAATTTTACCTCAGGAGTGCAAGACTTTTTACTTGCAATTGCATACAACTGGGTAATTGCCATGTTCTTTGTGATTATTGCTGTTGCAATTGTTCTTCTTGTGGTAAAAAGCCGACATAAAAAGCGAGCAAAAATCTCAAAATCAGACGAAGAAGCCTAACTATCTTCTCTTGCCCCTGTGGCGGTTCAAAATTCCCAGCACTGCACCGCAAACACCACCGACAATATGGGTAAGCTGCGAAACATTGTCCGACAGAACAAAACCGTCATAAATTTCATTGCCAACATAGAAAACGAATACAAACACAAGCGTCAGCGGAATTCCTCCGCCTTGCATTCCACCAAGAGATGCCATAATAATCATCATAAAGACAATGCCTGACGCCCCCATAAGTGCAACTCCGGGGAAGAAAACCCACTGGATAAGCCCCGATACCAAGGCAGTGATTGCAATTGTGCCAAATATCGTTCTGCTGCCATAACGCTCCTCCAAGGTTGGACCAAGCGTTAGCATCAGGACGATATTTCCCGTATAATGGGCAAGGTCGGCGTGCCCCAAAACATGGGTGAAAAAGCGCAGATAAGTCAGCGGATCTAAAAGCGAAGACCTGAACACGCAGAAAAACTTATACGTGAATGAACTGCCCAGAAAATATGAAGCGATTAGAACAATAAGCGCAATAAGCGCAAATGTCAGCGTAGTCGGTGCATTGTACTGAAAAATAATCCTTCGTTTTTTCAAAGTTTGATACTCCCCAAATTTTAATCTAAGTCTATTCTTACTCTCTTGACAAGCAGCGACGAAACTAAGCCTATACAAAGCCCCGTAACAACCGCCGAAACGCACAGAGCAGGCAGCCAAAAAACAATGACACCCGAATTAATCACAATAGCCGCAACCGCAATCTGCGCAACATTATGCAAAACCGCACCTGCCACACTGACGGCAGCGCACGAAAACTTGTCCCATTTACGCAGCAGCGACATAACGCATAAACTTACGCACGCACCTGCCAGGCTAAAAGCGAAGCTGATCAAATTCCCGAAAAGCAGCGCCACGATGAAAACACGGATAATCGAAACTGCCGCAGCCCCCTTTGCACCGATTTTGTAAAGCGCAAAAACTATTGCAATATTCGGAAGTCCCATCTTGATGCCCGGTACGGTAAAGAAAAATGGCACAATAGACTCAACATAACTTAAAATCAGTGCCACGGCTATCAACAAGCCATAAAGTGTAACCTTTTTTGCCTTCATCCTTGTCACCCCACGACGGCGTCTAAATCGCCATCCTTGCCGCCCTCAATGGTAATAATCGTCTTATTCGGCAGACATACTATAGACTGTCCTTCATAAGAGATTTCTCCCTGGTGCACGCAAACATGGTCAGGGCAGCTTGCCTCGATTATACCGGCTTTGCCGTCCGCAATAACAAGCGTATTAGTATGTTCACCCTCCCCAAGGACAACCGCTGCGTCCTGATCAAGCGGCAGGCGCATTTGCTCTGTACCGCCAATTGTAACGACGGCAACAGCTCCCTGACGTTTTGTACCGGCCGAAACCGCAAAAATTACCGCAGCAATAATAAGCACCGACGTAATTAATAAAATATCGTTTTTGTATTTTTTAATGAATTTCATACCGTTATTGTACAATAAAGGCCCCGGAGGCGCAAGAGCCTCCGGGGTCTTTAATTTTTAAACCAGAGTAGGTCGTAAGATAATGCAGCCCGGCTTGCAGACCTCGACGCACGCACCGCAACCTGTACATTTCTCATAGTCGATAACTGCAAGATTGTCAATTACAGTAAATGCGCCTTGTTCACACGTCTTCTCGCACATTTTGCATGCAATGCATCCATTTGTGCAAGCCTTTCGTGTAACAGCGCCCTTGTCGTGATTGCTGCACGCAACCATAACCTTATACTCGACGGGTATAGTCTCAAGCAAGTTATTTGGGCAAGCCCTTGTGCAAATACCGCAGCCTGTGCACAAACGCGGTTTAACGTGTACAAGCCCATTTTCGAGGTAAAGTGCGCTCTCAGGGCAAATCTTTACACAATCGCCAAGACCAAGACAGCCATATGGACACTTGCCCTTGCCGCCAAAAAACAGCTTTGCACCGGCGCAGGTATCGACGCCACGATAGTCCATTTTATCCTCTGTAACATCGCAATCGCCGCAGCAATTAACGGCTACAACTTTACGTGCAACCTCGCCGGCAGTTCTCCCAAGAACCTCGGCAAGTCCGCTTGCAGCGTCAGCGCCACCGGGAGTGCAAAGTGAAACAGACAGGCTCTCATCCTCAACAAGAGCCTTGGCGTAACCGTCACAGCCTGCAAAGCCGCAGGCACCGCAGTTTGCGCCCGGCAGGCACTCTCTTGCAAGGCTTATTCGCTCGTCCTCATGCACATACATAACCTTGGACGCAACGGACAGAATTATGGCGCAGATAATGCCGATGGCAGTCACAACAATGACTGCAGTAATAATTGGTGTCATATCATTTCCCCCTTAACCGAACAGGTTTTCCACGATTCCGGAAAACCCAAAAAAGGAGACGGACACAATTGACGCCGCAACAAGAGTTATCGGAATGCCCTTAAAGGCCTCAGGCGCGTCGTTTTGCTCAATACGTCCACGAACACCCGAAAACAAAACCATAGCGATCAGGAAGCCAAGGCCGCTGCCAAATGCGTTAACCATAGCAGGCAGGAAACCATAGCCCAAGTCGATATTGTTGATGCAAAGACCAAGAACAGCGCAGTTTGTTGTGATAAGAGGAAGATAAATGCCAAGTGACGCATGAAGCGACGGCATATTTTTCTTCAGAATAATCTCAACCAGCTGAACCAGAGCCGCAATTACAAGAATGAATACTATTGTCTGTAAATACTGAAGCTCAAATCTATTGAGAATAAACTCCTGAATCGGCCATGTGACGGCCGTCGCAAGAAGCATAACGAAGATAACCGCAATGCTCATTCCCGTTGCCTGATCCAGTTTTTTCGAAACCCCCAAAAACGGGCAAATACCAAGGAACTGCTGCAAAACATAGTTGTTTACAAGCGCCGAGGTCATAATAATAGCAATCAGTGCTTTAAAATCCATTATTCAATTACCCCCTCTTTTGCGCAGGTGCTTCTTCCGCAGGAGGAAGCACTCGGGCAACCATCGCAGCCAAATTCGTCACGTGTTACGCCCTTGCCCTTTGAAGCATGATTAATAATCGCAATCAGGACACCGAAGATAAGAAATCCGCCGGGCGCCATTGTTAGAATAGAAACATGGTTATCCGCAAGCACAGGGATTGAAAAACCATACCAAGTGCCGTTTCCGATAATCTCACGAATGCTTGCCATTGCAAACAAGGTCAGCGTAAAACCAACACCCATGCCAATCGCATCAAGCGCAGAATCAATCACACCGTTCTTGCTTGCAAAAGCTTCCGCCCTGCCAAGAATGATGCAGTTTACAACGATTAGCGGAAGAAATATGCCAAGCGAGTCGTTAAGGTCAGGCGCAAACGCAGAAACTATCATCTGCACAATTGTAACAAAGCTTGCAATCAGAACTATATAGCATGGAATGCGCACCTTGTCGGGAATAATTTTTCTAAGGGCAGAAATGACAATATTTGAGCAGAGCAAAACCGCAGTTGCCGCGACTCCCATACCGATGGCGTTGGACGCCTGCGTCGTAACGGCAAGCGTTGGGCAAGTTCCAAGCAGAAGAACCAAAACGGGGTTCTCCTTAACAATGCCCTTTGTCAGCACACTAAGTTTATTACTCATCACTTGACCTCCTTTACCAGTTCATATGCCGCAAAAGCGTCTCTTATTGCATTCATGTAATAGTTGCTCGAAATGGTCGAGCCTGAAATAACTGAAACTCCTGCAAGGGTGGCATCTTCGCCAACGTACTGGTCTGTATACCACTGCTCAGTTGTCTTTGAGCCAAGACCTGCTGTCTCCTTGTGGGATAGGGTCTTAACCGCTGTTAAATATCCATCCGCGCCGATGCCGCAGATAAGGTTCATCGTGTCCGCTCCGCCATATCCGTTGCTTGTAAGCATGAATACAAATCCGCTGCCGTTTAAAGCCTTGTAGACATCTGTAACAGCTTCTGGCAGACCCGAAACCTCAACAGCTTCAAATCCATCATTGCCTGCATCCGGCAAAACCTCGAGCCTTGCGGCTTCGGCACGCTCTGCCTTCATGTCTTCAATTATCGGAGCGGTCATATTGTTTGTAAACGCAAGCAAAGTTGCCAATACAAGGCAAATAATCGTGAGCACCGCAATAGGAGCTACAAAGTCTTTCTTAACACTTGATGTCTTCCTCATGCCTTAACACCCCCAAGCGGCTTTTTCGCTGTAAACATAGAAATATATGGAGTGAAAATGTTCATAAGCAGAATTGAGAACGATACACCTTCCGGGTAGCTGCCCCACAGGCGAATTAGAACCGTAATCAGACCGCAGCCAATTCCGAATACCAGTCTACCCTTAGAAGTAGTGGGAGTTGTGGCATAATCCGTTGCCATAAAGAATGCGCCGATGAATAGTCCGCCGCCCATCATGTGCATAGTGCCAAACTCGAACGATCCGCCATAAAGGCTGGTCAGGAGAAACACCGTAGCGATAAATGTCACAGGAGTGTGCCATGAAATAACCCGGCGAATCATCAGATAAAGTCCCCCGATTAAAAGCGCAAGTGTGCTTGTTTCGCCAATACAGCCGCCACGATTGCCAAGGAACATATTAAGTATCGACGGCACTGTGCCGCCCTCACTCCCCATTGCTGAGAGGGGCGTTGCGCTTGAAACAACATCGCTGGGATTTATAACTGCAATCCAGTCGCCCGAAGCGACCCATGTTGTCATCGGTCCTGCAAACGCAATAAGCATTATGATTCTTGCCGTGATGGCAGGGTTTGCAAAGTTTTGACCGATGCCTCCAAAAAGCTGCTTAACAACAACAATTGCAAAAAATGCGCCGATTACTACCTGCCAAAGCGGAATTGCAACAGGCAGGTTTAGGGCAAGAAGCAACCCCGTAACCGCAGCGGAAAGATCCCCAATGGTCGATTTGTGCCTGCAAATTTTCTGAAAAACAAACTCGCAAAGCATACAAACGGCAACACACAAAACTTCAATCAAGAGCGCCCTGAATCCAAAGAAAATCACGGACGCAACAACAGCAGGCAAAAGCGCAATTAAAACGTCTCTCATAATGCTGCTGGTGGTATCCTTTGCCAAAATGTGAGGTGAGGCGGAGACTATGAACTTATTTTCCATTGTCAGTTTGCCTCCTTTTCCGAAACTGCGTTTTTCTTTTCTTCCTCTGCCTTTTCTTCGGCAATGTGCTTGTTAAGAAACGCCTTTGCAAGCCTGTTTCCCTGCAAAAGCTGCCTTTTTGCAGGGCAAACATAGCTGCAGCAGCCGCATTCAATGCAAAGATTAACCTTCAGTGCCTTCAGCAAATCCCCCTTGCGGGCCATGTATGCGCTTTCAATCGCAACCGGAGTAAGATCTACAGGGCAAACTCCCACACATCTGCCGCAGCGAATGCAGTTTGTCGGTTCGGGAAGATCTGCATCTTTTTTGTTAAACGCAAGAATTGCGTTAGTGTTTTTAAGAATAGGCTCCTCAAGGTCATAGACGGCAATGCCCATCATCGGACCGCCATACAAAACCTTTGCAGGCTCGCTCTTAAATCCGCCGCAAAACTCAAATACATCCTTCATCGATGCACCTATAGGCGCAATAACATTTTTTGGTTCTTCAACGCAGCTGCCGTCTACTGTCACGATTTTTTCCGTAAGCGGCATACCCGTCTTGATATATTTTGCAATACAAGCAAGCGTTGTACAGTTTACAACAATTGCGCCAACGTCAATCGGAAGCTTGCCTTCCGGCACAATTTTTCCCACCGAGTTATAAATCAGCACCTTTTCAGCGCCTTGAGGGTAAACGGCGGGAAGCGCCATAATTTCAATGCCGCCCTCATCCTTTGTAAGCTCTTTAAGCTTCTTAATGCACTTCGGCTTGTTATCCTCAATACCAATTACCGTGCGCTTTACCTTCAAATATTTTTGAAGAAGCTTGACGCCCTCAATAACCCACTGCGCATCGTCAATCATGGTTCTTGTGTCGCTTGTTATGTATGGCTCGCACTCGGCACCGTTAACGATAACAGCCTCAATTCTTTCCAAATCGACCTTTAGTTTAACTGCGGTTGGAAAACCTGCGCCGCCAAGTCCAACAACCCCGCTGTTTTTAACAGCCTCCAAAAAGCTGTCAAGATCTGTGACCTCAGGCGGTTCTAACCCCTCTAGGATCTCCTGATTTCCGTCTGTCTCAATAATAATCGTTGTAACATACTGCCCGTTTGCTGACAAGATATCGTCAAGTTTTTTAACCTTTCCCGATACACTCGAATGAATGGGCGATGAAACAAAGCCGCCGGCCTCCGCAAGCAGCTGCCCGACCTTCACCTCATCTCCGACCTTAACAACCGGCTTTGCGGGCGCACCAATGTGCATAGACATCGGGATAGAGACCACGGCAGGCACCGGCATATGCTCTGCCGGGCAATCGGCGGTATTCTTTCTATGAGGTGCATGAACTCCGTTCAATTTCCTTAACACTTGACTTCCTCCTTTTTAGAACAAACCCTTCCCACAAAAAAACCTTGCAAAAAGATGTATAATAGATAAAATAATATGGTATCAACCCTATTAATGAATCAGCAATATATTAAAGTATAGCAACTTCTGTTCGCTAAAGCAAGGAGCAATTTATGCGAATTATCTCAAATACTCTGACGAAAATTGTTATAATTGTTACAACTCTTGTTATTTTTTTCACAATTTTTACTGGCTGTTACTCCCCAATATCACCAAAAGATGTTACTCCTATTTCCAAAACTGCGCTGTTACTAAACACCGTTGTCAAAATAACGGTTTACGATAAGCAGGACGAAGCGCTTATTGCAGACTGCTTCACATTATGCGAGCAATACGAGCAGATTTTTTCCCGCACCAGCGAGGAAAGCGAGCTTTATAAGCTGAATAAATCAGGCAGCGCCGAAGTGTCGGACGATTTGCTCTGCGTAATAAAGCTTGCACTCTCCTACTGCGAAAAGTCAAAGGGTGCATTTGACATCACAGTCGGCGTATTAAGCGATATGTACGCCTTCGGCACAGAAAGCGCGGCCGTGCCGACTACGCAGGAAATAGACCTCCAGCTTTCTCACATCGGGTATGATAATATCGAAATCTCGGGCAATACCATCACCCTGAAAGACTCTCAAGCAAAAATTGACCTTGGCGCAATTGCAAAGGGCTATATTGCAGACCGCCTTGCCGATTTCCTCAAGGAAAACGGTGTAACCTCAGCAATAATCGATCTTGGCGGCAACGTGCTTTGCATTGGTTCGAAGCCTGGTGGCAGTGACTATCTTGTCGGTATCCAGTACCCATTTGAAGATAAATCCCACATAATCACAACTGTGTCAGTTTCCGATATGAGCGTAGTGACAAGCGGGATCTACGAGCGATATTTCGAGCAGGATGGCGTGCTGTATCACCACATCCTCAACCCCAAAACCGGCTATCCCTTCGACAGCTCTCTCCTGTCCGTAACAATCTTCGCCGAAAGCAGCGCAGTGGCAGATGGATTAAGTACAGTATGCTTTGCCCTCGGCAAAGATGCAGGAATGCAGTTAATTGATGACACTGAAGGCGTGTATGCCATTTTTGTAACCGATGATTTTAAAGTTCATTATTCAAAAGACTTTGAAAATTCATTTTTACAAACTTGAACAATGGTAAAAATAGTGATATAGTGGCTCATTAGAGTAAGTCAGGGCAAACTCGCTTATTGCGAAATGCTAAAAAATATATAAATGGAAGTGAAATATATGGCAAAGGCAGATATTTTTTCAGGCTTTTTGGGCGCTGGAAAAACAACACTAATCAAAAAGCTGATCGCCGAAGGCTACCAGGGCGAGAAACTCGTTCTTATCGAAAATGAATTCGGCGACATCGGTATCGACGGTTCATTCATGAAGGAAGCAGGAATCGAAATTACCGAAATGAACTCGGGCTGCATCTGCTGCTCTCTGGTTGGCGATTTTGAAAAGGCGCTTGAGAAAGTATGCGAGGAGCTATCTCCTGACCGCATACTAATTGAGCCATCCGGTGTCGGCAAGCTGTCGGATGTAATCAAAGCGGTTTCCGCAGTAAACGGCATCGAAATTGGTTCCGCCGCAGTTGTTGCAGACGCTATGCGCTGCAAAATGTACGCCAATAACTTCGGTGAATTCTACAACGATCAAATCAAGTCGGCAGGAACAATAATTCTAAGCCGCACAGGCGACATCGGTGAGGATAAGCTGCACGAGTGCATGGAGCTGCTCAAGCAGCGCAATGACTGCGCCATCATCATAACAACCCCATGGGACGAGCTTACAGGCACTCAAATTCTGGACACAATCCATCGCAACAACACCCTCGAAACCCAGCTGAACGAGCTTCAAAGTGCTCACGAGCATCATCATGAGCATGGCGAAGAGTGTGGCTGCGGTCATGATCACCATGACCACGACCATCACCACCATCATGCAGACGATGTGTTCGCAAGCTGGGGCATTGAAACACCCAAAAAATACTCTAGAGCCGAGCTTGAAAGTCTTTTAGAGGAGCTTGATAACAGCGCAAAATACGGCGTCGTGCTTCGTGCCAAGGGCATAGTTGCCTCTGAGGAAGGATGGCTGCATTTTGACTTTGTGCCGGGAGAGCCCGACATTCGCACAGGCAGTGCCGAAGTGACCGGTAGGCTGTGCGTTATCGGCTCTGAACTTAAAATTGACCAGCTAAAAACTCTATTTAGAATCTGAGGAATATATGAAGAACATCTTTAAGCCCGAGCAAGAACCTGAAATCCCCGTATACTTATTCACAGGATTTCTTGAATCGGGGAAAACCACCTTTATAAACGAAACTCTTGGCGACGAACGCTTCAACGCCGGCGAGCGAACCCTTTTAATCCTCTGCGAGGAAGGGATCGAGGCAATCAATGCCGAGAAATCGCTTTGCAAGGATTTGTTTATATGCACTATCAATGACGAAGAACAAATCACGACAGCATACCTATCCAAGCTCCAAAAGCAATACAAGGCGCAGCGTATATTGGTCGAATACAACGGAATGTGGAAAATCGACACCTTTTATCGAGCCATGCCAAAGGCATGGATGGTTTATCAGGAATTCTGCTTCGCTGATTCCACAACCTTTTTAACTTACAATGCCAATATGCGAAGTCTGGTTTTTGATAAGCTCCAAAGCTGTGAGTTGATAGTTTTCAACAGGACAACTGCCCTGACAAATATCATGGAGCTTCACAAAATTGTAAGAGCTGTTAACCGCAACTGCAACATCGCCTACGAAGCGACCGACGGAACAGTGAAGTTCGATGAAATCGTTGACCCTCTCCCCTTCGACATTGATGCGCCAACCGTTACAATTGCCGACACGGATTTTGCCGTTTGGTATCGTGACATTGGAGAGGAGCTGCAAAAGTATGACGGCAAAACCGTGCAGTTCAAGGGCTTAGTATCTCTCCCAAGGGAGCTTACGGATAACGCCTTTATTATCGGCAGACCTCTTCTCAACTGCTGTGCCGACGATATCACCTTCGCAGGGTTAATTGCGGAAGGCAACACAGACAAGGTCAAGGACGGGCAATGGATAGTCTTAACAGCGCAAATCTCTGTTCGGGCGCACGAGGCTTACGACAGAGAAGGACCTGTCTTGGTGACAATTGATATCATTCCAACAGAAGCTCCAAGTGAAGAGGTCGCCTCGTTTTAACATTAAAACCGCCGCTTTTAGAATGAAGTAGTCAACAGTTAGTAGACGCAAAAGAGCCGTTAAGCCACCAGTTCTGATCTAAACAGGACTGGTGGTTTTCCGTTTAGCTTGCGAACGGGTCTGATGCAGTTGAAATAGTAGACGCA
>Ga0153972_1000236_pt1 | contig 16678 bp, 11 predicted proteins | sample TSGA056MetaG_FD_104732 | JGI IMG/M metagenome (GOLD analysis project Ga0153972, IMG submission 104732) | Attine ant fungus gardens microbial communities from Georgia, USA - TSGA056 MetaG | ecosystem: Host-associated > Fungi > Mycelium > Unclassified | place: USA: Georgia, George L Smith State...
ATTGATACCAATAAAACGGTCCATATGATTTATGAACTGCTGGGCGGCGGTACCAGACAGCGTTTTACCGTGGTCATTATGCTGCTTCTGATCCTGGTGTTTATTGTGAAGAATCTCTTTTTATATATTCAGCAGAAGGTAACGCTTTCCTATGTATACACCAACCAGTTTGGAACCTCGGAGCGGATGATGAAAAATTATCTGCGCCGGGATTATGAGTATTTCCTGAATGCCGATACGGCGGTGGTGCAAAGAAGCATTACTTCTGACGTGAATAATATGTATGCCTTGATACTGGCCATTCTCCAGCTTTTATCAGATGGAATTGTCTTTGTTTTCCTGGTGGTATACTGTTTTTCCAGGGATGCGGTGATGACTCTTCTGGTAGCCGGGGTGCTGCTCCTTTTGCTGTTATTGATAAAAAATGTGCTGAAACCGATTATGCATAAAGCCGGGGAAGATAACCAGAATTACTATAGCGGACTGTTTAAATGGATATCCCAAACCGTTCAGGGCATCAAGGAAATAAAGATATCCTGTAAGGAAAGGTACTTTGTTTCCGAATATATTAAATGCGGCAAAGGATACGTGGATGCGGTACAGAAATACACTCTGTACAACAGTGTTCCCAAGCTGCTGATCGAAACGGCCTGTGTTGTGGTTATGGTGGGTTATATGCTTTTTATGGTGCTTAGCGGAGTGCAGCCGGAAAATATGCTGGAAACGATTACTACTTTTGCGGCCGCCGCCTTGGTTTTGCTTCCCTGTGTCAACCGCATCAATAACCAGATTAATTCCATCGCCTATTTTGAGCCCTTCTTTATGGGGGTCAGTGATCAGCTTCAGGATGAAATCAGCGGTGAAAATACGGATATGTCATTTGCCGACCGGGCGGATGATAAGCTGCCGGTGCGGGATAAAATAGAAATGAAGGATATTACCTATGCCTATCCCAACACAGATAAACTCATCTTTGACCGGGCCCGGCTGATTATCCCGGCGGGCAAATCCGTGGGAATTGTGGGAACCTCCGGTGCCGGTAAGAGTACCGTGGTGGATATTATGCTGGGACTGCTTCAGGCCAGGAGCGGCGGTATTTATGCCGACGGCGTGGATATCCGGGAGCATTACCGCAGTTGGCTGAAGAATGTGGGTTATATCCCCCAGATGATTTTTATGCTGGATGACACCATCCGTAAGAATGTGGCTTTTGGCGTACCGGATGATCAAATCAGCGAAAAGCGGCTTTGGGAGGTTTTAAAAGAAGCCCGGCTGGATGAATTTATCAAAACCCTGCCCGACGGCCTGGAAACCGGAATCGGAGAGCGGGGTATCCGCCTTTCCGGCGGGCAAAGACAACGGATCGGGATTGCCAGGGCTCTGTACAATGATCCGGAGGTACTGGTTCTGGATGAGGCTACCTCGGCTTTGGATAACGATACCGAAGCCGCCATTATGGATTCCATTAACCGGCTGCATGGCCGGAAAACTTTGATAATAATTGCCCATCGGCTTCAGACCATAGAAAATTGTGATATTATTTACCGGGTGGACAATGGAAAAGCGTTTGTGGAGCGGGGAAGCCTATGAAATTAAGTATTATTGGAGGGTGAAGCCGATGAAATTAAGCGTTATTGTCCCCGTCTATAATATGGCCGGAGGGGGAAAACTTAACTATTGTATGGACTCCCTGATAAACCAGACGATTGCGGACTATGAGATTTTGGCGGTGGATGACGCTTCCACCGATAATTCCCTTGAAGTTTTGCGGGATTATGAGAGCCGGTATCCGGAAAAAGTCCGGGTTTTTTCCCTGCCGGTTAACCGCCGTCAAGGCGGAGCCAAAAACCGGGGACTTACGGAGGCGTCCGGTGAATGGATTGGTTTTATTGACAGTGATGATTGGGTCACGCCGGATTATTATGAAAAGCTGCTTAACAAGGCCGCAGAAACCGGGGCGGATCTGGTGGGCTGTGATTATTCCTTGGTTAATACTCATACTATGAAGGTCGGACAGGTCGTGAAGAATAATAAGGAAGATCAGACCGGTGTGCTGGATCAGAAAAAGCACAAGAAGCTGATTCTCCGATCCGGCAGTATGGTGATTAAGATATATAAGCATGCCGTCATCCGGGAAAATCATCTTAAGTTCCCGGAAGGGATTTTTTATGAAGATAATTGCGCCGGACCGCTGTGGTCACTGTATTTCACCCATTTTGAAAAAGTGGAGGAGCCGCTGTATTATTACTATCAGCATCAGGTTTCCACCGTGCATCATATATCGGAAGAAAAATGCCGGGATCGGATGCGGGCGGCGGATTTATTCTATCAGGAATGCCGGGAAAGAGGCTTCATGGAGGAATATCGGGAAGAAATTGAGTATCGTTTTACGGAGCTTTATTATGCCATTACCCTTTTTTCTTATTTTACCGGAGTAAAGCAGCCCAAGCTTTCTTTTCTGAAAGAACTGCGGCTGGGAGTACTGTCGAAGTTTCCCGGATTTAGAAGCAACAGCTATTATATTGCCTTTACCGGAGAAGAAGAGAAAAAGCTGATAGATCTGCAAATGAAATCGGAGGTCTTGTTTTCTTGCTATTATGGGCTGAAGATTTGGGTCAGGAGTTGCCGGCGGCAAGTTGGGAAGGTTGGGGAAGTATGAAAGCAATTGCCATTATTACCGCCAGGGGCGGCAGTAAGCGGATTCCGCGAAAGAATATCAAAGAATTCTGTGGGAAACCGATTCTGGCTTATTCCATAGAAGCGGCGTTAAAATCAGGTATTTTTGATACGGTGATGGTATCCACGGATGACTTTGAAATCGCTGGAATAGCCCGGGAATATGGAGCGGAAGTCCCGTTTTTCCGGGGGGAAGAGACATCAGGAGATTATGCCACCACCAATGATGTGCTGCTGGAGGTTCTTGAGGAATATAGGTGGCGCGGCAGCAGCTTTGAGCTGGCCGGGTGCATTTATCCTACGGCCCCTTTTGTTACTGCGGATAAACTGAAAGCAGCCGCGGAAAGTCTGTTAACCTCCGATGCGGATACCCTGATTCCGGTGACGGCTTTTTCTTATCCGCTTCAGCGGGCTTTGCTGATTCGGGAAGGCAGACTGGTATTTGAATACCCTCAGTACCTGGACAGCCGCTCCCAGGATTTGGAACCGCATTATCATGACGCGGGACAGTTCTATCTGTTTAGGACTGCTGCTTTCCTTAAAAACAAAAGGCTGATGACCGGGAATATCCTGCCCTATGTGCTGTCCGATCTGGAGGTACAGGATATCGATAATCAAACCGATTGGGAGATAGCCCAAATAAAATACCGGCTGATGGAGGAAGCAAAAGCCAATGATCGGGAGTAAGTTCCATACCTTAAAGGACAAGTTCATATATGGTTTTATCGTCACGGTGATTTTTTTGGTGCTGCTGGGGGGAAGTGTACTGGCGGCCAGACAGGAAAAGACCGTCTATCAGGTGGTGTGCTTTGGTGACAGTGTTATCGGAAGGATCCGGGGTGAGACCTCCATTACCGCTATTCTTGAGGAGCGGCTTGGCACCCCGGTTTTCAATGGGGCCTTCGGCGGAACCGGGATCAGCCGCTGGAATCAGGAAAGACGCCTGGCCTATACCCATGATGGGTTTTCCATGGCCGCCCTGGCAAAGGCGGCGGCGTATGATGATTTTGGGATGCAGCAGACGATTCGGATCACTGATAATGGTACCGACTATTTTGAAGAAACCATTGATACCCTGTCCAAAATAGATTACAGTCAGGTGAAAGTCGTTTTTATTCAACAAGGCACCAATGACTACAATAGGGGGGTTCCCATATATAATGAAGCGGATCCCTATGACCCTTATAGCTTTACGGGAGCCTTGCGTGGCATTATCCGGGATTTTAGAACGAAGCTTCCCCATATCCGGATTATCCTGGTGACCCCAACCTACTGTTGGTTCACATCAACCAATGAGACCTGTGAAGAATGGAATGAGGGATATGGTTACCTTGCGGACTATGTGGCGGCGGAAATTGCGGTGGCAAAAGAGCTTGGGGTGGAGGTAATTGATAATTACGACCTTTTTCCCCATGATACATGGGAGGACTGGCTCACCTATACCGATGACGGACTGCACGCCAATACGGAGGGCCGAAAGTTGATTGCGGATACGCTGGCGGATTATCTGGAAGAGAATCCCTAGATTTGGGAAAGGAATAATACAAACATGAAAATGCCGAAAATCAAGCCGGAATGGAAAACTGCTTTCCTGGCCGCGGTAATATTGGGACTGTTGATTCACATGCCGATACTGACCAGTGATATCCCTAATCATGACGGGTTGGAAAGCATGTATTTTGACCAGAATATGATTACCTCCGGACGGTGGTTTTTAACCATTGCCTGCGGGTTTTCTTCTTATTATACATTACCCTGGCTGATTGGCGTGCTGGGTATTTTTTTCCTTGGACTTACAGCCGCGGCTTTAACAGAGATTCTGGAAATACATAACCGCGGGGTTATCATAATCATCAGTGGACTGCTGGTTGCCTTTCCGGCCCTGGCATCCACCTTTTCCTATGTTTATACGCTGGATGGTTATATGCTGGCCCTGCTGCTTGCGGTTTCAGCGGTACTGCTTACCGGAAAGTACCGGTTCGGTTTTATCGGCGGCGGTATCTGTCTGGCTTTCAGCCTGGGAATCTACCAGTCTTACCTGCCTTTTGCCATACTTCTGAGTATTTATGGGATTTTGATGATTGCCATGAAAGAAAATAAGGAGGGCGGCGGCAAAGGAAAGATCCGATCCGCCCTGAATTATCTTTGGATGGGTATTACGGGTATAGTGTTATATTTCCTTATTCTGCAGGTGCTTCTTAAGATTCAGGGCAAAGAGCTGGCTTCCTATCAGGGAATCAATGAAATGGGAGCGGCCAAAAGTAACGGACTGATGGGAATGGCGGTCGAAATGTACCGGGATTTCTTTGCCTTCACCGTCAAAGGAAATGTTCTTGTAAATAACGTTTTCGCGGCTGCGGCATTCCTCGTTCTGGTGCTGCTGGCCGGCTGGGTGCTGCTGCGGCTTACGGTGAAACAAAAATGGTGGAAAAGTCCCTGGTTCTATTTGCTGATAATCGTCACACCGGCGCTGGTTCCGTTATCAGCCAACGTTATCCTGGTCATTTCCCCCGAGGTTACCTATCATATATTAATGCGGTACCAATGGGTGCTGCTGCCCATTCTGCTGCTGGCCTTCACCGCCCGTTTCCGGCCGGAGGCATTCGGAAGGAAGGCGGCCGGCCGTATTCCCATAACGGCGTCCGTATTGGCTTTGCTTGCCGGAGGCGTTCTGGTATTTAATTACTGCGTGATGGATAATATCGCTTATTCCAATCTGCAGAAAAAATATGAGAAAACATATGCCTACTGTATCCGCTTGTTGGATCGGATGGAACAGACCGATGGGTATTATCAGGGGATTCCCGTTGCCATGGTGGGAGTAGTGGGGGATGAGTCCTACCCGCTTACGGATATTACCGGGAAGGTTACGTCCGGAATGATTGGTATGACCGGAGACAGTCTTTTATATACGGGAGCTAACTACCAGGACTTTATGAAGCATTACCTGGGGGCCACTCTGAATTTCCTGCCGGCTGAGGAAATGGGGAAAATCTACTATACGGAAGCGTATCGGGAGATGGGTAGTTTCCCGGCGGTCGATTCCATCCGGATCGTGGACGGGATTATGTATGTAAAGACAGAAAATGTGGACCGGAGTGAGGAATAAACCGATGGATGGAGGAAGAATGTATGGCGCTTTTGTCAATTGTCCTGCCTGCGTATAATGAAGAACAAAATATCAGGAATACGACCCAGGTTCTTTCCGAACTGCTTACCCGGGAAGAAATTGATTATGAGCTGATTTTTGTTAGTGACGGCTCCGGAGACGGAACCTTTTCGGCTATCCGGAAGGAGGCGGCCGCTAACCCGAAGGTCAAAGGAGTGGAATTCAGCCGCAATTTTGGCAAAGAGGCCGGTATTTTTGCCGGCTTGTCCCTGGCTTTTGGTGACGCGGCAGTGGTCATGGACTGTGACTTGCAGCATCCTCCGGAGACAATTCCCAGGATGTGGAAGCTTTGGCAGGAAGGCTATGAGGTGGTGGAGGGGATGAAATCCAAAAGAGGCAGGGAAAGTCTTCTCTATAAGATGTCCGCCGGCCTTTTTTATAAAATTATGAGCCGTCTGATCAAAATCGATATGAATGCATCTTCCGATTTTAAGCTGATGGATCGGAAGGTGGTGGATGTGCTTTTGTCCATGCAGGAAAAGAACACTTTTTTCCGGGCCATGACCTTCTGGGCCGGCTTTAAAACCGTGAGTATTGAATATGAGGTGCAGGAGCGGCAATACGGGGAAAGCAAATGGTCCTTATGGAGCCTGATTAAATTTGCGGTTACCAATGCCACTTCCTTCAGTACCCTGCCGCTTCAGCTGGTTACCGTTATGGGCATGATTTCCATCTTATTCAGTATTATTCTGGCCATCCAAACCCTGGTCAAGTATCTGACAGGAACCGCGGTGGAAGGGTTTACCACCGTAATCCTGCTGATTTTAATTATCGGCGGTTTTATTATGCTGAGTCTTGGCATTATCGGGCATTATATAGCCAGGATTTATGAAGAGGTAAAAGGACGGCCTAAATATATTATTTCAAGCACCACGGATAATATCCAGGGTTCGGTGCTGGGCAGCTGGAATAAGCAAACGAAATAGCTGCGAAATAATGGAAAAAGTGGAATAGTTCAGCCCGCAATACCGCGAAAGGAGAAAGAGACGGTTATGGAGAATACTACCATGAAAAAAAAGCGGATGGCAAATATGGAGCTTTTGCGAATCCTATCCATGATGATGGTAGTTATGCTCCATTATCTGGATAAAGGCGGAGTTCTTCCGGAACTTACCGGGATGCTTTCAGTCAATGGTTATGCCGCTTGGATTTTGGAGACACTTTCTATTGCGGCGGTTAATGTATATATGCTGATCAGCGGATTTTTCCTGGTGGAAAGCAGCTTTAAATGCGGCCGGCTGCTTCAGATACTGGTTCAGGTATTATTTTACAGCCTGTTGCTTCCCATTCTCCTTCTTTGGTTCGGCATCCTGGATTTTGGGGATATTACTCTTTTCCGTATTCTGCATTATGTACTGCCGACACAGATGAAGCATTATTGGTTTGTGACCGCTTATGTAACGATGTATTTATTTTCTCCCATTCTCAATATTGCAGTAAGAAATATGAGCAAAATACAGCTTAAAATAACCCTTGTTTTGTTGTTATGTTTCTTTTCCGTCAGTAAGTCCATTTTGCCGGTACGGCTGGAGATGGATGCCAAGGGCTATGACGGGTTATGGTTTATCTGTGTATACCTGACGGCAGCTTATATCCGGCTTTATGGAATACCGTTCTTTAAAAATTCCCGGAAAGCGCTGACCTGCTATCTGGGGAGCTGCGCCGGGATATTGGGGATGACCCTGGTACTGCGGCTGATTTATTTAAAGACCGGGCGGCTGGGAACGGTTCTTACGCTGCCGATGGAATATAATCATATTTTAAATCTGCTTGCGGCAATTTCAATCTTTTATGTCTTTTATTATTATAAAGTGAAATCGGAACTCTCGGCGGCTCTGATTGGCCGGATTGGCCCCTATACCTTCGGGGTCTATCTGCTGCATGAGCAGATCGAGATCCGGAATCTTTGGCCAAGATGGCTGGGGGCTTCGGCGGAAGGGAATGTGATGGTTTTTCTGCTGCGCTGCCTGCTGAGTGTCCTGTTAGTGTTTGGCGTCGGGATTCTGGCGGATATGCTGAGGGGCTTCCTTTTTGGACTGGCGGGCAGACTGCCGGTGATTAAAAAAATCAGCCTTTGGTTAAAGAAAATAGATGATAAGCTGGCCGGGAAACGGCCTCGGGAGAAGATTGCGGAATGAATAAGAAACTGGCGGTAGATAAAGCAGCCATATATGAGTTTGCAGGTAAAGTGCTGTTTCCGGTCATACTGTTTATTTATCCGCTGCGGCATATCGCGGTGGGGGTGGAATGGTGGGACACCGGTTATAATTACGGGAATTTTGTTTATATGGACCGGATGGATCCCATGTGGGTATTCGGTACGTATCTTGGCCATGCCCTGGGGAATTTGTTTTCCCGGCTGCCTTTCGGCAATTACATGATGGGTTTGAATGTTTACACCGGGTTATTGGTCAGTCTGCTGGCTCTGGGCGGGTATCTGTTTTTTACCCGGAAGGTAAAGATCCCGGCCGGGATTGCTTTTGCCGGGGAGATGCTGGCAGTCAGCCTGTGCTGGTGCCCCACGGCACTGTTATACAATTATCTTACCTATGTGCTGATGGGGGCGGGCGTGATTTGTCTGTACTTTGCCCTTACCGATGAAAAAAGGAGGTATTTTGTGGCTGCCGGGGTATTTCTCGGAGTCAATGTCTTTGTCCGCTTCCCGAATCTGGCTCAGATGGCATTGATTCTGGCGGTTTGGGCTTATGGCCGGATTTGTAAAGTTAAGTTTTCCCGGGTAATGGCCCAAACCGGCTGGTGCATCCTTGGTTATGCGGCAGGTGCGGCGGCTTGCTTGGGGTATCTGGCCCTGCGTTATGGGTTGGATGAATATATCTCGGCTATTATAAGATTATTGGAAATGCCCTCCGAAGCATCGGATTATACCGTATCTTCCATGGTAATCAATCAATTGCAGAATTATCTGCAAAACCTGCTCTGGTTAAGATACATGGCGCTGGCAGCGGTTATTGGTATCATTCTTTATAGGATCCTGCCCGGGAAACTGAAGTGGCCAAAACGCATTGGCTTCACCGGATTATTGTTTGTTTTATTTTATTATCTGATGCAGAACAATATGTTTAATATGAAATATAGCACTAAAATGAGTGTATTTCAATGGGCGGTATTTTTCCTGACCGCCACTATTCTGGGCGGAGTCTGGATAATCTTTAACCGCCGGGCGGCCAAAGAGGATAAGCTGTTGGCCGGACTGGGGATATTGGTTATTTTAATTACTCCGTTAGGCAGCAATAACCATCTTTATTCCAGCATTAATAATCTATTTTTGGTTGCACCCTTTACCCTTTGGCTGCTGGTGAGATTCCTGCGCTTTCGGCCGGAGAAGCTTTTTCTGGAGCCGGTCAGGATAACCGTTCTTAGTATGTTGTTTATGCTGGCCATACAGAGTCTGGCATTTGGCTGGGTTTATGTATTCTCAGAAAGTAACGGCGGTGAAAATCTTCACACAAAAATAGAAAATAATGGTATACTAAAAGGTATGTATACGTCCCCGGACCGGGCGGAAGCCATCAGCACCATATCCGCTTTTATAAATGAAAACGGCCTGGCCGGGCGGGAGCTGATTCTATATGGACAGATCCCGGCTATGTCCTATTATCTGCAAATGCCTTCTGCCATATCCTCCTGGCCGGATCTGCGTTCTTATCATTATGATGTTATGGAGGCGGAACTTTCCGTCATGGAGACTGAGATTGCGGCGGGAGAAAGGCAGCTGCCGGCAATTTTGCTGGAAGCTGACTACGGCAGGTATCTGGAGGGGGACGCTGTCCGGCTTGCTGAAGCCGGCATGGAGGAAACTGTGATTGCCCGCATGGAAAGTGACCGGAAATTTGCCCTGCTGCTGGAATGGGCGGACCGTTATGGATATGAAACAGTTTTTCGGAATGATAAGTTTACCCTGCTGCTTCCGCAGCAAGGGGGAAGTAATAGTTCAGCCTTTGATACCGCGAGGTGATTTTAGTGAGTGAAGCGAAGCGATAGGAGCGGATTATGATTAATTTTAACGTACCTCCCTATACGGGAAAAGAAATGGATTATATCAGAAAATGTGTGGAAAATCAGAAGATCAGCGGTGACGGTGAATATACCCATAAATGTAACGAGTGGCTGGAACAAAAGACCGGCGCCAGGAAATGTCTTTTAACCACCTCCTGCACCCACGCCATTGAAATGGCGGCGCTGCTTTTTGTTTTCCAGCCGGGGGATGAAATTATTATGCCGTCTTATACCTTTGTTTCCACCGCCGACGCCTTTGTCCTTCGCGGCGCCGTACCGGTATTTGTGGATATCCGCAAGGATACCATGAACATAGATGAGTCATTGATTGAAGCAGCTATCACGGAAAAGACTAAGGCAATTGTCCCGGTGCATTATGCCGGAGTCGGCTGTGAGATGGATACTATTATGGCACTGGCGGAAAAATACGGCTTAAAAGTAATCGAAGACGCGGCTCAAGGTATTATGTCCGCTTATAAAGGACAACCTCTTGGAACCTTTGGGGAGTTTGGCTGTCTCAGTTTTCACGAGACCAAAAACTACAGCATGGGAGAAGGCGGCGCCCTGCTGATCCGTGATGAAAAGAATATTGAAGAAGCGGAGATTATCAGGGAAAAAGGAACCAACCGCAGTAAGTACTTTCGCGGCCAGATTGACAAATACACCTGGATCAGCTACGGATCTTCGTATCTGCCCAGTGATATGAACGCCGCTTATCTCTATGCCCAGCTGGAAATGGCGGAGGAAATCAATAATCACCGGCTGGCATGCTGGAACCGGTATTACGAAAACCTGTCGGGCCTGAAAGATGAAGGAAAAGTTGAACTGCCTGTAGTTCCTGACACCTGCGTTCATAACGGTCATATGTTTTATATCAAAACCAAGGATGTTGAGGAGCGGACCGCTCTGATTGACTTTTTGAAGAAAAATGGAATCCATTCGGTATTCCATTATGTCCCGCTGCACACCGCTCCGGCCGGAAAGCGTTTTGGCCGCTTCCACGGGGAAGATAAATATACCACCACAGAAAGCGAGCGGCTGTTAAGGCTTCCCATGTTTTACCGGCTTACCACTACGCAGGTGGATTATATCAGTGATAAAATCAAGGAATTTTACCGTTAAACCTGAAGGAGTCTGGTTATGAAGGGCATAAAAAGGCATGTCCCGGGGATTGTCCGGGGATTGTTTTTTATCGGATTAAGCATCCAGATCCTGCTTGGGATTTTTTGGATGGCGGCTAATTTCACCGGATTTCAGGAATTTGGTGACAGCTATCATTATATCAGCATCAGCGAGAGTTTTCTGAGTGACGAGTATACCGGAATCCTATATCCGCTGATTATCAGGATTGTCCGGGAAATCGGCCGCATCCTGCCCCTGCCCTGGTATTGTCTGCTCTATCTGCTCCAGTTTCTTTTAGCGGGTTATTCCGGTTATCAATTCCTTAAGCGCTGCGGTCTGTTTCAGGATAACCGCGAGTCCCTTTTTTTTCGAATTTGGGCCACGGCGGCGGTGATAACCGTTCCCGCTCTGATGCAGTGCCATTTGGCCCTGCTGCCGGACTCTTTTGTCTTATCTTTGCTTCTTTTAATGCTGTCGGAGCCGCTTTTTGCGGCGGCTGCGGGAACCAAAGCGGAGATCAATGCAGGAACCGGAGCGGGAACCAAGGTTGGAGCAACGGCGGATCGGCGGGAAATTCACTGGGCTAAAATAATGGTCTGTTATATATTGGCAGCCTTGCTGGTGCCGGATTATCTGTGCCTGGCCGGGCTTCCCATCTTAGTCATGGTTTGTTGTTATACCATCCGGCAATGGCAGCAGAATAAAAAAAAGTCGGGCCGAACCGTTCTGCTTTTTCTGGTGTCCGTATGCCTGATTATCACGGTTAATCATTTAACCCAGGTAGAGGGAAGCTATGGGCGGGTTCGGAAGAGCTTTGCGATAACATTGGTAAGCCGTTTTGCCTGGCCTAATTTTGCGGTGAATTATTCCGCCTGGCCTCAGGAAATTCATGAAATTATAAGTTATGAGGAGGCGGAAGACGCTTCCCGTTTTGCTGACGGTGCGGACATTCTCTTTGGCCGGAAAGTGGAAGCGGCAGTGGGGATAAAAGAGGCTGAGCGTCTTTATTATCAGATGGCAAAAGCCGCCCTGGATGTCAGAACCAAGGATATTGTGTACAAGATTACCCTGGATGCGGTGTCCTATACCGTATCACCCTTCATGCTGGCAAGGCAGCTTGCCGGCGGCGGATATGATTCCTACTCCGGGAGGAACTATGAAATTATGAAAGACCATACCCCGGGCCTGACCAAGTACTATGTGTATTATGGCAGCCGGTGGTTTGCGGCGGGGAGTATATTGGCCCTTCTTACCCTGATTTACCGGAAGTTTATGGAGAAGGCCCAAAATACCGGCATAGTGAAGATAAAGGGAAAACGTTATATTTTGATTGCCGCGGTGGGTATCATATTGTTTTATACCATGTCCGGGGGCGGAATAATGGACTATAAGAATTCGATATTTGTAACACTATTATGGTATATATGGATGTTGCGGACATGAGGTATAAGCATGGAAAAAGAGAAGAACAAAAAAGCCGGGATAAAACTAAAAATAACCGGGAAGGATTGGATGGCCTGGGTGGTTTTGGCGGCAGTGCTGTTTGGTTTATTAATCCTGAATATTTTTTATGGGGATTATTGGCTGGATTCCGATATGGCGGCCGAAATGATTTTTTCCCGGCTCCTTTGGGATAACGGAGAATTTTTTGCCACCGGCAGCTGGTGTTATTCCACGGAATTTCGGGTACTTTATACCCAGTTGATCATGGAACCGCTTTTCTTTTTGTTTGATTCCTGGCATGTAATCCGGGTAATCACTAATTTTATTACTTATCTCATGCTGCTGATCAGTTATTTTTACATGATGAAGCCCTTCCGGGTGAAAATGAAAATTCAGATATTGACTGCGGTAATTTTACTGCTGCCTTTTTCCGAGACTTTTATCACGCATGTGCAGTTCGGCAATACTTATATGCCTCATATGATTATTATTTTTTTCGGCTTTGGACTGTTTCTCAGACTGGCGGACGGTAAAGGCGGATGGAAAATCCGAAATATTATTCATTTAAGCTGTTATGTGCTGCTGAATATTATCTGCGGTCTTTCCGGTGTCCGCTATATGCTGACGCTGCAGGTACCGTTAGTGCTTACGGCGGTGGTTTATGTCATGCGCTCCGGTGAGTTTGCCGGGTTCCGCCGAAAGATGAATGCGATGAATACGAAAAAGCTGTTCGGGGACGAACGGTTGGGTTACCTTGCATCGAGCCTGACTGGTATGCTCTCGGCCCTGATTGGTTATGTGCTGAATATCGTGGTGATTGCAGTTAAATATGATTTCCAGACCTATGAAGAAACAAACTTTATCAGCGTTTATCAGGGAATTTTTCTGGAGCGACTCCGGGATACGCTGGGAAGTCTGTTAATGTTGTTCGGTTATATCCCGGATAAAGGGTTTTTATCGATCCGGGGACTGATTACGTTACTTGCTTTTGGTATGCTTGCCGGAATTGTTTTCCTGCTTGTCCGAAGCGGCCGGCTCTTTAAAGCGGAACGGGAAAAGAAGGGGGAATTCAGTCATAGGCGTTTCCTGCGGTGCTTCCTGATTACTGCGTTTCTGTTGAATACATTTGTGTTTGTATTTACCACCGGTACCATCGTTCCCCGCTATTATCTGACGGTTTTTATCTTTGTGGTGCCGCTGCTTGCCGTTTATTTTGAAGAAGAAAAGCTGGCTTTTGACCGGAAGGCGGCAGTATTTATTCTGAGCTTTAGTCTGCTGTTTGCCACGGCCAAATCCGTATTTTCATTTATTACTACGGATAAAAACGCCGATAAAAGAAAAGTGTCGGCTTTCCTGGTGGAAGCCGGATATGAATTTGGTTATGCTACCTATTGGAATGCCAATATCGTTCAGGAGATGACAGACGGCCGGGTGGAACTGGCCAATATTAATAAGATTGAAGAGCTAAGCTTCTTTGAGTGGTCAAGTCCCAAAAGGTATTATGATGAAAATTACTATGCGGGAGAGGTTTTCTTGCTGCTGACAGTCCAAGAGGCAAAAGTGCATAAAAGAGAGTCGTTGATTGCGGAGGCCGAAATTGTTTATGAGGATGAGTATTATCAGGTGCTGCACTTTGATTCAAGTGCCGAGCTGTTCCGGTATCGTTAATTCGGAGGATTTTGCGGGATGAGGAAAGATTTGTACGGAATCGGCCAAAAGGCTAAGCGGCCGCGCTCGGCGCGAGAATGTGCCAAGGAACATTCTTTGTTCTGGGCGGGACTTTTCATAGTAAGCGTAATAATCCTGCCCCTGCTTTTGCTGGGTCAGGATTCGGTTATAACCTACCATGATCAGCTGGATGGGGAGATGATTGCTTATATATTACATGCCCGGCATCTTTTTTCCGGAGACCTGCTTCCGGAATTTTTGGGAGGGGTTTCCAAAACGGCCCTGACTCTGCCGGCTCCCTTAAGTGTGATTTTTTTCCTGGCGGAAGATTATTTTGTCTCATTTGTGTTGTTGCAAATGGTCTGCTGTCTGACAGGTTATGCCGGAATGTACTTGTTAGCAAAAAAAATCACCGGTTATGCCGGGTGTTCCTTTATTGCCGGAGTGTTTTTTGCTTATCTGCCCTTTCTTCCCGTATATGGTCTGTCTCAGACCGGAATACCGTTGCTGCTCTGGTGCTTTTTAGAGGCATATGAAGGAAGACACCGGGTTATTCTGATGATTTACGCAGGTGTTTTTGCCCTTGACTCATCGCTGGTACTGTCCGGCTTTGGTGTGCTTGGTCTGCTTTTTGCCGGTATCCTGGTTTGTTTTTTCCGGTCAAAAGAGGATGCGGCCGGAAGGAAAAGAATTAGGTATCTGTTTTTTGCCTGGCTGCTGATGCTGGGCTTGTATCTGGCTGAAAACTTCTCTCTGCTGGTACAGCTTTTGGGCACAAGCAGGGTGGTCTCTCACAAGGCGGAATATGTATTGACGCCGGAATCTTTTTGGAGCGGTCTTTGGACATACTTTTTGGAAGGGGGTCAGCACAGCACGGATAACCATATCTGGATTCTGGCCGGGGCGGCCGGTTTACTGATTCTTCTGCTATTAGGGAAAAACTGGCGGATGAGTCAGACCGGGAACAGTCAAAAACTGATTCGGATAATAATTCTGCTGACTGCCGGTAATTTCTTTTTTGCTTTCCTGGCGGCGTTATGGAACAGTCAGATTGGCATGATGCTGCGGGATGGGCTGTCGGCATTAGGCGCTTTCCAACTGGATCGGGTGCTTTGGATCGCGCCCACATTCTGGTACCTGATGCTGGCCTGTTTATTGGGAGTACTTGCGGAGAACCGGGGGTTGACAGCCTTTCCGGTTATGAAAGCGCTCATCACCTGCGGCTTGGCGGGAGTGACTGTGGCAACCGGGGTTACCGTGTTATTGGGAAGCAGCTTAAAGCCCAATCTTCAGAAATTGCGAGATCCGGACTACCGGGCAATCAGTTATCGTGATTATTATGCTATCGGAGTGATGGATCAAGTAATGGAATATATCCGGACTGATCCGGGCCTTAAGACAAACGGATACCGGGTGGTGAGTCTGGGTATCGATCCCGCCGCCGCATTATATGCCGGCTTCTATTGTCTGGATGGATATTCTAACAATTATCCCTTGGAATATAAAGTTAAGTTTCGGGAAATAATTGCCCCGGAGCTGGAAAAGAGCGATTATCTTAAGGACTATTATGATAATTGGGGCAACCGTGTCTATTTGCTCAGCAGTGAAAGCCCCGGCTATTATACTATTCAAAAAGGCGGCTTTTATTTTCAGGATTACCGGATTGATACTGCGGCCCTGAAAGAGTTGGGAGGAAAGTATCTTCTTTCCGCCGCCTATATCCAGAATGCGGAATCTACCGGACTCAGACTGGTCCGGGAAGAAGCATTTGAGACCGCGGACAGTTATTATCGGATATTTCTATATGAAATCACTCCGGATTTGGAAGGAGCATAGTTATTCATGGGTATCAATCAAAAAGAAAAAGCGGACTACCGTAAAATAATAATCCTGTTATTCATATGTGTGGTTCTTAGCTTCTTTGTTTCCCGGAAAGAAGGTTACCACATGGACGAGCTGCTGAGCTTTGAATTGTCCAACGCCAGGTTTACTCCATGGATTGTGCCAAACCAGCCGGAAGGGCGGCTGGCCAAGTTTGTCCGGGAGGAGATTGATGGGGATTCGGCCTTGCAGACGCTGGGGAATGTGTTCCAAACTGTGAAGGATGTAGTGGTAAACCGGGGGAACAGCAAGTTGCTTACCTATCAGGCGGATGTGTACGAGGAGCCGGTATGGATTAGCTCCGGGCAGTTTACGGATTATATCACGGTGGGGAAATATGATGCTTTTCAGTATATTTCCGTTTACTTTAATGTGAAGGATGACAACCATCCTCCTATTCATTACATGCTGCTGCATACCGTTTCTTCCATTTTTCAAGGGCTGGCAGAACCATTTATGGGCTGTATCATCAATATTGCGGCGGTTCTTGGCTGTTGTTTCCTGATGATGAAGTTGGGGGAGCTTTTCGGCAATCGGGAGACGGGAATGCTCTGCGCCTTATTGTATGGTCTGTCTTCCGGCGCTCTGGCAACCACATTGTTAATCCGGATGTACGGACTAATGACGTTCTTTTGTGTAGCCTTGTTTTATCTGCACATAAAAAAATGGAAAACCGGAAACTTTCAAGTACATAATAAGCTG
>Ga0153972_1000237_pt1 | contig 16654 bp, 14 predicted proteins | sample TSGA056MetaG_FD_104732 | JGI IMG/M metagenome (GOLD analysis project Ga0153972, IMG submission 104732) | Attine ant fungus gardens microbial communities from Georgia, USA - TSGA056 MetaG | ecosystem: Host-associated > Fungi > Mycelium > Unclassified | place: USA: Georgia, George L Smith State...
ACGCGCTCAGAGGTGAGCTTGCGTTCCAGCGAGGCAATGCTCAAAATCATCCTAGTCTTTGCCGAGCTGGAACGCAAGCTCACCTCTGAGCGCGTGACGGCCGTGATGCTCTCCAGAGCAGAGGGTGGCAAGTGGAACGGAGGCCGCACACCTCTCGGGTACAGCTACGACAAGGAATCTGACACCTTCTCCACCATCGAGGAGGAGGCCGCCGTGGTCAGGATGTGCTATGACCTATATGAGCAGGAAAAATCACTGGTGGCTGTCGCCAGAGCTCTCAATGAACGAGGCATCAAATCACGGCGCGGCTATGACTTCACACCAACAACCGTCCAAATCATCCTCAAAAACCCGTTTTACATAGGAACGATGCGCTATAACTACCGCGACGAGGCGAAGACAGGAAACAACAGCGGCGACTTCAAACCGGAGGATGAGTGGGTAATGGTTCCAGACCATCATGAGCCCCTGATTGAGGCGGAGCGATGGAATAAGGTCAGCGAGGTACTCATGGGAAACAGGCGAATCACCGGAGGCGGGGCATCGTACAACCGGAAGAACACACACATCTTCGCAGGATTGCTGCGCTGCAGCTACTGCAACTCCCGGATGGGCGCAACACCAGATCGTGAGAGAAGCAACGGATGGAGGCCATCGGTCTACCTATGCTCGCGCAAGCGTCGGTACAGCGATTGCCCGAACAAATACGTTTCAGATGTCACCCTCGGCCCATTCGTATTCAACTTCATAGCAAACATGATGAAGGCACAGCGTAGCTTTGGTCGGAGCACCGGCATCGAAACCTTGGAGAAGAAGCTGTTGCGGGGGGAACAGCTTGCGGACGTGGCCCATATTGAGGGTGTGGGGCTGCAAGAGTTCTACGAGCTCCTACGGCGCGGAATCAGCCAGAAGGCTCCCTACACCGGCCCAAACATAAAGACAATCGAAGACCCGGCCAGGGAGCAGGAGAAAGACTTGCTTGCGTCGGAGAAGCGGAAAAATGAACGCGCCCTCACTCGACTCAAAAACCTCTACCTTTTTGCCGATGACTCCATGAGCGAGAAAGACTACGTTCTGGAGCAAAAGCGCCTCAACGATGAGATTGCCAAAATCGACGCTAGGCTCGAAGCTCTGGAGAAAGACATGGCAAAGCAATTCACTATCAGTGATGATGAGTTTATCTCAAAAGCGTCGTACTTCATAATGACGCAGAATCTCACGGGTAAAAGGGAGGTCAACTACGACGCATTTGTCAAGAAGCTCGACCCCCGGTTGCTGAAGGATTTCCTCAATTCCATTTGCTCAAACTTTTGTATAAAAGATGGTCGTGTTGAGTCAATTCGCTTCAAAAACGGCATCGAGCACAGATTTTTGTACAAGGATAACAGCGACTAAAAAAGCCCGGAACACCCTGTAATCAAGGGTTTTCCGGGCTCTCTATTTGGAAAAACTAATCTGTTATTGTATAAGCATCGCATCGCCAAAAGAAAAGAAACGATAACGCTGCCTAACCGCCTCTTCATATGCGGCAAGAACATTTTCCCGGCCAGCCAATGCGGAAACCAGCATAATCAGTGTACTTTCGGGAAGATGGAAATTGGTTATCAGTGCGTCCAGGCACTTAAATTTATACCCGGGATATATAAAAATATCTGTAAAACCGCTGGCAGGCGCAATTGTTCCGTCGCTGTTTGCGAAGCTTTCGATAGTTCGGCAGCTTGTTGTGCCAACGCAAACAATGCGTCCTCCTGCTTTTTTCGTTTGATTGATTATTTCGGCGGTCTCCTCCGGAATTATGCAAAATTCGGAGTGCATTTCGTGCAAAAGAATATCATCCTCCTTCACTGGCCTAAAAGTGCCAAGACCTACATGCAAGGTCACAAAGCAGGTTTTTATTCCTTTTTTTCTTATTGTTTCAAGAAGCTCCTGCGTAAAATGCAGCCCGGCCGTAGGTGCTGCTGCCGAGCCGACCTCTTTTGAATATACAGTCTGATAGCGCTCTTTGTCCGCAAGCTCTGCCTTAATATATGGCGGCAGCGGCATTTTTCCAAGCCGCTCCAAAACCTCAAGAAAAATCCCCTCATAATGAAACTGAATAATTCTGTTTCCGCCTTGAACTGCCTCTAATACTGTTGCTGTAAGCTCTCCGTTTCCGAAGGAAATCTCTGTTTTCGGCTTAGTCTTTTTTCCAGGGCGTGAAAGACATTCCCATTTCCCCTCGCCCAAGTCACGCAGAAGCACGATTTCGACGCATCCGCCGCTCGGCCTACTGCCAAATAATCTTGCCGGCAGCACACGAGAATCGTTTAAGACAAGGCAATCGCCCTCATTTAAGTATGAGGGCAGATTGTAAAAATAGTCGTGCGAAACTTCGCCTGTGGTTTTATTTAGATGTAATAATCTCGACCCGTCTCGCCTTTCAAGCGGAGTTTGAGCAATCAGCTCCTCCGGCAAGTCAAAATTAAAGTCCGATTTTTTCATAGCACCCCGTAACTCAAGCTAACTCCAGTGTAGTAATATCCCAAAATATCCTTGTATGTCATGCCATAATCTCTTGCCATTGCGTATGCGCCGAACTGGCTCATGCCAAGGTTATGTCCCCATCCGCTGCCTTCAAAAACGAAGTTACCACTGGCATTTTTGGTGATTGTATACCGAATACTTGGCATTTCCATAGTTGTTCGGCAATAGCTGCGCAGAACCTGTACCGTAGAACCTGAGGTCGATGTAAAATTAATAGCGATAACATTTCCCATATCGGAATAGCTTGCTACCGCAGAGCTAACCGCGCCAAGGCCAACCTTTGCGCCAAGCTCACTCGGAGTTAATTCATAGCGCCATGTGCTGTAACTGTTAAGGTCGTCAACGCTCTTTTCATAAGGGTCAGCAACCCCAATCAGATATGGATGCTCGTTATTGCCATTTACGTTGTAGTTATCCTCCGTTGCGCCGCCATCCGATGAGAAATAAAGCGCCTCACAAACTTCTCCATTGTAGCTTAAGAATCTATTTACCGTGGAGTTCACCGCTTCTTCAATTTTTGGTCCAACAGTACCGCAGCCGCTATAGGCCTGACAGTATGTGTTGTTTGTAACGTCAAATCCGCAGTTATAATAGTACGTTGAATTTTGGGTGTATTTTGCAACATAGCTTCGGGCGCATATCGCCTGCGCTTTAAGCGCCTCTATTGGCCATGATTCATCCATTTCGTTCGCACAAACGCCCATTACATATTTTTCAATGTCCACAACGTTGATAACAGAGATTTTTCCCGCTCCAAGCATGGCATATTCAAATCCCCCATAATATTGATAGCCTGCAAACCATGTGATAGAGTCGTCATTTGTACAGATTGGATTAATTGCGAGCTTGTTTGATGCAGATGTTGACTGTACTGAATATAGCATTTCACCAGTATCAGTCGCATAAACGCCAATTCCTGTGCCAGATATAATTCTCATAGTAAGCCTCGTTACAGAAGTACTGGAAATTGCAACAAACTGGCGGTTATTATCATAATACCCAAACTGATATCCGCTGCCGACCTTGTTTTCAAGCCTTGCCTCAATAAGTCCGGAGTCACGAACGGATGAATAATAATAGTTCAATCCTACCTTAATAATGTCAGTTTTAATCTCAACGCTGCCATTTTCAGAAATAAGACCGCCGCCGCCATTAGAGCTTGACTGATCGCCCGAAATGCTTTGCAGCCCCTGACCCGTGAGAGCATAAACCTCACCAGAGCCAATTTTCTGCGTGCCGCTTTTACCGACGGCGTACGTTTGCGCCAAAGAGCTGTCTATCTCAGTTGCGTTGTTGACATAGTATGTATCAGCAGCGAATGCGCCAGTTATTGTAAATGTAAAAACCAACATAGCACAAAGTACGATTAGTACCGTCTTTCTCATATTAACTCCCATTTTTAGATTGACCTATTGCTTATCACAGTGATATAATGACTAAAAACATTTATCTGAAATTATATAATATTTTTGCAGAAATGGCAAGTATATTGTCGATTTGTAGAATTTTACCAGCAAGCGTCATATTATGAATTAGCTGTCATTGGAAAGGGATAAGAAAAATGGGAAACTATAAAGTAGGTATCATAGGCGGAACGGGCATGGTTGGACAGAGATTTGTGTCACTGATTGAGAATCATCCATGGTTCACTCTTGAGGTTATTGCAGCAAGCGCCCGCAGCGCCGGCAAAACCTATGGAGAGGTTATGGAAGGCCGCTGGGCTATCGAAGGCAGCGTTCCTGAGAAATATAAAAGCATAGTTGTGAAGGACGCTACAGCAGACGCCGAAGAAATTGCAGCACTGGTTGACTTTGTTTTCTGCGCGGTTGATATGAATAAAGCCGAAATTCTTACGCTGGAAGATCGTTACGCTAAGCTGGAATGCCCTGTTGTTTCGAATAACAGCGCAAATCGCCACACACCCGATGTGCCAATGATTATCCCGGAGGTGAACCCTGAGCACCTTGATGTCATAAAATATCAAAGGCAGAGACTTGGAACAAAGCGTGGATTTATTGCAGTTAAATCAAACTGCTCTATCCAAAGCTATGTTCCGGCCTTGCACCCTCTCAAGGAACAGTTTGGAATTAATTCAGTGCTCACCTGTACATACCAGGCTATTTCCGGCGCCGGCAAAACCTTTGAGACATGGCCCGAAATGGTAGATAACGTTATCCCCCTTATTGGTGGAGAGGAAGAAAAGAGCGAGCAGGAGCCGATGAAGGTTTGGGGCACGATTGAAGACGGTGTAATTAAAGATGCCGCAAAGCCTTCAATCACTGCACAGTGCATTAGAGTACCTGTCTCAAACGGACATCTTGCCGCAGTTTTTGTCTGCTTCGATAAGAAGCCTGCAAAGGAAGAGATAGTCGAAGCTTGGGCTTCCTACAAAGGCAAACCACAGCTACTAAACCTGCCTACGGCACCAAAGCAGTTCCTCAACTACTTTGAAGAGGAAAATAGACCACAAACAAAGCTTGACAGAAATATGGAAGGCGGCATGGCCGTCAGCATCGGCAGACTGCGTGAAGATACACAATATCAATATAAATTCGTATGTCTTAGCCACAACACACTCAGAGGTGCGGCAGGCGGTGCAGTACTACTTGCAGAGCTGCTTTGCGCCGAGGGTTACATCACGACCCAGAATTAACGGCATCAGCTATTTACATTGCATTGAAATTTGGAGGTGCTCATTGAAGAACCCGGTTTTTAAAGGTCTTTGCACGGCAATAATTACCCCATTCACAACTGACGGCATTGACTTTGATGCACTTGAGAAACAGCTTGATTTCCAGATCAGGAATAATACGGACGCAATTCTCGTCGCAGGTACGACGGGAGAAGTCAGCACACTAGAAATCCATGAGTACGAAGCACTCGTGGATTTCTGCATAAAGCAGGCTGGAGCTAAAACTAAAGTCATCGCAGGCATCGGCGGAAACAACACGGCGCAAGCTTGCAAAAGAGCAATTTTATCGCAAAAGCTTGGCGCACATGCTGTTATTATGACTGCGCCTTATTACAACAAATCTACACAGGAAGGCCTTGTACAGCATTTTTGTTATGTTGCCGACAGGGTGGACATTCCGCTTATCACCTATAACGTTCCCAGCAGAACCGGTATTGGTATCTCTCCCGAAAGCTACGAACGTCTTGCTCTTCACCCCAACATCAACGGCGTTAAGGAAGCCTCTGGCGATATTTCTCTTATCGGAAAGATCAGGGCACGCTGCGGAGACGATTTCTATATTTGGAGCGGAAACGATGATAATACTGTTCCGATTATGGCGCTCGGCGGCATCGGAATTATATCAGTAGCATCTAACGTTATTCCAAAGCAGGTTGGCGCTCTTGCGAAAATGTGTCTTGCCGGTAAATTTGAAAAGGCAACAGCGCAATACATTGCAATGTCAGACTTTTTTGAAAAACTCTTTATAGAAACTAACCCCATACCGATAAAAAAAGCCATGCAATTGCTCGGCATGGACTCCGGAATTATGCGCTTGCCGCTAATTGAAATGTCTGTGTCGGGAACAGAAAAGCTTTCAGAATCGATGAGGGCGCTGAATATTTTGGCTTAATTCTTTGCATACTGTTTAAGGCTTGTTCATAAGCTATAACAGGTGATTAAAATGAAAAACAGTCCAAATAGATTCAGTACATATTTTGTTTCGATTCTAATATCTCTTGGGGTAGGCCTTCTTGCATATTATTGTAACAGAGAGGCATTTGCAGACTATGAAAGCCTTGCTCTGCCGGCGCTTTCGCCTCCGCCGTGGATATTTAGCGTTATTTGGTGGGTGCTGTACTTACTGATGGGGATTTCCTCAGCAAGAATTAAGCTTAGCGATTCAAAGGAAAAGGGCGACGCACTCTTTGTTTATGGCACAACACTGGTGCTTAATTTCATGTGGACTCTTTTCTTTTTCACTTTTGGTGCCCGTTTAATTGCGTTTTTCTGGCTCGTTTTCCTGTTTTTAATGACACTTTTAATGATTAAAAAATTCTCTGATATCGACAAGACGGCAGGCAAAATGCAAATACCGCAAGTTATATGGATGGCCTTTGTCGGCTACTTGAACCTGGCGATTTATTTTATGGAATAAAAAAACTGCAACAGAGAAATCTGTTGCAGTAAAATATGGAGCGGGCGAAGAGGCTCGAACTCTCTACCTCCACCTTGGCAAGGTGGCGCTCTACCAGATGAGCTACGCCCGCAAACCGCGCACTTGACACAGCTTATGTGTCAAGTGCCCTATTATTATAAACATTGGTATAAAGTTTGTCAAGCGATTTTGACAATTTTTTTAATCTTCAGAACCAACTTCCCTTATTGGATCAGGCGGTGCAGGTGACTGTTCCAAGCCTTCTGACTGTATATCACTCAGCGCTTCGCTGTCTGTTATTGGCGGCGGTATATTGCCTTCGGATTCAGACGGTGGTGGGCTAATGCCTTCAGAATCGGACGGCGAAGATGGTATTTCTTCGGATTCGCCAGGCGATTGGGAAGGCGGTAGTTCTTCGCTTACATGGGGTGAAGGTGAAGTGTCGACAACTGAAACTAAATCGCTGTACCGCAGATTTCCCTCACATGCGGGATATTCGCTCATTTCCCAATAGCGATAATTTCGCATTTGCGTGTCCGAAAGTAAAAATGATGTTTCCCTGCCACGGGCATTAAATTCGGAAATATCAACATGATAAAAGTCATCATCTATTTTGATGATGTTCCAATAACTGGCGCTCGAAGAAATATCATTGCTTAAACCACTGACGCTGATGCATTCAATGCCTGAAAGCCGGCACATTATCTTAAATGCCGCAGCAATCCCCTTATCGGTTGCCTTGCCTTCCACAAGTGCGCCATATGCACTGTTGCAGTAGTTTGTTTCATCCGATAGCTCAACATTTGAATAAAGATAGTTTGCAATTTTTAGCGCAAGTCTGGCATCGCTTGTGTCGGACAGGCCTACCAACGCCTGCCGTGCCACCTCATTAATTTCCTTTGTCAAAGCTTGAACCGTATTGATCGAAACGGGATACGTTATCGAAACTTCATAAATGCGGTTTGCTCCGGTTTGAGGATAGGAAGTCACCGAAACAGCAGGCTCAAAGGCCAGATCAAGACTGCCCTGAAGATATTCTTCTTCAAAGAATGAGGTTATATATTCCGGATCAACTGCTGTTGAAAAAATGCGTACTGTAAACAAATCTTCAAATTCTGACAGCTTGTCACTTAGAAGCGTTTTAAGCTCCGTTAAGCCGCCAACGCTAATTACGTCATTAATTTCTTTTTGGGTTCGTGTATAGCTAATGCTTATTTCTGCTGTGTAATATGAAATAATGCGGCTAAGCTCATAATTAATATCACTTACAGCGTAGGCTCCCATCGGAGTTTCGTCTTGGATTTCATAGCATACCGAAGCAAGGTCGGTGTTTACAGATCCACGGTAGTTGCTAAACTGAAAAACCGCTTCTTCCTCACGATTATCAATCATGTTAAGAATTGCTTGGTAAAGTGCGCTATAGTTCTTAATGTCCAGTCCAGAGGCGATAACGCTGTTTGCGCCTTCGTCAAATTCCTCTGAATAGTAATACTCGGAGCGATATATTGAAGAACAAGCGCAAAGAAAGCAAACAGCCAAAACAAGAATTAATAAGCTCAATTTTTTAGCCATTGCCTCGCCCTCCTTTTTAGGGTGCTATCCTTCAACTGCTATATCGGTAAATCCGTTTCCGAAAACCTCGCTGGAGTTACAGGAAATCATAAATGCGTTTTGATCAACGCTTTTTACAATTTTCTTCAAATCGACAATCTGGTTTTGCTTGATGACAACTAGAATAATATCTTTTTCATTGCCCGACCAAGCTCCCTCACCGTGGAGATAAGTAACGCCACGCCTTAGTTTTTCGGTAATGGCATTTTTAACTGATTCGCTTTCGTCAGATATGACATAGCAAACCTTACTGGCAGTGCCGCCCGACATTACAATGTCAACAATCTTCGCATTGATTACCATACTTACTATAGCATACATTGCTATATCATAGCTATCAAAAATTATTGCATATGCGCCAATAACGATTACATCCAAAAACAAAATTAAAGTACCAAAATTGATATGCTGATATTTTACTCGAAGAAATTTTGCAATAATATCAACGCCGCCCGTTGTTGCTGTTGTAGAGTAAACTAGACCTAGTCCGGCTCCCTTAATTATACCTCCAAAAACGGCAGCAAGAAAAACATTATTTGTTGCGGCAAAATCAATAAGGCTAAAAAGGTCAACAAATACCGAGCTCAAAACCATTCCCACAAGTGATGAAAACATAAAACTAAAACCAAATTTTCGCCATGAAATAGCGAAAAGCGGTATGTTTATAATGATAATAACCACGCCTACTGGTGTGCCGTACATCAGGTTCAAAATCATTGAAACACCTGAAATCCCGCCTGCAATAATAGAGTTTGGATAAGCAAAAAAGCTAAATCCAAAAGCGAAAATTGCGCACCCAAGCACTATTTTGAAATATTTAAACACATAATACTTAGACCTTGTGCCCATAAAAGCCCTCCGCCAAATTTAATTAATCCTCAATAAAGCTCAGCTGCTGCTCTCCCCTGTCCTGATCCTGCAAAATCGCACCTGCTGCAGGGATGCTGCGAACTCTATATCTTGAATTGTTTACAATTTTTGTGTCCTCGACAAAGGCGGCATAGTCAAGGGTGAATTTCTTCTTCAAATTCATCAAAGAAACGCCTTGCGTCGTCCTGCTTGTTTTGCTGGTAAGCTGAGCGCTTGAGAACACCAGCGCCCTGCCTTCGCTTGAAAACACGGCAATTTCACGCTCTTCATTCAGCAGAAGTATGGTTCTGAGCGGACTTTTATCCGAAAATGCGCCTGTAAGTCTCTTACGATTAGTTTTTGTGGCGTAGGAAGATAGCTCAATTCGCCCAACCTTGCCATTTTCAAAGAAAAACATCAGGTGCGCCGAGTAGTCTCCAGGATCTATTACCGTAAGTACATTTTCACCATCATCGAAATTGAGAGCTGTTGGCAAAAATATACCCAAAACGCTTGCCTTGCAGTCTTCAAAATCAGAAACCTTCGCTTTATATACCTGCTGTTTATCGGTGAAAACAAGAATCTCCGACCTGTTATTTGATTCAATGATTTTGGCTATATCATCTGTCTCTTTAAGCTTCTGCTCGGCGTTCATTCGCAAAGAAGCTGCCGTAATTTTTTTGAAATAGCCGTCTCTTGTGATAAATAACGTGACGGGATAATCATCAACCTGTTCAACTTCAATGAAATCTTCAACCTCGTCAGAAGCGACAATTCCTGTTTTGCGAGGTACAGAGTATTTTTTGATAACATCCTTAAGCTCCGAAATGATAATGCTTGTAACTCTTTTGCGATTTGCCAGAACATCTTCTAAATCGGTAATTTCCGCTTCAAGATGGTCAGTTTCCTCAACACGTTTTAAAATATATTCTTTATTGATATTGCGAAGCTTGATTTCTGCAACATATTCCGCCTGGATTTGGTCAATACCAAAGCCAATCATCAAATTTGGCACAACTTCTGCATCGAGCTCAGTGTTGCGGATTATTTCTATAGCCCTGTCGATATCAAGCAGGATCTTTTTTAGGCCATTAAGCAAATGTAATTTATCTTTCTTCTTCTGCAAATCAAAATATACACGACGTTTTATGCTTTCCTCGCGCCATGCAATCCACTCATCCAATATTTCTTTTATGCCCATTACCTTGGGGTTTCCGGATATAAGGATATTGAAGTTGCAGGAGAACGTATCCATTAGCGGAGTCATCTTAAATAGCTTTTGCATGAGCTTATCGGGATCTGTTCCGCGCTTAAGATCAATTGTGATTTTCAGACCTGAAAGATCCGTTTCGTCTCGAATATCGGATATTTCCTTTAGTTTGCCCGCTTTGGACAGTTCTATTATTTTGTCAATAATTGCTTCCGCAGTTGTGCTGTAAGGGATCTCATAAACTTCTATTAGGTTTTCGCTTTGGATATAACGATATCTTGAGCGAATCTTGAATCCGCCCCTGCCGGTTTCGTAAATAAGCTGCATCTCAGATACATTATATATGATCTCGCCGCCAGTTGTAAAATCAGGCGCCGGGAGCGTTTGCATAATGTCAATGCTAGGATCTCTGATATAGTTTATTGTGGTTTCGCATACCTCGGCAAGATTGAAGCTGCAAATTTGGCTTGCCATACCAACTGCAATGCCTATGTTTGCGGAAACCAGAACATTCGGAAAGCTTGTTGGAAGAAGCATTGGTTCCTTTGTGCTTCCGTCATAGTTATCTGCGAAATCAACAGTGTCTTTGTCAATATCTTTGAATACTTCGCTGCAGATTGAGGAAAGCTTAGCCTCCGTATACCTTGAAGCTGCATAGCTGGTGTCTCTGGAATACACTTTGCCAAAGTTGCCCTTTGAGTCAACAAACGGTGTTAAAAGCGCATCATAGCCCTTTGATAGACGGACCATTGTTTCATAAATCGGACCGTCTCCATGCGGATTCAGGCGCATGGTTTGCCCGACAATGTTCGCACTTTTGGTGCGAGACCCTGTCAGCAGTCCCATTTTGTACATTGTATAAAGAAGCTTTCTGTGCGATGGCTTGAAACCGTCAATTTCGGGAATAGCGCGGGATACAATAACGCTCATTGCATAGGGCATATAGTTTTGCTCCAGCGTTTGCGTAATCGGCTGTTCAAGCACTTCGGCGTGCAGCCCCATTACATCAGGATTTGCAGCCGGCTTCTTTTTTTCCTCTTGTTTTTTCTTAGCCATTTATGACCTCTCACAATTTATTATTTGCTGATTACCTTATGAAATATCGGCAAGGTCCAAGAATTTATATCCGTTCTCGGCAATGTGCTTTTTGCGTCCTGCTAAATTGTCTCCAAGCAACAAATCAAACATATCGTTTGTTCTTTTAATATCCTCCGGCATAACCTTTATAAGCCTTCTTGTTTCGGGGTTCATGGTTGTAAGCCACATCATGTCGGGGTCGTTTTCGCCAAGTCCCTTGCTTCGGCTGATGGTACACTTTGCGCCACCAAAGCCTTCAACTATTTCTGCCTTTTCACGTTCCGAGTAGGCAAACCATATTTTGCCCTTGCACTCAATTTCATATAGGGGAGATTCAGCTATATAAACATAGCCCTTCTGAACAAGTGTCGGCGTTAATCTGTAAAGCATTGTGAGTATAAGCGTTCTGATCTGAAACCCGTCAAAATCGGCATCGGTGCAGATGATAACCTTGTTCCAGCGTAGATTTGCAAGATCAAAGGAGCTGAGATCGTTCGCCTTTTTGCTTTGAACTTCAACTCCGCAGCCCAGGACTCTAAGAAGGTCAGTTATGATTTCGCTCTTAAAAATGCGGACAAAATCCGCCTTAAGGCAATTAAGTATTTTGCCGCGCACCGGCATTATGCCTTGGAATTCTGCATCTCTTGAAAGCTTGCAGGCGCCAAGAGCAGAGTCACCCTCGACAATGTAAATTTCCCTTTTGTCTGTATCCCTGCTTCGGCAATCGACAAACTTTTGAACACGGTTTGACATGTCCATGTTGCCGGTAAGCTTTTTCTTTATATTCAGCCTGGCTTTTTCGGCGGTTTCCCGGCTGCGCTTGTTGATTAGCACCTGCTCGGCAATTCTGTCGGCATCCATTTTATTTTCAATGAAATAGACCTCAAGCCGTTCCTTAAAAAAGTCAGTCATCGCCTCTTGTATGAACTTGTTTGTTATCGATTTTTTAGTCTGGTTTTCATAGCTTGTTTGAGTTGAAAAGCAGCTGGTTACGAGGACAAGACAGTCTTGAACATCTTGAAATGTAATTTTGCTTTCGTTTTTCTGATATTTGCCTATCTTTTTGATGTACGCATCAATTGCGGAAACAAATGCACTTTTTGTAGCCTTTTCAGGCGCTCCGCCATGCTCTAAATAGCTTGAGTTGTGGTAATACTCAATCTGATTAACAGTATTTGAAAAGCAAAAAGCTGCCGAAATCTTCACTTTATACTCGGGCTTGTCCGCACGGTCTCTTCCCTTTTTCTCGCTATCTATGAAAATTGGCAGTGTCAGCGTGTTTTCGCCCGAAAGCTCCTTGACATAGTCAAGGATGCCATTCTCATACCGAAACTCGGTTGTTTCAAACTTTCCGCCGGTTTGATTGCGGAATCTGAAAGTTACCTTCTGGTTAACAACTGCTTGGCGACGAATAACATCGAGATAGTATTCAACAGGAATTGCAATGTCGGTAAATACTTCTATATCAGGCTTCCAACGAAAGCAGGAGCCCGTTTTTTTCCTGTCACTCGGCTCTTTAAGCAGCTCGCTTCCCTTTTTACCCACTACATTTCCCTTTTTAAAATGCAGCTCGTAACGAAAGCCGTCACGGTATACAACCGCATCAAAGTATTCGGAGCTGTACTGTGTAGCGCATGAGCCAAGACCATTTAGTCCAAGGGAATATTCGTAATTTTCACCGTCGTTGTTTGCATATTTGCCGCCGGCGTAAAGCTCGCAAAAAACAAGTTCCCAGTTAAAGCGCTTTTCTTTCTCGTTATAATCCATTGGGCAGCCACGGCCGAAATCTTCAACCTCTACGCTGTTATCTTCATATCGGGTAATGACAATAAAGTCGCCATAGCCTTCCCTTGCCTCATCGATTGCATTGGATAATATTTCGAAAACTGCGTGCTGGCAGCCATCAAGACCGTCTGAGCCGAATATAACGCCCGGGCGTTTTCTAACTCTGTCTGCGCCTTTTAGCTGCGATATGCTATCATTTCCGTAATTTTGTGTCTTTGGAGTTGTCATTTAATAATTGCTCCTTATTCACAACATATAGTATTTTGAATATATTGCCTTATACATAATAAATCAAATGCTCCCAAATTGCAAGGAAGATTATGGCGAAGTCTGCCGCAAAATCAAGCAGGGACTGCCATTTTAAAAAGCAATCCCTGCCGCGCTGGAAACTTGTTAACTTTTGAGCTTAAAATTAAGTCGGCAAGCGGCTTAAGCTTAAACTAATACCAAAAAGGTATAGGAATCATATAGCATTTCTGCTATCATTGCCAGCACTTGACCGAAAAGGGATGAACCCAGTACATCTTAGAGACGTCTGAACAGTTCCAGTCACTGCTTATAATAGAAAATCGTTTGTAATCCAATAGGAAAAAACAATTTTTGATAAGCCGCTTGACCGCCTTTTTTGTTTGGTCCGAGTATATTATTGCTCACTTTTCAAAAAATACTCTTAGAAATTATTGTTTATGACTAAAAAAATGATAACTTGAATAGAATGTACACAAAGATGCATTTTTACAAAGGGTATTGACTAACGGGGGTATAATTGATATGTCTAAACGAATGATACGCAAGGAAACACAGCTTATGCTTAACAATGCCGGGGACGAGCTAAAGGATTTGCGCAGGCAAATTAACGATGCCTATGCTGTTTTTAACAGAACGCTTGACCCAGACAGGCTTGATGCTTCAATCCTTGAAATTAATGCTCTGCAATCAAAATACGGCATTGCGCTTAAAAACTTCAAATCTATTCAAATAAACCAGTGAGGATATATTGATGATTACCTTGGCAATTGTGCTGCTTGTGGCGGTTGGTTTTTTGCTGATTTCGCTTCTGTTTAAGCTTTTGAAGGCTCCACTAAAGTTTATATTCAAATTTTTGCTTCATGCGCTGTTGGGGTATGTCGCACTGTTCGTAATTAATTTTTTTGGCGCATGGATCGGCATCAGCCTTGGGTTAAACTGGATAAATGCCGCTATTGTCGGCGTGTTTGGTATTCCGGGTGTAATTCTTCTCTTGCTTCTTCAATTCTTTTTATAGTTTGTAGTACATAAAAAAGTGTGCGGGATCAACTCCGCACACTTTTTAATTATCTAATTCTTCTTTCAGGCTCCCAGCCTTCAAGCGGAAGGCGTTGCATCGCGCCAAAAAGCTTGTTTTCAAGGTCGGAAAAATCACCGCTAAGCGTTTTAATCAGCTTTTTGATTTCATATCTTTTGCTGCCCTTGTCCTGTGGGCAGGGATTTTCGACAATAGGGAGATTTAATTCTCCTGCAAGAGCCTGTATCTGCGGCTCCTTTGCATAAACCATAGGGCGGATTTGGTGCACATCTGCCCTTGACATATATGTCACCGGCTTAAAACAACTTATTCTGCCCTCGTACAGAAGTGACAGCAAAAAGGTTTCAACTGCATCGTTGTAGTGATGCCCAAGCGCAAGCTTGTTACAGCCGTGTTCCTTCATGGCATCGTTAAGCGCACCGCGCCGCATCTTGGCGCAGAGTGAGCATGGGTTGTCCTCTCGCCTTTCATCAAAAACGACCTGCTTAATGTCGGTTTTGATGATTGTATATCGCAAATCAATTCTGTGGCAAAATTCGGCCACGGGCGAAAAATCCATTGTTTCAAAGCCAAGGTCAATAGTAATCGCCTCAAGCTCAAACCTTGTCGGATAGAAACGCTGAAGGTGCTTTAACGCACACAGCAAGACCATTGAGTCCTTTCCGCCTGAAACGCCAACGGCAATCTTGTCGCCTGAATCGATCATTTTGTACTCATCTACCGCCTTGCGAATGACTCCCACGAACCGATTTAGTTCTTTTTGCATATGTATCGCTCCAAAAAAATGATAACTTATTTTAAAATCAAAACTTAGTATTCATGCGTAAATCAGAGATAATTAAAGATATTTTGAGTTAATCACTTGACAGATTAAAAAATTTGATTTTTTGTGTTGACTAAAAAAAACTATTGTGGTATAAAAGATAGGCGTGACTAGATAGTTAATTCTATACGCATACGACAAAAATGTCAAAAACAAATTGATATATGATCTGAACGGAGGAAGGAAAATGTCCACAACACTGGCAACTAAGGAAACCGTTGAACGCAAATGGTATGTCCTTGATGCAGCAGACAAGCCACTTGGCAAGACCGCTGCCCTCGCCGCTGATATTCTTCGCGGCAAACTAAAACCAATCTACACTCCCAACGTTGATTGCGGCGATTTCGTCGTAATCATCAATGCGGAAAAGGCTGTTCTTACAGGCAAAAAGCTTGAGCAGAAGTATTACCACCACCACTCTGGTTGGATTGGCGGACTAAAGTCAATTCAGTACAAAGAGCTTATGGAGAAAAAGCCTGAGTTTGCAATGACTCACGCTGTAAAAGGTATGCTCCAGAAGAACAAGCTTGCTGCTGACCAGCTAACTCGTCTTAGAGTTTACCGTGGTGCAGCGCACAAAAATGAAGCCCAGAAGCCAGAGCTTTGGGAACACTAAAGAAGGAGGAAATGTAAAATGGCAACATATCAGAGCAAGAAGCCCTATCACTATGGAACAGGGCGCAGAAAGTCGTCCGTCGCCAGAGTTCATCTCTTCCCGGGCGGAACAGGCAAAATCACAATCAACAAGCGTGATATCGATGATTATTTCGGGCTTGACACACTTAAGCTCATCGTCCGTCAGCCATTCGGCGTGACCGGCACTAACGAGAAATTTGACGTTGAGTGCACAGTTGCAGGCGGCGGCGTTACAGGTCAAGCTGGCGCAATTCGTCACGGCATCGCCCGTGCACTGCTTCTTGTTGAAGATTCATACCGTGCTCCTCTAAAGGCAGCAGGTCTTCTGACGAGAGACCCAAGAATGAAAGAACGCAAGAAGTACGGTCTCAAAGCCGCACGTCGTGCTCCACAGTTCTCAAAGCGCTGATACATCATTGAAATCCCTGAAACCGCAATGGTTTCGGGGATTTTTGTTTATCCGTTTTTGTCGGAATATATCCGATGCAATACAAATAAAACCGGATAAAATGAGGTTAATTTTGAGGTTATAATAAACGCTGTAAAATATGAGCCAGCCACACAGGATTATAGCCTCCGTACTAAGCAAAATTAAATCCTCGTGTTTATAAAACAAGCGGCGTTCCCACTTTGAGAACGCCGCTTCTATGTTTTTCTTATTTGCCGTAGCCTGCCGGGGGAACGTCTTTGTATGTTTTGAGTAGAGAGTAGTTGAAGGTTCCGTCCTCCAGCTGGACGACCTGAAC
>Ga0153972_1000238_pt1 | contig 16647 bp, 9 predicted proteins | sample TSGA056MetaG_FD_104732 | JGI IMG/M metagenome (GOLD analysis project Ga0153972, IMG submission 104732) | Attine ant fungus gardens microbial communities from Georgia, USA - TSGA056 MetaG | ecosystem: Host-associated > Fungi > Mycelium > Unclassified | place: USA: Georgia, George L Smith State...
GAAAAGTCAGATTTATTTAATGTTAAGTTTATATTATAATAAGGATCTCCATCCCTTAATATTTCAGGCCATTTCTCTGTAAATATATCAATTTCACCATTAAATCTCTTGACTTTTTCAGGTGTATCTTCAAGACCCCTTGACTTTGATTCATAATGATACAGCTCCGCGTATGGATTATATACAACTAATTTACCTATACGCCTCACTTTCATACAGAAATCAATGTCATTAAATGCTATTTTTAATTCCTCAGACAAACCTCCAACTTCATCAAACACATCTTTTTTAACCATCATGCAGGCCGCAGTTACCGCACTATAATTTTGTGCACATATTATTCTGGAAAAATACCCATTGTCGTATTTAGATGCCCCAATAAAGGTATGTCCCGCAATTCCTCCAAATCCTACAACAACACCGGCATGCTGAATCGTATTATCACCATAATAGAGACGGGCACCCACAATTCCTACATCCGTACGCATACAAAATCCGATTAATTCTTCCAGACAATCTTTATTAATGATTTCAGTATCATTATTTAATAAGAGTAAATAGTCACCTTTTGCATATTGCACTCCAAAATTATTAATTTTAGAATAATTAAAGTCTCCCTCATAATAAACTATATTAACTTTAGGATTTTTCTTTTTTAATTCCTCATAATACTCAAAGGTTGCACTATCCTCACTATTGTTTTCAATAATAATATACTCATAATTTTTATAAGTGGATTTCTTATCAATTGAAGAAATACATGATTTCAAATCACTGATATGGTCTTTATTTGGAATTAATATTGATATTAAAGGCTGCTCATCCCAATGATAATGAGTTCTATATAGTCCATGATAAGTTCCATGCTCAACAGTTGCAGGTATGTTCAATCTTTTATAGTGAGCTTCTATGGCTCTTTTGCCCGCCTCAAAAGCATATAATTTACTTTCGGGATTTTCTGCTGTAGAATCTTTATGAGCTCTCCAATGATATAAAACTTTGGAAATATGATGAATATTTTTTGTTATTTCTATACATCTTAAAATCAAATCATAATCCTGAGCCCCATCAAACTCTGGATTTAGTAAGCCGACTTTATTTATGATATCTTTTTTAACTACAAACAAATGGGAAATATAATTCATACTGCAGAGTAAATCTATATTAAAATCCGATTTAAAATGAGGTTGAAAAAACTCTTTACCATCCATTGATATTTTATCTTCATCGGAATAAATGATATCTATATTTTTATCATTATTTAAGATTTTCACACATTCATACAAGGCATCCGGCGATAGCAGGTCATCATGGTCTGCAAAAACAATAAAGTCCCCGCTAGCTGCTTCTATAGCCTTATTTGTATTATCAGAAATTTGCAGCTGTTTATTATGTTGTATGATTTTGATTCTGCCATCTTTTTGTTCATATGATTCTAAAATCTTTTTAAGAGGTGAGTTGATACCGCTTCCATCAGATAAACACAACTCCCAATGACTATATGTCTGCTCTATTACAGAATTCACAAATTCATCTAAATAATTTTTTGGCGTTTTATATAATGGAACCACAATACTAAATTTGGGTTCATAAGAATTTTTTTTATTTCTTTGCTCCTCTAATTCTTTGGCAGATGCTATATGGTTCATTCGCCATGTGCCATAATCTAAGCCTTTATGGTTTTCATGTTTTAATTTTTTCAGTATAGCTCTTATGGTTTTCTTCAGGCCATAACATCTTAAATATATAAATCCTTGTTTCATAAGCCATAACCTGTTTTTTCTATTTTTGTGAAAGCCTTGTTTTACCGTAAATAAATAGCTGCTTTCCTTTTTCTGTGTTTTTAATTTAAGAATGAATTTTGAGGAAGCAGAATAATCAAATTCAATTTGAAAGCCACATTTTGTTTCTAATGAAGTTTCCTTAAAGTTCGCCACAACATCCATACGGGCATCTTGGCTAACTTTTATTTTTTGTTTCTCTCCCCGTGGGTTGGTAATCAAAAACTCAACCGAATCATCGGAAACCACCCATCCCGTTACTATACATTTTTTTGTTTCTTTTATACTTTGTATATTATCGACACAAAAGATTAACCCTTTACGCATATCCTCAAGATGTTCTGTCGTAATATGTAACATCAATTTTTTTTTATCTTGATTTACTGTGAAAATATACAATTTCTCATATTCTTTATAATCTTCAGGTAGTTTTACATAAAAATGATACTCTGTATCTACAGAATTATCCAACGTTATATACTTCTTTTTAATATTATCATCCGAATATTCATGTAGCTCAAAATCTAATTCTTTATCATCTAAATATATTTTTATCTTATTATGCTCAGGATTATTTTTCCTAAACCAGCCCTGAATAATAAGAATATCATCATTCTTTGCATGAATTCTTACATCATTAATATTAAAATAGTATTTTATCATAAAATTTATCCTTTTCATTATCTTTAAATATATTATTATATTCTCCAATGACAAGCAACTTATCTTGGTTTATTTTGAGAATGATTCAGCTTTCGTTTAATTTTGTTGATTATTTTATCGTTTTTTCTTTTTTCTCCTTCTTTTTCTTCTTCTACTTGGTCAACAATACTTTGGATTTGATTATTTAAATCTGATATTTGATCTTCATATATGATTTGTTGTTCTATTAAAATATTCTGATGGTATTTAGATATTTCTTCTTGATTTAATTTTTTTAATTCCCCTTGTATTTCTAATAGCTTTATAGGTCCATCAGAAATTTCTATTTCGTACATTGGATCTGTCGTTAAAAATACATCAAAATTATGATTAGTTATTGCCGCATTCATTGGTATAAATTTGTAATTATCTTGATTTAGCATACAAGCACAACATGCTCCTTCTATTGGATCAAATCTCAATTTTTTCAAACCATCTATATGACTCAAATCATAGGAAATACTAAACCTTCCATCCGCTAATTCTATTTTATGGGAAATCTTATTCTTTTCCAAATATCCCTCCCCCATATCATAGTATAAATTAACTTCAATGAATTTGTCTTTTTCTTCATATTCTATCAATTCCTTCAGGTTAATCTTTTTAATATCTTTGGAATATTTTTCAAGATGATTCGTTTTGACAAACTCTTTTCCAAAATAAACTGCCCAAGACCAAAAAGTATAAGTAAGTTTTTGATCAATTCCAAACTCTAAAAACATATCATTAATAGGTTTTAATAATTCCAATTCTTTATACTTTGTATATAATTCATTAATCGTTCGCCAAATAACAAATTGTGTTGGTATTTCAAATTTAAAACACCATTCACAATCTATGTCAATTAACTCATTGCCGGCTCTATAAATATTATCACATGTTAAATCTATATTTAAATTCTTTTTACATGGCAACGCCCTGTCAATAGTTTCCTTTCCAAATACCTTTTGGAAATCAGGATTGATAAATGTCTCCGATAAATAAGCGTCTGACAAATAACCATCATAAATTTCCCGGATAACATCTATTATTTTAGAAATCTGCTTTTCTCGAATAAATTTTAAAACTTCCTGGGTTAAACTAGAAGTGTCAAGATATGGGAATACTATTTTATCATTTACGATTTTCCCTTTTAGGTATCCAAATTTTTCTCCCGTTTCCATATTACTATTTTCAAGTATAGTCAAAATATGAGCCTTCGCCTCTTTACAAAGGGCTTCCTTTATAACTATTTTCTCCCCATCAATTTCTTCAATAGTTGTTATAATCCGAAATTTATCGATTCTATCATTATTAATTTTTGAATATAGAACTCGGATTTTATCATTAATTTTTTCACGACTGGCTACTACCAAAAAGGAGTTCGCAAAAACTGACATTACTCCTTCTTGAATAAAACTGTCAGTAACTTTTTGTTCTTGAAATAAGCTTCGCTTTGTTATATCAAAGTTTAGGTGCTGTTTCCCGTATTCATTTTTCATAAAAGTATCTTCTGTGAAAATTTCTATAGGGAACTTATAGTCAGGATATGGATAATAAAATTCAAAATGACCAAACTCAATAGATTTTAAAAGTGTTTGCATTTCTGATTTTGAAAAAGTACATACCTCACTATGGTTTTCATACTGATTTAAGCCCGAAAAATATTGACCCGTATGGTCTTCAACCGATCCCGAGAAATACTTAAGACCAAGCCTATTTTCAATAGCAATAATAAGCCTTCCATCCTTTTTCAGAAACTTAGACAGTTTCAAAAGAAAATCTTCATACGGATTATTTCCTGCTGTAAAACTAATGGCATATTCCAATACGCCATTAAGCACAATATAATCAAAACGTTCTTCAAAATTCATATCATTCAGATTTCCGACGAAAATATTTAAATTATCATAGTTTTTATTCCTGGTATAATTAATGTCAGATCTTCTTTTTGAAAGTTCGACTGCCGTTACCTTTTTTAACTTTCTGCATAATAAGCCGGTAATTGCTCCACAGCCGGCACCGACCTCTAACACAGTTTCTTCTTTGGAAAAAGGGTACCAATTTAAAATATTTTCTCTTAATTTTGATAAATGATATATAATTGAATAATTGACTTTTTCCGGAGGAAGTTCATCCATTTGAATATTATTCCGCACCATTTCTAAAATATCATTTTCTATATCGCCTTCTGAATATTTATCATCATTATCATAATACTTTAAATTAAGATTAGCCATAGGTTCCTCCACATCAATCTAATTTCACTATTGATTTAATATCAAAATAACCAACAGTATCTTTATCTGAAATTACAGTAATATTACAGACATCATATAATCTATGATATACCTTAAAGTCTCCGTCTTGATACCCAGTAACACCAAGAGACAACATATATTCTCTACCTTGAAGAGCCATCTCCTGAGTAAAAGTTACGGTTTGAATATCTCCCGATTGTTTAGGGTTTATCCTGATATTTTCAAACATTGTATTCGTTCCTGTCACTTCTGTGCCTCGTAAATCTTTTATCGTAAAAGCAAATATAGGCTCTCTGATGATATCAAAGAACTTTACTTTCATAACAACAGAAAATATGGTACCCTTTTCAATTGTATTTGTAATAGTGTTAGTATTATCCCGGATACAATAATCGACAATTTCAGCTTTTTTATCCCCGTATTCTATTGTATTAGGGTTCCTTCGAATAGATTGCTTCCAAATTTTATTTTCTCTGGTTTCTATATCCGTATCATGCGCTTCCGTTTCTATTTCCGGACTTACTAAAAGCTTCTTATACAAATCTACTACTTCTTTTGTATTTCCTTCTGAGACCATTTTCCCTTTATTGAGTAAAATGACTCTGTCACAATATTTATTAATACTCCCTAAATCATGGGTAACAAATAATATGGTTTTCCCCTGGGCCTTAAAATCTTCAAACTTCCGGTAACATTTTGCCTGGAAAAACACATCTCCAACAGAAAGAGCCTCATCCACAATCAATATCTCCGGGTCTATATTAATTGCTACAGCAAATGCTAACCGTACAAACATACCGCTTGAATAAGTTTTTACCGGTTGATTAATAAAATCTCCGATATCTGCAAAGGATAATATCGATTCTAATCTTTCATCAATTTCTTCCTTCTTAAATCCTATCATCGTTCCATTTAGATAGACATTCTCAATTCCGGTATATTCCATATTAAATCCTGCCCCTAACTCTAAAAGAGCAGATATTCTTCCATTTACATGTAATTGCCCTTCTGACGGATTTAACACCCCAGTAATGATTTTCAAAATAGTTGACTTGCCCGCACCATTGGTACCTATAATACCAACTGTTTCTCCTTTTTTGATATTAAAACTAACATCATCAAGGGCAAAGTGTTCATGATAGCATTTTTTCTTAGTCAGTCCCAAAGATTCCTTCAATCTATCTGAAGGTTTATCATATAATTTATAAAGTTTACTAATATGGTTTACCTGAATTGCTATTTCTTCCATATTCGCTTCCTCTCTTTACAAAACATCTGCAAAATGTACTTTTAATCTTCTAAATAATAAGGCTCCTATCCCGAATATAATTGCTGTAAACAGCCAAAAGTACGCAGTCATATAAAATTCTTCCCAAAACCAGATTTTATTAATCAGAGCATTTCTATATCCAAATACGATATAATACAATGGATTCAGCTTAAATATCCATGTTAGATTATCGGGTAAAATCGAAATATTCCACATAATCGGAGTCATCCACACACCTACCTGTAATATGATATTTATAATCTGGGTCAAGTCTCTAAAAAACACAACAATAGCACAGGTGGTATAGGAAAGCCCTAATACGAAAATAAAAATACAAATTGTATAATAGAATACCTGCAAAGTATATAAATCAGGATAATAGCCATATAAAGCATACAATACTAAAGTAAATGCAAGAAAAAATAAATGTACAAATAAAGCTGATATCACTTTGACTATAGGTATTATACTTATTTTAAAAACAACCTTTTTAACTAAGTAGTTGTATTCAAGTAAAGCGTTTGTCCCGTTATTCAATGCCTCGGAAAAGAAAAACCAGGGAACCAATCCGGCAATTAACCATAATACAAATGGAAAGTTACCTACATCACCAGAGCGCAATCCCACTTGAAATACAAACCAATAGACAAGAACAGTTACTACTGGTTGAACAAAGGCCCAAACAATCCCTAAATAAGATCCGGCAAAGCGGGTCTTAAAATCATTTTTAGCTAATCTAAATATTAATTTTCTGTTTTCAAACAGCTCTAATATAAATCCTGAAAAAAGATGTGCATATTTAATTATAACAATGATTATAACGTTTAAAACTATGCATATCGCGATTTTTTTATAGATGTCAGCTTCTTTTTGTCTTTCAAGAGAAAACTCTTCTAAATTGAATTGTGATATGTCCATAATTATATATGGATCGTCTATATTCACTTCAAATAATAATTCACCATCTTCTGTGAGATTCTTATCTACCTGGTTGGTTGATTGAATTGCCTCAAAAAAATCATCCTGTTCTACTAAAAGTTGTCTACCCAGATATTCAAAATATATCCCTTGTATTTTTAAATCCGCTGATGCCTCCATAAAGTCCAAACGAATTATCTCAGAATTTGCCGGCATAGAAAAAGACATCTCTTGCATTTCATCAACTGTCTGATAAACAACCGATTGAGAATTTTCTTCACTGAACTGATTGTTTTCTTCGTAGAACACTTGCACATTACCCACTTGATTAGCCGTCAGTGAAAATGTTAATTTTATATTCTCGCTTGCACTTTTGGGTGTATGGAAAATAGTCACAACATTTAAAATTATCCCCAATATTAATATTGCAAAAATTGTCTTTTTATTTCTCATTCTAAAACTCCTTTAAAATTACAAGCAGGCTTTTATATAACACTATTAAGGACTCCCCATTGCTGATCTTTTTCTGAAATAACCAATCCCTTTCTACTTGCCACAGGCCACTCAATCCCTATTTCCGGGTCATTCCAGATAATTCCGCCTTCATCATTGGGATGATAATAATCCGAACATTTATAGGCAAATTCTGCATCATCTGATAAAACAAGGAAGCCATGCGCAAAATTTTTAGGTATTAAAAATTGTTTTTTGTTTGTCTCTGATAAAATAACACCAAACCATTGTCCAAATGTGTCTGAATCTTTCCTTAAATCTACTGCAACATCAAAAACTTCTCCTCTGACAACCCGAACCAGCTTATCCTGTGGAAAATTAATTTGAAAATGGAGTCCACGCAATACGCCTTTTTTTGACGAAGATTGATTATCTTGTACAAACTGTATATCAATACCCGCTTTGGCATAATCTTTATAATTATAGGTTTCCATAAAATACCCTCTCGCATCACCATACACTACAGGTTCAATTATTTTCAATCCTTCAATACCACATGTCGTAACACTTATTTTACCCAATATTAAAACCTCCAATAGCTTTTATAGTTATAATCCATTTGCAATGTCCACCAGATATTGACCATATGTGGTCTTTTGCAATGGCTCTGCTAATTTTAGCAACTGTTCTCTGGTGATAAAGCCCCTTTTATAGGCAATCTCTTCAATACAGGATATATATAATCCCTGTCTCTTCTGGCATGCGGCCACAAAGTCAGATGCTTCTAGCAAAGAATCATAGTTTCCTGTGTCTAACCATGCAAATCCTCTGCCTAATGTTTCTACATGTAAAGTTCCACGTCTTAAATATTCATTATTAACACTGGTAATCTCAATTTCCCCACGGGATGATGGTTTGGTATTCTTCGCAATTTCAACAACATCATTATCATAAAAGTATAATCCGGGTACCGCATAATTGGATTTGGGTTTCTCAGGTTTTTCTTCAATTGATAATGCTTTTCCGTTCTCATCAAATTCAACGACACCGTATTCTCTTGGATCACTGACATAATATCCAAATATTGTAGCGCCCATCCCTCTGTCGACTACACTTTTCAATATTTTTGAAAAACTCTGTCCATAAAATATATTATCGCCCAATATTAAGGCAACACTATCTTTACCTATAAATTGCTCTCCAACAATGAAAGCATCTGCCAGTCCTCTTGGTTCTGTCTGTACAGCATAAGATATACTCAAGCCCAAGTCATCGCCACCCCCAAAAAGCTCTTCAAAAACAGAAATATCCCTTGGTGTAGATATAATTAATATTTCACGGATTCCTGCCAGCATTAATATGGATAACGGATAGTAAATCATCGGTTTATCATATACCGGCATAATCTGCTTAGAAACAGCCTTTGTTAATGGATATAAACGCGTTCCTGAACCTCCTGCCAAAATAATACCTTTCATGTGTAATACCTCCTATTGTATAATACAAACTAGCAGTATCCTTAAGACACTGCTGTATTTTTATTTGTACATTTCCTGATAATATTTTTGATAATCCCCACAGGTTACACTTTCTAACCATTCCGAATGATTAAGATACCATTGAATAGTACGTTTAATACCAGCATCAAACATCGTTTCCGGACACCAGCCAATCTCATTTTTAATTTTATCGGGGGCTATTGCGTATCTCCGGTCGTGCCCTTTACGGTCTTCCACATATTGGATTAAGTCTTTACTAATCTTTGTCTTTCTCTTATCCGATTCCGGTAAAATCTCCAATAATGTTTCAATAATTATTTCAACAATATCAATATTTTGTTTTTCATTATGTCCGCCAATGTTATAGCGTTCTCCCAGACGTCCGCTTTCCTGTATCATATCAATTGCTTTGACATGATCTTCTACATAAAGCCAATCTCTTACATTTTTTCCATCGCCATACACCGGCATAGCCTTTCCACTCAAAGCATTATTAATCATTAGAGGAATCAATTTTTCCGGAAATTGGTATGGTCCATAATTATTGCTGCAATTGGTAATATTCGCAGGGAACTTGTACGTATCTATATAAGACTTAACTATCATATCTGATGAGGCCTTACTGGCTGAATATGGACTGTGAGGATCTAAAGGCGTTGTTTCATAAAAGTAGGTTCCCTCTCCTTCTAAAGAACCATATACTTCATCTGTTGATACATGCAAAAACTTTTTATCTTCAAGGAATGAACCATCCGCATTAGTCCATGCATTCTTAGCTGCATCAAGTATAATCAGTGTACCCAGTACATTGGTTTGAACAAATACTTCGGGATTTTTAATACTTCTGTCAACATGGCTTTCAGCCGCAAAATGTACTACCCTGTCAATATCATTATTTGAAAATATCTGTTCAACAGCCTCTCTATCGCATATATCTACCTTAATAAAACTGTAATTGGGCAAACGCTCTATGCGCTTAAGGTTCTCAAGGTTCCCGGCATAGGTTAGTGTGTCTACATTTATTATTTTAATTGCGCTACCATACTTTTTTAACATATAGTGGATATAGTTTGAGCCGATAAATCCGGCGCCACCCGTTACTAAATATGTTCTCATTAATTACCTCCTAAATTTGCAATGTTTCCATATTATATCACTTATTTGTTTTTAATTCAACTAGCCTCTGTTTTCTGTTTGTGACAAGCAAAGATATTAAATATGTAATAACGTCACCCAGGGTTGATACTACCCTAAAGAAAAAGGCACCGGATAGAATAGTTGTCGGGCTGACCAATTGCAGACATGCTTCCTGAAAAATCCAGTGTCCCTCCTAAAGCCCATATCACAAGTGGAAAAAGTAAGGAATCTATACACTCTTTCTATGTGCTTGTACTATTTTACACTGTTTATTCTCATTTTACAATATAATAAATTTCGTCTTATTGAAATCATAAATGGTTATCAACTAATTTTTGTAATTTTTTTCTGAATACTATTAAGGCTATAAAAATACACAAACCTGCTGCAGAAATATAAAATAGCATATATAATGTTTCCGGCTCATATCTGAATTCAATAGTACAAGTCCCTGCCGGTACTTGAATTGCCCTAAACAAATAATTACCCTTATATATTTCCACTTCTTCGCCATTCACATATGCCTTCCAGTCATCATCATAATAATCATTTAATATGATAAATCGTTCTTCCGCAACTGATGCTTCTAATATTTTATAATTATCAGATTCTTCTATCGTTGCTATATATTCATCTTCCTTTATTTCAGAATTACTGCCGACCACATCAGATTCTTTCAAAGCATTCAATTCTTCCGATAAATACAAAGTATTTTTATTATAATCAGCTTCCATCTCTTTCAGGATTTCTGCTTCTGTATTGACTATGACAACATTACTGATTAATTCTGAATTTTCTGAATATTCCTCCATTTCCTCTACAAGTAATCCATCATCTCCTGTATAAGAATATATTCCATAATTTAATGCAAGGACTATATTATTGTCTTGTGGCTCGCCATTATATGTTAATTCTCCATTATAGGAGACTTCAGATGAGGTCCATACAGTAAATGAGTTTTGATCGCTTGTATCTGTTTCTATCGTAATCGTATATTCTTTCTCTTTTGAATTCCCAATAGCAGGAAAATTTACTGTTATATAGGAATTGTCTTGAACTGTGGATAAGTCTATTTTCTCTTCACAAACGCCTTCCTGGCTTTCACTGTCCATAATCGTGATTTTCATAATTTCATCATCAAATGTATGTCCATAAGTGGCTAAAAGTAAAGCGACACTGTTTAAATTATCTTTTTCGGCAATAAAACTCTGCACAACCTGCATGTTTTCATATATGGGACTCAGAGCCTTATCCACCTCAAACTCAGACGCCTGTCCAGCCCCGACAATATACTTGACTCCCATATATTTTAAAAGATTTTCATTATCCATTTTCGTAAAAACTACCCTTGTACGGCTCTGATAACATTCATCATCAATTGATGTATAATATGATTTTATATCCTGATTCGTAAATACGAAGTTATGCCCTCTAGTATCTTTTAGTTGGTAATAAATATTGGTGCTTGGAAATAATGTCCAGGAACCAACACCCGCTATTCTTTCTCCTTCCGCAGTATTATCCTGAAGATATTCAATCGTATCGGTTGCTTCCGGTAGGATGGACGCAGTATTTTCTATCAAGGGCACATAATTTTTTGCAAAGCTTCCCATATCTATTATTACAAGTATGCAAATGGCTGCCGGAATGTATTTACTTATTTTTGTATCCTTCCATATCCACATCATAAACAGAAAGATAAGAAGCAACAACATAAAAACGAATTTCCTGATATATCCCAGATAAGAAGAGCCCACTTCTATTCCATTAAACCTGTATGCAGAAAGTATTAAAATAATAATTCCCAGTAATGGCAATAAAAACATAATTCTTTTATTTTGAAAATAAGCAGCCTTGTTTTCTATTAAGTCATTAAAATTGATACCTGCCGTCATAGCAACAGAGAAATTAAATAATACAATAACTCTGCGTTTATGAGATGTATTAATTGCAGGCATATGCGTAAATATAGAATCAAATAAACCAGTAAATATCAGCAATAATAATATTAATGAAGCAATTGCCCAAAACCACCCAAACCTTTTATTCTTTACATTAAAAATAGTAAATACCATCATTATTATAGCAAAAATACCGGAATAAATTGTTGACTCATTTATATGCATAGTAAGACCATCTCTTACATAAGGATAGAACATCGTCCAAAGATAAGACAAATCCAGGCTGACCGAGCTTAATCCTTTTCTTGACTCAGCGTACTCTTGCAAACCAAATAATAAACTTCCCGTATATGGAAGACTTATCAAAACAGCAACTATTACAGCTGTAGAAAATCCTAAAAAAACAAACAAAACCTTTTTCCATTCTTTTCTGTTTCTCTTAATATTGTAAACCACGATATAAATACCTGCTAAATACATAAAATATGCTGCATAAGTTGGCATCCCGGCTACAAGCATTAAATAAATAAAAATAGTCATTCCAAGAACATATTTAACTTTCTGGTCTTTTAAAAACTTCTCAATAAAAAGAAATAAGAATGGTGCAAGCACCGCAACATCGCTATGAGGCCATCCATGCCACATAACCAGTGCGGAAGAAAATGTATATATTACTCCAGATGTTGATGCTGCAATTTTACCCACACCATATTCTTTTAATAATAGATAAATTCCTAAAAAGCCAAAGATATACTGCAATAACGAATTTAAAGGGATTGCTATCTCCAACGGCAGTAAATACAAATAATTGAGAGGATAGAGCAGCACACCAACATCTTCAGGGGCTCCAAGTCCAATATTGGGATTCCAAAGTCCGGTAAAGTTAAGAGATTTGATTGTAGAATACAAATTAGGGAAAAGACTGTCAACAACATCTGATAAAAAAGGTCCTTTTGTTGCTATATTTTCACTATTCCATGGTGCAACATTATACATAAGATTTGTATATGACAATTTATATCCCTGAACAAAGGTGATTCCGTAGATAAAAACAAGGACTACAATAATCCCCAAAATAATCCATTTATTTGATTTAATAGCCTGACAAAATTTTTCTACCTTGCACTTCATAGGGTTCCCTCATTCTTTTTCGTCTTTATCTAGTTTATAGTATATTTTTCTGATTCTATATTGTATATCCTCCAACAACTTTCTATTCGCTGATATAATATCTGCCTGGAATCCCACAACAATCGTCTGAAATCCTATCATAATTAGCAGACTGGCTAAAATTAATGATTGAATGTGTCCACTTCCATTACCTTGGAATAAAAATACTAAAAATCTAATTCCAACCAATGCACCCAGAATAAATACAATACCTCCTAAAATCGTGAAAAATCTTAGAGGCTTGTACATCATAAAAGCTCTTAAAATAGTTAACATTGATTTTTTTATATAACCGAACATACTACTAAATAGTCTTGATTCTCTTAGTTCTGGATTCGTCCTGACAGGTACAGAGGTCATTGCTATTTTATTTCTTCCTGCCTGTACAATGGTTTCCAAAGTATATGTATATTCATTGGTCACATTCACCCTTAATGCCGCATCCCGGCTATAAGCCCTAAAGCCGCTTGGTGCATCAGGTATGTCTGTATTAGAGGCCTTTCTTACTACCCAACTGCCAAGATGCTGCAGCCTTTTTTTAAGTGGCGAAAAATGCTCTGTGGCATCGATTGGCCTTTCACCAATTACAATATCCGTCTCCCCATTCATTATCGGTTTAATTAGTTTTTCAATATCATCGGCACAATATTGATTATCCGCATCTGTATTAACAATAATATCTGCGCCTTGTCTCAAACAGGCATCCAATCCTGCCATAAAACCTTTTGCTAATCCTTTATTTTGTTTAAACGAAACAATATGATGTACTCCCCAATTTCTAGCTACTTCTACTGTAGCATCATGACTGCCATCATTGATAATTAAATATTCTATTTCATCTATTCCTTGTACCACTTTAGGCAGTGCATCAAGCGCAATTTCCAGCGTCTCTTCCTCATTGTAACAAGGGATTTGTATAATCAGTTTCATTACTATCTCCTTTTTCATTTAATCCTTCATCATTTATATACTTGTCTTATTTTACACTGTTTATTTACATTAATCAATTGCTTTTGCATAACTTGTATGCTATTATTAGGTAGAAAAATTATCGAAAGGAGATTTCTAAGTAATTACTAACTTAGATTTGTATAATAATGTCATTTAAAAAGCTAACAGCCAAAATAAGTGATTTATATAGTTCTCATACATTAATAAAAGCCTTGTTAACATTACTATTTATTACCGTGTTTATTTTCTTAGGTTATAAATTCTTATCTGCACCCAAGACAATGTTAGAATATAGCAGTCTTGATATTCCTTCTGAAGAACCTATTGGTCCTATCGTAGAAGATAAGATAATAACACAGCAATTCACATCTACAGAATCCAACCTGACTGGTCTTTCTATTTTATTCGCTATTTACGGCGAAACCAAAACATCTAATATTTCGATATCTATTCAGGAAGCAGAAACAGGTGTTGAAATTTACTCTAATACATTTAATGCAAAATCTTTAAAAGATAATAGTTATAAAGATTTTTTATTTCCAGAACAAAAAAATAGTCTGGGCAAAGATTATTTAATAACAATAACAAGTGATAGCCAACTAATAGAAAATGCAATTACAATATGGTCCAGTAAAGAATCTCTTGAAAATAGTAATTCAGGTCTTACAATCAACGGAATCGATTATAATAAATCTTTAGTCTTTTCTCTGATTTCAACCACAAACACCCCTAATTTCCAACATTTTATTTGGATTATAATAATGGTTTTTCTTTTGTTAATTATTTTATGCCTAGTTTATCAAAAATTAGGTATTAAGGATAATATTGCTATTATTTGTATTTACAGCGCCATCTTTTTATTTGTAGTTACAAAGATACTAATTTACATAAACTATGTCCAAGGATTTCCAGATGAACTAGTTCATGTTTCTTATATTGCATACTTAGAAGATACAAATAAAATAATCCCTCAATTTTCCGAAATGACTTTATTACACAGTTCTGATACAAATCCAACCTCCTTTGCAGATGCTACAAACTATTTAGGGCATCCTCCTTTATACTATCATATTTTACGATTATCAAATGGCGTAACAATCGAAGGAGATTCAGTTTACATTAACATAATTAATCTTCGTATAGCAAGCTGCATAATTAGTTTATCAGCTATTATCCTTGCCTTCTATATTGGTTATAGTAGAATTAAAAAATATCCCATTTTACATTTACTCTACGCTTTAATACTGACCTCCATTCCTATGTTCTCCTATATGCTTGGCGCAATCAATAATGATACGCTTTCTTTTCTAGGAGCCACCATATTTTTCTTAGGAGCATTACGTTTTTGTGAAAAGAAACGAGATTATAAGACTTTTCTATTAATTTCACTAGGTATATGCATAACCCTTTTATCTAAAGTGACTGCAGGCCTTATTCTTATATTAGCTAGCATTATATTCATTTTAGTTACCATGATTAAAGAAAAAAGTTTGACCATATTGTTTAATAAAAATTTTTTTATAACATTACCCATATATATATTAACTGTTGCTTATTATATTGCAATATATCTTCAAGTTGGTGGATTTCAACCTAGTTTAGCATCATTAAATCCTAAGCAATTCTATGAATCCGGGTTTTATGTAGATATCTCCGAAAGAGTAATAATGGATTTTTCCGAATATTTAAATTATTATTGGGAAGCTTTCTTTCAAACTTGGACATCCTGGGCTTCACATACTTCACTGCTTAAAGATACAAGTTTCTTTTCCATTGAACACATTGCTTTACTTTCTATCCTATGGCTGCCTGCTTTACTTTTGCTAAAAATTGTACGCAAAAATAATAATGCCTCTCATCTTTTAATGAGTACTTATTTTTCCGTATTAATCGTTATGATTATGCAATTCGTTAATGCCCGTAACAGTTTTTTAACCAATGGCTATACTGGCGGATACCAAAGCAGATATTATTTTTGCATAATGGTTATGTTTGCTTTATCGATAGTTCTTATTGTACAAGCATTTTATAAATCAGACACTCATGTCACATTAGACGCCAGTATTAAGACAACTACAATTAAAACGTCCTCTACAAAAAAACATTTTATAAAAGATAAAATTATTGAAATTATTTGTATTGCTTTTTCAGGATTACTTATCTATAGTGATTTTATTTATTTTCTCTTCTATTATAAAGACTACATTAATCTATAGATATTTTATAGCTGTTGTTATAATTAAAAAGTATGTGCAGATGAAATATTATTAACACGCACATACTTTTTCATTTACTATTAATTATAATTGCTTCATTTTTTCAATCAAAGCTAATATTTTATACCCATATCCTTCTGCAGTCGCCCAACCATAGCCATTGGGGTTTTCCTTCTGCCCAAGCCACTCTACAAAAGGTGCACAACCCCCTTGTAACCAGATTGAACCTGGGGTCTACCAAAGCGTTTACTAAACTCTCTGAATTAGCATATGCTTTTAAATGCTGAATTTGAGCCCTGACCCCTATTCTAACCGAGCTAAAGGAGGCACCTGCCCCCCCTAAATCTGTTGCGCCAAGGCCACAAAAATTATTTTGTGTAACCTTTACAGCACCTCCATATTGTAAATA
>Ga0153972_1000240_pt1 | contig 16594 bp, 19 predicted proteins | sample TSGA056MetaG_FD_104732 | JGI IMG/M metagenome (GOLD analysis project Ga0153972, IMG submission 104732) | Attine ant fungus gardens microbial communities from Georgia, USA - TSGA056 MetaG | ecosystem: Host-associated > Fungi > Mycelium > Unclassified | place: USA: Georgia, George L Smith State...
CGGTGTTCCCCTGTATAGAGCAGGCGGTTAAGGACTGGCGTCGGAAGTTCCTCGCAGTAGGAGCGACCTTTGAATGGTACTGCGTAGAGGTGAAACACTTCAACTGTTTTAATGAGTTGGAGGAAGATGAGTCCTTTATATGCTGGGACCGTTATAAGCGCAATGTATGGGTGCGAGAGCCGCCAAGCTACGCAATCAGAGAACACCCCCTGCTCAATCCGAGGGCAGACTCATATCAAGACTTCCTGCCTCGGCTCTGCATGGACGGTATAACGATTACAGGCGTTAGAGCGGCAGAGTCCATCCAGCGACTTAAAAACATCGCCGTTATGACGATGGCAGGAAACCGTATCACGTCCAAAAATCAGATTTTGCCGGTTTATGACTGGACAAACAACGATGTATGGCTATATCTCAATAATGAGCATATCGACATCCCGGTTATCTATTTGTATCTGTGGCAATCCGGCACAGGGAAAGGACAGCTGAGGGTGTCGCAGTTTTTTTCGGTGGATACCGCTAAGAGCCTTGTCAAGATGAACGAGTATTACCCCGGACTTATGGACAGGGTTATCCGCAGAGAACCGAACGCATACCTCGCCTCCTTGTACTGGGATAGTGAGATGTTCGGCCGGCGCAGCCGGAAACGCAGAGAGTTAGAGGGCAATGGTGAGGGCAAAGACTACAAAGCCTTGCTCCTTGATATGTTCAACAATATGGACATACATTTCAGGACTCCACACAAGCGACAAGTCGCTGAAAGGTATCGGGGGTTCACCATGAAGGTGTCTGCCTTTGCCGATCAGAAAGACTACCAAATGATTTATGAGGCACTCATTCGGGGAGATCCAAAAATGAGAACCTTTCGAGCGCTCTATCAACGCATATATGGTCGGTATATCGACAATGCGAAGAAGGCCAGAGCCGGAGAGGGGGTGAGCAAGTAATGGCTACCCCCGATAAACTGATTGCGCCGCTATCCTCCCTCCAATGGGTGAACAGAGATAAACTGCATGCTAATGACTGGAACCCTAACAAGGTATCCGAGGAGAACTTAAAGCTACTCACGCAATCCATTCTCACGAATGGGTGGACGCTTCCGATTGTGGTGCGACCCGACTATACTATTATTGACGGTTTCCACCGTTGGACCGTCGCAGGTCGTGAACCGCTGCTCTCCAAACTGGAGGGAAAAGTTCCCGTTGTCATTGTGAAGCATGAGGAGGAGAACGAGGATATTTATGGCACTGTAACACATAACCGAGCCCGAGGCGTTCACTTGCTTGAGCCGATGAAGGCGATTGTTCGCAAACTCCTTGACGCCGGAAAGACTGTTGAGGAAATCGGAAAGCAGCTTGGCATGAAGCCGGAGGAAGTGTTTCGGCTGTCTGATTTCAGCAAGGAAGATTTCTTGGCTATGATGGCAAAAAACACCGCGGGTTATAGTAAAGCGCAGCTCCTCACGACTATATGAAGCGGTGATTTTTTCAAAACAGTAACGAACCAAGGATGAAACGAGGTGGCAATAGATGGCGCAGGCACGGAATCCAAAGAGCATCGAGGCTGAGCGCCTTTATCGTGAAGAGCATATGCCGCTTGTTGATATTGCCAAGAGATTAGGTGCCCCAGACAGCACCGTGAGGCGGTGGAAATCCGATCATGATTGGGACGAAAAAAAGTCTGATGCTGCCAAATCCTCGAAAAAAAAACAAAGCGAGCGTTCGGTTTCAAAGTCGAGCGGAAGCAAACCGAACGCTCGGAAAAAACAAGGGGGGCAACCCGGCAATAAAAACGCCACCGGCAAGCATGATGTGTCTGCCGGTGGCGTCGGCGCTCCTCTAGGCAATACCAGAGCCGTAAAGCATGGTGCGTTCTCTCGTGCCATGCAAGGCATTCTATCAGGTGACGAGCTGGAGGCGTTTAACGACGTAGGGTTTGATAGCACAGAAGCGGAGCTCATGCAGACCTACGCAATGTTGAATAGCAAGGAAGTCCGGCTGACAATGCGCATCATGGAGCTGCGAGAGCAGGCTGCGAAACAGAACGGCTTAATGGTGAAGGGTGTCCGAACGATGAAGACCGATGAAGAATTCGGTTTATTTGGCGACCATATTCTTGATGCTGATACCTTTCTTGAGGCAACCGAAACCTTGGGTATCTCTGGTGCGGAGGATCTACCTGAAAACGTCAAGCTACCTCATAAGATTTTCGGACTGGGGCGCTTCGATGATGATAAAACTTCTACCGTCAAGGAAACGACAACCGGGCAGATACTTGACTACATACTGAAGCTTGAGGCAGAGCTGGACAAGGTGCATAGTCGCAAGATTAAGATCCTCAGTCAATTGGAGAGCGTCAGGCTTGCCCGTGAGAAGTTTGAGTTCTCCAAGAAGCAGGCCCAGGAGGGCGACGGCAAGGGCATGGAGGTAAACGCTTGGGTTAAGGCAGTAATGGCTACGTGTGGACATCAGAATGACGGTGAAGATAATGCATGATAACGAAACAACGGGCCTCTCCCCTGCCGAATCTGAGTTATTTCAATTCTTTTTATCTCGCATTTCCGCATATCAGCAGGACATAGCCTTATTTGCTGAAGAGGTCTTGCGTTTTGCTCCTGATGAGTGGCAACGCTCTGTCTTTACCGATGTTGTTGCCGCCCCTAGGGTGACGGTTAAGTCCGGTCAAGGTGTTGGAAAAACCGGCTGTGAAGCGATTGTGCTTTTATGGTTTTTGTGCTGTTTTCCATTCCCCCGTGTAGTGGCAACAGCCCCTACACGGCAGCAACTCCATGATGTTCTTTGGTCCGAAGTAGCAAAGTGGCAAACGAATAGTCCCCTCCTCTCAAAGATACTGCGATGGACTAAAACCTACATCTATATGCAGGGATACGAAAAGCGTTGGTTTGCCGTAGCAAGAACTGCAACCAAGCCAGAGAATATGCAGGGTTTCCATGAGGATAATATGTTATTTATTGTGGACGAGGCATCTGGTGTCGCAGATCCCATACTCGAAGCAATACGTGGCACTTTGTCTGGTTCTAATAACAAATTGCTGCTTTGCGGAAATCCCACGAGGACTACAGGCCTGTTTTTCGATTGTTTCAACTCCGACAGAGCAGATTATCGCTGTCATACGGTCAACAGCGAGCACTCCCCCAGGACGAACAAAGAAAACATAGCATCACTCATAAGGAAGTACGGAAGAGATTCAAATGTAGTCCGTGTCCGTGTTCTTGGTGAATTTCCATTACAGGAGGACGATGTATTCATTCATCTGTCCGATGTGGAGGCAAGCGTCAGCAGCGAAATCCGCACATTCTCGGTTGATGATTTTGGGCGGGATATCGTTACGGCACCCATCTTATCCATTGATATCGGCTGCGACGTTGCCCGTTTTGGTAATGATAATACTTGCATTGCCTACAAAATCAACGAGGTATGCAAAATCCACAAGAAATACAAAGGACAAGACACGATGTGGACCGCCAACAATGTTGCCAAACTTGGACTTGAGCTTGTAAGCAAATATCATTTCAAAGACAAAATCCCGGTCAAAGTTGATGATGGTGGTGTTGGCGGCGGCGTGGTCGATAAGCTTAGAGAACTGAAACGGAATAACCCTTCGCTCTATGGCTGGTTAGAGGTAATTCCGGTGAACTTTGGCACTCGCATTCAGCACAAGTATTATCATGACAGCACTACATATATGATGTCGATTGTGCGAGATCTAATATCCTCAGTTGATGATAACGGGAAACCCAAGCCGGTTGAACTAATTCTTCCCAATGATAATGACCTCATAGCGCAGCTATCCACTCGAAAATATGCGTTCAACGCAAACGGTAAGCAAATTGTTGAATCAAAGGAAAACTACAAAGAGCGAAATGGAGGCACGTCCCCGGACGAGGCCGATTGCATTATGCTCGTATGCTTGCCGGTGAACATGAAAAAAGAAAAGAAAGGAGCGAGATAATTCTTGGAGAACAATCATACCGATGCCGTAGCAGAGCCTGTGAAGAAAGGTACGGCGTCAGTCCGTGTCATCAAAGGCCGGGACTATCAGAGCCCTGTTAAGAAGTCAGATGCTTCAAATCAGTTATCTACGGAAGAGTTTGATAGCGCTGCAGACTGGATTGAACCAGACTACAATATTGACGGTCTGGACGAAATGGTTTCGGGCTCCTCAATTATTCCTCAATGTATAAGCGCCTACGGTGCTAATATCCCCGGTTTCGGTTTGGGCGTCCGCTATCGTGAGGACTTCCCAGAAGAAACCGAGGAAATGAAAAGTGAATGGGACTATGCCAAGAAAGTAATTGATCTGCTCAATGTAGAACATGACACCAAGGAGATCTTTGAGCAGATTGTGCATGACCGCGAGCGGTTTGGTATTTCCTATCTTGAGTGTATCCGCAATATCGAGGGCGTGGTTGTCGAGGTACTCCCCATCGAAGATACGTCAACCGTTCGAAAGTCCAAATTGCAAAACGAGTACACAGACTATGAGTATTGGTATCAGGGCGATACCATCACTAGAAAGAAACGCTTTCGGCGGTATAAGCAGACTGTCGGTGCGAGGGTGGTCTACTTCAAAGAGTTTGGCGATCCCCGTATGATGAATCGACTTACCGGAGAATATCTCATGGAGGGAGAAGACGCCTTTCCCTTCGATGCACAGGCGAATGAGATTTTGGAGTTCAAGGTTGGCAAAGGCTGTTATGGTGAGGTCCGGTGGATTGGGCAGGTTCTTGGTGTCGATGGCAGCAGGTCGGCTGAAAAACTGAATAACAACTACTTCCGTAACGGCAGGCACACTCCTATGATGATTGTTGTCAAGGGCGGTACTCTGACAGATGAGAGCTTTGTCAAACTTCAGGAGTATATGGATGCTATCCGAGGCGAATCCGGCCAACACGCCTTTATGGTGCTTGAAGCTGAAAACGCTGACACTCGCGCAGCGTTTGAGAACACAAAACAGCCAGAAATAGAGGTTAAAGACCTCGCCTCTATGCTGCAAAAAGACGAGCTGTTCCAAGGGTATCTCGACAACAACCGCCGCAGGGTGCAGTCCTCATTCCGCTTGCCCGACATCTATGTTGCCTACACCACCGACTACAACCGAGCAACGGCTCAGGCGGCTATGGAGGTGACGGAACGGCAGGTCTTTCAGCCGGAACGTGCATCTCTTGCGTGGTCTATCAACAACAAACTATTCAACGCTCATCACTTCCGCTTTGTTGAAATCTTCTTTGAAGATCCCGACATCACCAATCCGGACGACATGTACAAGATGCTCACCATTGCCGGCACATATGGTGGCATAACACCAAACAAGGCAAAGCAGATTGGATATACCGCCATTGGTGAGGACTCCGAGGACTACGAGGGCGATTGGGCAGATGTGCCGCTCAAGATTACCGAACTGGAACATGGAGCATCATTTGGTTCGTCTATGTTCGGCGGCGGTATGTATCTACCCTCTGGCAACAACTACTCAGGACTCGGCAGTGGTTCTTACGCCGCTGCAGATGAGAATGCCGGTTCGGTGGCGGCTCCCGAAGAGGATGAAACCGACAATGACGACCTCGCACCTGTCGATGAAATGAACCTAGCCGCTGCTGTAGACGAGAAGATTGCCAAGGAATTAGTCTCAGCCACCACGGATAACGCTGTGGTAGCCGTTATGAAGGAGGTCAAGGCTCTTATACTCAAGATGCAAGAAGACGGAGGGGAAGGAGCTGAGAGCGGTGCATAGTTGCTGCAACGGACTGCTCAAGGCGATTGATGCGTTTCTGGCAAAGGCAGAAGATGACCTCGAAGAGCAGTTGGCTATGGAGGGATTTGAAGATGCTGCCGACACTGTGAAAGACATCAACTCTATAGAGGATGAAATCGCAGAATTACTTATCAATGAGAGAGACGCTATGCTGCGAGCTGCCAAAAAGTTCGACAGTCTTGAAGCGTTTGCCGAGGAATTCTGGGAAGAATTCAAAGAGAATGACGATCTGTCACAGTCGTTATATGAACTCTTCAAGAAGAAGTTTGAAGAGATGCTCCCCAAGTATGCAGACATCTACATAGCTACTACCGACACAGCGATAAAGGTTTCCACCATTCGACTCCGTACCGTTGACTGGATGGAGCATCACACTGTCGAGCTTGCCGAGCAGATGAAACTCACCTCTCATGAGCAGATAGGAAAGATTCTCACTGATGGCATATCTGAGGGCAAGAGCATTGCCGAGTTTACCCAAGACATTCTCGACAACAAAATCCGTGATGAATACTATCGTGCTCGTTCGGTGTCAATCACCGAAGTGCTGACAGCACACTCGGCGGCGCAGAGTGAAGCTTATTTTCAATCTCCTGTAGTTACTAAAAGAATGTGGCGGCATACAGGAGGTCACCGGAACTCGCCAAGGCAGAACCATGTTGAAATGGATGGGATTGAGGTAGAAACTGGTTATCCGTATATGCTAAATGGCGCTGATGGTGAAGTCTACTACCCCATGTATCCTCGAGACCCGTCTCTGCCGCCCGGAGAGCGCATCAACTGCCATTGTATTGAACAGCCTGTCGTTGATGAAGAAATTCTTGGCATGACATTGGATGAACGCCAAGACCTCCAGCAGCAGATTATTGATGAGGACGATGAGGCTTGGATGGCGGAAGCTGACGCAGCCGCCCGGGAACGTGCAGATGCGTGGAGAGCCGAGCATGGAGAAAAGAGCGAATAAAAAAAGCCGCCCATTATGGACGGCTTGGTGAGGGCGTCAACTGACTTTCGTGATACTGAGTTCACATCCGAGAGCAGCAAGAAGCTTACACAGCGTATCAATTTGCGGTCGGCTTGCTTTGCTTTCGATACGAGCAATCACACTCTGCGTCAATCCAGATGCTTTGGCGAGGTCCTTTTGGGTCATTCCCTGCGCTTTGCGCTCTTCAATAATGCGGTCAATAAGTGCAACACATTCAGCAGGCAACAGTATTACCTCCTAGCGGATCTGCAACGGCTGGCTGCTCGAAGATAACAAACGGATCCAAATCAATGCATTTGCGTGGATCTCGATTGCCGCCAATATCCCATGCTACAGTGTCGTTGATAACTGCGAGTTTCGACTTAAAGAAATTAATATCCTGCAGCGGTTCAAATACAGTACCTGGCTTAATTAGTGGCTTCGCATCGAATAGGCGAACCGATCCATCATTGAAATAGGCGTAAACGCCAAAGTCGTCTGTAGGAATGACTTGCAACACCACAGGCCAGAAGTTAGCTTTATCAAGCTCTTGTGTCATTGTGAAAACTCCTTTCAGGCTGATTGCCCCGCTTTCGCAGGGCTTTCTTATTAAATCAGCGGGTTAATGTTATTAAGCGGCTTGCCCTGTTTGGATAACTCCCAGTTTTGCATCAGTTCATCCTTGTGGATTTCGCACCATGCAAGCGCAAGTTTGAGTTGTTTGTTCGGAAGAAATCCTCGGTATATCGTACTTGGCTGAATTTCTACGAGGGCTTTATATTCTCCGTACTCAACATGGAAGTGTGGCGGGTTGTGGTCGTTCCAGTTCATTGTAATACGTATTCCATAAAACAGGCTTATTTCTGGCAATTTCATCAGCTCCTTATCTATGTATATATTATAGCAAATTAGCGATATTTTGTCAATAGCTAATTTGCTATATTTTTAACTTTTGGAGGAAAAAATGTTTAGTGTAAAAATCGCTATACCGAAAGACGGGCGTCCAACAGTGATTGTTGATGAAAAAGATATGACGATGGGAATATCGGCTGTATCTGTCCATATCAATGCAGGCGAGATCCCGAAAGTCACGCTAGAGATGCCTGTTGATGATCTCGAAATTCTTCTTGCTGATGCTCAAGTCACAACTAAAGATGACATTGTTGCTATTATGCACAAATTGACCAGCATACAGTCAGGCATAAATGATTCTAATTTCAAGATTTAATCGCTGCCTTTCAAAGGCGGCGATTTTCTATCTCACAGGTGCGTGTGTGACGCCCAACCGGCCCGAATTCGAGGCGGTTTCTCTGCGAAAGGAGGTGAATTGGCTATGAAAGTCAATGCAAACAAAAATGTAGAGGTAAAGAAAGCAGTTGAGATTTTCGATGCAAAAATCTCCTTTATGTCGCTCGTCGATAAGCCTGCGAACCTGCGTCCGTTCCTCGTCACCAAAGCCGAAGATGGCTCTGCTCAGTTCCGTACATATGGACGGATTTTAAAAGTGGATGAAGATACCCATTACGTCACCGGCATTGCCTATGAACCGTTGGTTGAAGATGCTCACGGCAACTTTATGACCGAGGAAGAGGTTACAAAAGCCGCTTATTGGTTTGCCAAGAACGGTAACAGGGTTGACTTGCAGCATTCCTTTGAACCGGCTGACGGATGCACTGTAGTTGAAAACTGGGTGGCAAAATCAGATATGGGTATTGGAGATGAAACCATTGCTAAGGGAACGTGGCTTGTCACCGTGGAGGTCACTGACGCTGATATCTGGAAATCTGTCCTTGACGGCACGATTACCGGCTTTTCTATCGGCGGTGTCGGTTCTTATGGTACGGAGGACATAGCGTTGGAAAACAACGACGACATTCAAAAAAAGGAGGAATCAAGCGTGGGAAATAAAACTGCACCTATCACAAACCCGAAGGTTGACGCCACCGAAAAGAGCGTATTCAAAAGGCTGGCTGCAAAGCTGGGCTTCGATGTTATCGAGAAGGGCGAAGTCGCAGAGGAGATCGAGCGCCGGAACAAGGCAAGCGCGTTCTGGAACGCATGGCACGCATTCCAGAGCCTTGTTTGTCATGAGCATTGGGATTATTTTAGCGACCGCTGGATCACGGAGTTTGAGACTGATCCCCAGAAATGGAATGAAGCAGTCGCAGATCTCTCCGATGCGCTGCTCGCGATCAAAGAGACGGACGACATCGTAAAAACGCTGACAGCAGCACCTATTGCCCAATCAGAGGTTGAAAAAGCCGGCAAAAAGATGTCTAATACCAACCGCACACGACTCAACGAAATTGCTCAGACGCTGAGCGATTTTTGCAAGGAGTTCGAGGATGAGCCGGACGACGACTCAGACGATAAGGACAAAGGCAGCACGACCGCCAAAGAAGCCACCGGAACCGATGCCGGTAATGACAATTCCGCTAAGGAGGATGATGAAGACATGAAACCCGAAGATATCAAGAAGATGCTTGAAGAGATGCTCCCTACCGCTGTTGAGACGGCCGTTGCCAAGACGCTCGGGGGTGGCGATAATGTCACCAAGTCCGATGACGCAGCGGGTGCTACTGCCCCTGACAATGCGGCAACCGGCGACGCTGCCGCCCCTGTGACGAAGGCGGAAATCGGTAAAATGATTTTCGAAGCCGTTCAGAAAGCCCTTGGCAATGAGGATGATGACGGTGACGACGAGGGCGAGGCGGTTCAGAAAGAGGAATCCCCTCTATCGGCAGACGCAATCCAGAAGATGATTTCTGATGCTGTGACTGAAGCGGTATCGGACATCAAGAAAGCCCGCGGCCTACCCTCGAACCTCAACGGCGAGAGTGGCACCGAAACAGTCAAGAAGTCTGAGCCCCACTATCTGGCGGGGCTTCTTTAATTTGAAGGAGGAAGAAAATGAGTAAGATTAACAAAGATATCGTAAACAAAGCTGCCATTGACACCAACGCTCTGCAGTCGGGCGGCATCCTGCTCCCTGAGCAGGCTAAGAAGTTCCTGAAGCAGACTATGGAGGCGACGCCTCTCACCAAGCTGGTGCGTCACGAAATGCGCATTTCCCGTAAGGGTGAACTGGACAAGATCGGCGTTGCTGGCCGCATCACTCGCAAGAAGACTGAGGGTTCTGATAATGGCTACAGGGCGGGTGTCGCTTTCGACAAGGTGGAATATTCCACCGTTGCTGTCCGTCTGCCTTGGGAAACCACCGAGGAGTCTCTGCGTGAGAACATTGAAGGCGAGTCCATGGAGCAAATCATCACCGACCTGATGACCGCCCAGCTCGGCATCGACCTAGAGGATCTGTGTCTTAACGCTGATGTTGACACTGCGAGCACCGACCCCGATTACGAGTTCCTTTCCATCACCGATGGTTGGCTAAAAAAGCTGAAGAACGGCGCTCATGTCGTGGACCGTTCCTCTGTGAATAGCGGCGCCCTTGGTTTGGATGTGTTCTATGAGGGGTCCCGTGCGGTTCCATCCAAGTATCACAACGGCAAGCTACGCTGGCTTCTCAGCCCTAACATGCGCTCTTACTGGGAGCAGTACATTCTTACACAGGCTGCAACTGCGGGTGGCATCGTAACTGACAAGCGTGTCGAGAATCCCGGCGCTATTCCCTGTGTCGAGGTTCCGAGAATGCCCGACGACTGCATTGTCCTGACCGACCCCCTGAATCTTATCATTGTCAACACCTATACAGTGAAGATCCGCAAGACCACCGAGGGCAAGGAAGCTGTTATGGAAGACAAGCGTTTCTATGTTGTGCATCTTGACTTTGATGCTATTATCGAAGAGCTTGACGCTGCGGCTATTATCATCGGACTCGACCCTGAGAGCGGCCTTTAATCCCAGCGAATAATGAAACAACGAACAATGGAAGGAGGGCAGCGCCCTCTTTCCGTTGTGATTACAGAAAGGAGACACCATGTATAAACTGAAACTCAAAAAAGGGCGGTCTTATCAGGGCTGCGGTGTTAAGGTAGATTCTAAGCAGTCCGAGATTGATGTTGCTGCGGAAGTGGCTGACAGGCTGCTTGCCACAGGCTATTTTTCGCTGATTTCTGCTGAAGAAGATCCTGCAGAGGTAAACACACCTGCCAACATTGAAAATGCCAATGGAGGCGAAGGAGGAGTCCAAGAGGGCATAGCTCTTGATAACATGACCGTTGCGCAACTCAAAGCATTTGCCAAGGAGCACGGCATTGACATCTCTGGTTTGTCAAAAAAGCCTGATATCCTCGCCAAAATTCTCGAAGCCGGAGAAGAAATGACTCCTGAGAATTCTTCGGGCGATGGCGACAACAACGAGAATAATGCCGATGAATCCGGCACGACCTCCGAGGATGGCGAAAATGCCAACGAAGGCGAAGGAGACGGTGACGCTGATGACAGTATCTCTGGCGAAAATACAACCGGCGAGGACGGAGTAATTGGAAGCTTCATCGGTTAAGGAGGGCTGAGTTATGGCAGACAGACCGTGGGTAACCCCTGCTGAACTCATTGAGTTTACCGAATATCCTTCGGTCAAGAACAGGAGTGAAGCGAGGCTAAGAACTGATATCGCCCGAGCCGAACTGTATGTTATCAATTATTGCAATAACGACTTCAAAGGCATATCTGATGAACATATGGGTGATGTGAAAATTGCGGTCATGCTCATAGCGGAAGCATATGCATTCAATGCGGCACTTCACGCCGAGGCCTATAAGGGCGAGAGCAATGGCGGAGTTGCGTCTGGTCGGGTATTGAGTGCATCGTTTGACGATTACTCTTACACTCGGGCATCCATTACAGACGAGACGATCTCTATTGAAGGGCTCGACATTGTTGCTTTGTTGGACCCGTTCATTATTAATAAACCAAATCAGGCAGTTACCATGAAACTACGAAAGCTTTAAGGGAGGTGCGGCAATGGCATTTTGCGAATTCCTAAATCATACTTGTGATATTTACCATATCAAAAAGACAGATAGCTCCCCCGGATATAACTTACCCCCCTCCCCTGCGTTCAGTTATGGAGATAAGCCAGACATTCAAGCACAAGCTTGTCATTTTGGCACCAAGAGTGCATCAATGATAATCAATCAAAAGGAGCCACAATCTATCTATGAAGCAAAAATAAAGTTGGCTCTTCCTATTGGTATCGATGTGCGCCTAAATGACAAAATAGTGCATTGCGAAACTGGGTATGAGTATACCGCCGATATCCCAATTGACGTACAAGGACACCATTTGTTTGTCTATCTGCAGCGCAAAAGCCAGCAGGAGGCGTTATAATGGCGAGTGCGGTTGAGTTCGACTTTCAGGAGATTCGAGCCTTTCTGCTGCGGCTGAAACAAGCGGCGCAAGGAGATTTCAAAAAAGAAATTGAACTTTTCATAGAAGGGATTGGGTTTGAGTTCCTGCGTATAGTTCAGGATGAAATAATTAGGCGTGAAGTCATGGACACCCGCCTACTTCTTGCCAGTTTTGAAAAAGGCGGCACTGATGGTGTATGGGAAATAACCGACAGCGGCTTAACACTGGAAGTCGGTACGAACGTCTCATATGCGGCGTATGTGAACGACGGGCACTGGACTAACCCGAAAGGGGTTGATTCGCGGTTTGTTCCCGGACGCTGGGAGGGCGACCGGTTTATTTACGACGCCTCCGAAAAAAGCGGCATGGTGCTGAAGCAAAAATGGGTTGAAGGTTCCCACTATTGGGAAAGCGCTTTGAACATTCTTGAGAGAATGTTACCGGATTTGCTTGATGCTAAACTCCAAGACTGGCTTGATAAGTATTTCAGTAACTTTGTATAAAGCGAGGTGGTTCAATGCTTGAACAAGAAATAGCAAGTATTATTAAATATATCTTAAATATTGCAGGAAACCCCTCACCGTACTATGACGAAGTACCTGAGGGGTTTCTTGTGCCCTCGGTATTTTTTCCGCCCCCTGAAATCATGTCGGGCGGTGGAACTTTATCAACATATACGCTTAGCTACACCTGGTTCATTAAGTTTTTTCACAGCGATACGCCTTCTGCGCAGTCTCTTGGGCTTGAGGTCCTTGCAGCTATGCAAAGAGAGCGGAATCGGATACCACGAATTGATGATACAGGTCATGAAAACGGAGAAATATTCCATATTAAAGACCCGTCACTTAAAAAGGTTGATAGCGCAAGAGGAGTGGCGCAGTTAACACTATCGTGGGACAGCCCCCGCCCGTATAGCAACCCATATGCGCAGGCTGAAAAAGTGGCGAGCATCAGCCTCTCCATGTATACACAATCGGCTTATAGGGAGGCGGTTCGCAGTCTTGCAGATAACACAGAAAATAACGAAGAGGAGGAATCCAAATGAGCACTAAGAAAAATACGGAAATTGAGAGTGAGGAGCAGCCGATAGAACAGATCGGCGTTGCAGAAACGGTCGAACAGACCGACGTTGCAGAAAAGGTCCCGAAATTCACAATTCAGCGCTTGCGAAAAGACTGCTACAACATTTTCGGTGTCACCACAAGCACCTTTGATGGAGCAGTTTTCGGTCTGGACGGTGAGTATACAGTAGAAGAAATGCGTAGGCACATTGACGCATGGAGAACTGGGGTCGTTATCCCCATAAAAGAAATTAAAAAGGAGGCTAACTAATTATGGCAGGCGGCACTTTTGATAAGCTCGTCGGTAAGGTTCGCCCTGGTACCTATGTCAACTTTGAAAGTACTCGGCTGGATACCATCGGCATTAGCGAAAGAGGTATTGTACTCTTGCCCCTTATCAATCATGATTTTGGACCCGAAAAGGAATTTATTTCAGTTTACGCCAGTGCTCCGGATGCTTGCCGCAGCAAGCTTGGATATAGCATTTATGATGTACACCCGGGTATGCTGATAATTCGTGAGGCGCTGAAGAACGCAAAAGAGGTCATCGTGTATATACCGAGGCAGGGGGAAAAAGCAACTGTCACGGTAGACAGCCTGAAAGCTACAGCAAAGTACGGCGGCGAAAGAGGCGATTCTCTCAAGTTTTCTATCACTGAAAGCCCTACTGAGGGCTGGGATGTGACTGTGTACCTGGACACCGATGTACTATCTGAATACGAGGGGCTTGCTAACATCGAAGAACTAATAGCCCAGGACAATGAGTGGATTACTTTTAGCGGTGAAGGTAGTTTTACTGCTACGGCTGGTGCCAGCCTTGCGGGCGGCGCGACAGGCACGGCATCAAATTCAGATATTACCACATTTCTTGACGCCTCTGAGGCTATCAAGTGGAACACAATGGCTTTTCCGCTTGAGGCCACTGGCGAGGAGGGCGATACCACGTACTCTCTCTACGAGGCAGTTAAAACCAAAATCAAGTATCTCCGTGAGGACGCCGGCAAAAAACGCAAGGCTGTTCTTCCTGGGTTCCGTGGAGATTATGAGGGCCTTATCAACGTAACGAATAGCGTTATTCTTACCGATGGTACAGCGCTCACTACAGCGCAGGTGACCGCATGGGTTGCAGGCGTTGACGCCTGCGCGAAAAATACCAAGAGCAACACCTATGAAAAGTACACCGGCGCAGTTGATATTGTCGGCGCTAAATCCCATGTTGAGGCCGTTGCGGCGATTAATCGCGGGGAGTTCTTCTTCTCTTACTCCGAAGAGGGCGATGTTGTGGTTGAATACGACATCAACAGCCTTGTAACGTTCAATAAACCTAAAGATAAGACTTACCGAAAGAACCGTGTTTTGCGTGTCCATGATACATTCGGCGAAAGTATTACACTTAACTTCCCTCCCAACAAATATAATAATTCCCCTGACGACTGGGACATTATGGAGGGTGTCGGTCGCGCCATACTCAAGCAGTTTTATGATGATGGTGCAATCAAGAATGTGGACTACGATACCGATTTCTTGATTGACCGCAGTTCGAGTACCGGGGATGAGACGTATGTCGATGTCGGTCTTGAGGCAGTGGACAGCTCCGAAAAACTGTTCTTCACAACCAAAACAAGGTAGGAGGTTAACTGATTATGTCTATGGAATATAACAAAAGCCCGATTAGCTTGCGAGAAGGCAAGGTTTTTATTGACGGCATCGAAATTTTGGACAGCGTAAAATGCGAAATCAAGTTTACGCCGGACGTCTGGAGCGGCAAACAGCTTGGCGAGAAAACGAACTCAAGCCGTTGGCTTGGCTATAACATCGCCGGAAGCATTACTCGCAGGCGCTCTACGCCCTTTATTAAGGAGCTAATAAAGAAGTATCAATCCACCGGACAGACCCCTGAGCTGAAAATTCAGGGGCTAATGAACGACCCTGCCTCAGACTACTACGCAGCATATGGCAGTGATACTGTTACTGCTGTCGGCGTGGTACTGACCGGGGATCTCCCCCTCACTGTGCTAGACAGCGGCGGTGACATAGTTGATGATGTTATCAACTTCAACGCAAAGGATATAGTTTAACAAACAGGCCTCTCCGTAAAACACGGAGAGGCTCTATTTTTGAAAAGGAGTATTAAAAATGAGTAAAAAAGACCTTAAATTCTTTATGCGGGAACAGAAAGAGGAAATTGTAACTGCACCTGCCCCAAGTAGTTTTATTGACGATGAAGGCAAGCCTATTGAACTTGAAATCAAAGTGATTGGGCAGGCCCGCATTCAGGAGCTCTTTGCGAACTACCGTAAACGCAGTGTGGCAACTGATAAAAAAGGCACTCCTTACATCACTCCAAGCGGAGAGGTAGCGTTTAAAACTGAGCGTGACAGCCAGCGCGCTGTTAGACATATTATTGCCGAGGCTCTTGTCTATCCCAATTTGCAAGACCCGGACCTCATGAAATATTACAACTGCGCGGATATAACGGACATGCCGCTCAAGGTGTTTGCTAAAGCGGATGAATACTCGCACGTGAGCCAAATGGTAATGTCGGCTCTCGGTTACGGAACTGAACCTCAGTCAGAAGATGATCTAATTGACGAAGCAAAAAACTAATTGCCTGCAGGGGCTCGATTGAGTGGTGGGCTCACACGCTTTGGCAAAGGCACAATTTGCGAACCGAGGACTTTAATAAAATGCCTCGCGAGACACAACTTTGGTACATTGCATCTGAGCTGTACGAGATGGAAAACCCCTGCAGGCTCGATTGTTTCCACCCGAGAGGAGGTAGTGCATAATGGCTGTTCTGTCAGCAGTGTTTAAGGGCATTGATGAATTAAGCGACATGTTTGACCGTATCGCTGAGCGCGGCGACAAAGCAGTTAATCAGTGGGATAGCGCCGGAGAGTCTGCTAGCGATGCTTTCGCGCAAGCAGTCAATGGCGCCGAACAAACGGCATCTGCCGCGGAAAACGCTGCCTCCTCCGTGGACACTTGGACTAACGCAATTGGCGAATACGATAAGAGCGCTCTTGAGGCGGTCTATACCACAGAAGACCTTGTTGAAATGGGATATAAGACCCAAGAAGCACTTGAAGCCGAAGCTGTGGCCGTAGAAGAAAACACTAATGCCATGGAAAAAGGCGCACAGGCAATGCAGGAGTTCCGAACTACCTTAGAGCAACAGGCTGCAGAGCTCGACGAACTGCAAGAAGCCTATATGGGCGTAGTCATTGTTATGGGTGAAGGTTCTGATGAAGCTACAGCCCTTAAAGCTGAGATTAGTGAGTTATCAAGCGTCCTTGAAGATAACCAAAAAGAACTTGAAGACCTCGAAAAGCAGGCCGGAAAAACCGGTGACGAGGGCAATGATATGGTTAAGAAAATTGAGGACGCCTTGACCGCTGCAGCTCTTGCGGCAGTTTTGAAAGAGATTGCAGAGGCTACTTACGCTATGGCTGACGCTTTTTCCGAAGCAGAGAGTGTCGTTGTTAAG
>Ga0153972_1000242_pt1 | contig 16561 bp, 16 predicted proteins | sample TSGA056MetaG_FD_104732 | JGI IMG/M metagenome (GOLD analysis project Ga0153972, IMG submission 104732) | Attine ant fungus gardens microbial communities from Georgia, USA - TSGA056 MetaG | ecosystem: Host-associated > Fungi > Mycelium > Unclassified | place: USA: Georgia, George L Smith State...
GATAACCTAACCATCTTAGGGCAGTCCTTTGTTCTATTCAAGGACAGATGATAATCTATGAGTAAAGATCAGTATCATGTACAAACATTGAGGACCTTGTATCTCCATGGGATCTTATTGCCTTGAGATCTATTTATAACCAAAAGAAGCGCATTGAAGAGAGCTTCACAATGGTTGTTGAAGCAAATGATTGCATTAAGAGGTTCCTGAGATATTGGTGATTTAGTGTCTGGTGACTTGGTGATCACTGACTGATCTGCTGATAACTTGGTGAATACTGATTGCTTTGAGACATTTTTGGTACCGTTTGAAAGGTCTTCTTAAGGGCTTTTGGTGGCCATTTAGATCGCCGAAATCAGTCAAGTACTCCTGGAGTTATGGTCTGAATGAAGTTTGTGACATATGGGATACTAACTCCAACATCTTCCAGTATCTGGAATGCCCTGCTATTTTGGAATTGTGGCACAGTAAGACAATTTGCCTTTGTAGTTCCAGATTCTGGGGTATGTAAATCTTGCCTCAGAAGTGGAGTAGCCCATTGATATTAGACCATTCTGACAAGTGTATCAACTTGCTGGTAGATTGCTGGAGCTTTTGGGCTGCTTTGGTAATGGGCCCTTTAAGGTCTCCTTTGCAATTGCCATGGTGGATTTTGGACAGTACTTCCTGTTCAACCCCTGTTAACTCTACTTCTTTGAGAGTATGAATGGTAAAGAGCTCTGGGCAAGGTAGGGTAATCCCCTCATTGTCAGTGGCTCCACTACTATGATCTGGCCTCTGAGATAGTGTATTAGGTTTTTCCATGGAGTAACCAGAGCAATGACAGAGGGAGAAGTCAAAATGGGCAAGATACAAGGACCAGTAGGCTTGACAATGGTTGAGCTTCTTGGCTATCATGAAGTACTCTAGGTTCTTGTAGTTTGTCCATATCTCTACTGGACATGCTATTCCTTTGAGAAAATACCTCCACTCTTCTAAGGTCCAGATAATAGCCAGTATTTCCTTGTTGTGGATCTCGTAGTTGTGTTCTACTGGGGACAAGAACTTGCTGTAGAAGGCCACTAGGCACCATTTACCATCCAACAGGGACTGCTGAGACAAGACTGCCTCTATAGTGAAATCAGAGCTGTTGGTCTCAATCCTAAAAGGGTCTGAGTCCTAAGGTAACACCAGCACTAGAGCAGAGGTCACTGCTGTCTTGAGGTTGTCAAAGGCCTTTTGCTTTTTATCAGTCTATGTCCAAGCTTGATTAAAATGGATAAGGTCAAAGAGAGAGCATGCTATTGTAGAGAAGCCTTGGATAAACCTCTAGTAGAAGTTGATGAACCCAAGGATGCCTGTCTAGTTCTCCAGGATTGGCCATTTGCAGACTCTAGCCACCTTGATAGGGTCCATAGAGACTTTGTTTTCTAAGATGACAAGTTCTAGATACTCAATCTACTCCTTTTGGAACTCATACTTTTTGGGATGTAGGAACAGCTTGTGCTTGGCCAGGATCTCCAGCACTCTCTGGACAGCTTGTGCATGTTCTTCTACAGACCTAGTGAAGATGAAAATGTTGTCTAGGTAGACAACTACTATACCCTCTGCAATGAGATCCTAGAAGATATTGTTCATCATTGTCTGAAAGGTAGCTGGACTGTTGGTCATTCCAAAGAGCATTATGAGGGACTTAAACAGGCTACAGTTAGTATAGAAAGCTATCTTCTACTCATTGCTGGGCTTGATATGTATATTATTAAACCCCTACTAGATGTCAAGCTTGGTAAAATATTTGGCTCCATGAAGTTGTGAGATAAGCTCAGAGATCAGTAGGAGAGAGTACTTGTTCTTAATTGTCATGGAGTTGAGTGCTCAGTAGTTCTGGACCAAATGAAGGGAGCTGTCTTTTTTCTTGATGAAGAACACTAGAGCTGCTATAGGGGACTTGGATGGCCTGATGTATCTAGTCCACAGGTTCTCCTCCAGGAAGGTGCTGAGCTCCTTCTGTTCTACTGGAGACAAGGAATACACCTTAGAAGACTTGGGCTCCGAGCCTGGAAAGAGTCCAATAGTATGGTCCCAACAGTGGTACTCTGGAAGTGTGTCAAAGTCTTCCTTAGTAAACACAGCTTCAAATCCCTGGGTGCAGTTGGACAATAGACTGTAGGTGGCTTGGACTTCTGCACTACAACAGGCTCCTTCTGCCAGGTACTGAGAAGTAGTAGTAGTAGCTTGGAGTTTCTCAACAGGAGAGTCTAGTAGTAATTGCATTATAAACAATCTGTCTCCAAGCTCTTAATCTTATCCATCAGTCCCAGTCAGGGATTCTTCCTCATTAGCATCTTTTGCTAGCATAGGCAACTCTCCATTCTGACAGGCATTTACTGCTTGGACTTCTTGCCTTTTCTGTATAGCACATTTCTTCTGTATTGTTCAACATCCTTCACACCAGGGCAAACAGTGAGTTATCAGTACTTCACCTCTCTACCAATTGACCTCTAGGTTGTGATTCTTAAGCCAGGGGTACCCCAGTATCAGGTCTTGTTTTCCTAGACTGGAGACCATGAAGAGCATCTGCTTCAAGTGGATATTATACCAAAGCATGACATCTATGACTTTAGAGATCTGTCTAGCTTTATTGGGGGTACCATCCACATTGAACATGGATATTGGATGTGAGATACTATGGGTATTGATTTCTTTGTCATGGACAAAATCCCTGTCAATAAAACTTCCAGTTGCTCTATAGTCTAGAAGTGTCTTGTTGGAGTGGACCTTACTGGTATCAGTGGTGCAGAGCTCTACAGTCAGGATTAGAAAGGCTTTATGTGCATCAAGTACACTTACAGAGAGTTGCTTTGGGAGTCTTTTTTTCCATTTTGGTCTCCAAGTTGCTGGTGTTGCAGCAAGAGAGAAAGAGGGGGGGGGGGGGATATAATTATAGGTTCACATGTACTTGTATTGGATTTTTTTATGTCAAGTATATAAAACCTATTCACTAGGAGCAACTGGGGCATACTATTCACCAGCCACATTATGCAAAATCCTCTTCTGCCAGAGGGTCCTCTTCTTCCAAAACTATGTCTTTCAAGACCAAGAGATCTTCTATCAGCTCCTCCTGTTGCTCTGCCATTAACAGCCTCATGTCTATCTGATAGGAATAGTCTTTTACCAGGTGGTTTATATCTTTGTACCTGTAGCAGCCTCTTGGAGGTGTAGGGTGGAGTTTCTAAGCAGTATTGACATCTATAGCCATGGATAGAGTTGGAGGGGAAGAACAGGGAGGCAGAGGGGTTGGAACTGGCAGAGGCTAGGCTATAGAAGGAGAGAAGCAGATAACTGACAAGAGAGGTAGATAAACTGGAGTAGAGCAGAAAGAAAGTTGCCATTGGTTGGACTGGAAAGCCTTATTTACCAGGTGAGTTTGGTCAATTCTTCTGGTAGCTTTGTACTATGCCTCCAGATCTATATTGCTAGAGCATCCAACTGACATAGTTGCAATCTGGTTTTGAATGCCTATCTACAACCCTCTCTGGAATTTGACAACAAGGGTTTTCAGATCAGAATAGCCAGTATCTGAGACTAGGGTCTGGAAAGAGTCCAGGTAGTTTTCTACTGTCACAAACTTCATTTGGACCATAACTCCAGGAATACTTGACTGATTTCAACAATCTGAATGGCCACCAAAAGCCCTTAAGAAGATCTTTTGAATGGTACAAAAAACGTCTCAAAGCGATCAGTATTCACTGAGTTATCAGCAGATCAGTTGGTGATCACCAAGTCACTAGATACTAAATCACTGATATCTCAGGAACTGCTTAATGTAATTGTTTGCTTCAATGTGCTTCTTTCTGCTATAAATAGATCCAGAGGCAATAAGATCCCATGGAGATACAAGATCCTCAATGTTTGCATATAATACTAATCTTTATCCATAGATTATCATCTGTTCTTGAATAGAACAAAGGACTGCCCTAAGATGGTTAGGTTATCTATATTTCAAGAACAATAGCACTCCTATATATAGAACAATAGGTAGTGATCATGTGGTAGGCTGTTCTTATGCACAGACTACCACAATTATGTATTTAAGGACTGTATGTCTGAGGATAAACCTCAGACTTAACAACATCTTTTGCTACTGTCTAAACTTTGCTTTTTTGAGCCTTTTGATTATCAAATCATCAACCCACAAATTAGTAAGTGGCCATCTATGATATCTACCATCTGACTGTTCTGGTAATAGAAGAACCCTTCTAGAGTATTGATAGCATTCACCTTCATGTTTATAGAAAAGAACTGGGCCCAGAACTGTTGTTCAAAGACCAACCAAGACTAAAAAGAGAAAATGCCAGTATCTATTTCCTGGCAGAAGAGGTTCTTGGACTACTTTGCTGTATATCTACTTTTGAAAAATGTCAGAGCCAAGAAAATACATTTCTAGTCCAAGTCAAATTGCTCTGGAACCAACTGCATGTAAAGAGTACAGGAGTTTAAAAAAGTTCAACTGTAATTCTGCTCTCTATTAAAGTCTGGTAGGAAGAGGAGTTTTGGCCATAGCCATAAGCAAGAGGGGGCTAGTGCTGGAGGGGGCAAAGATAACAGCTAAGATACTGGAGGAGGTGAAGGTGACAGCTGAGGTACTGGAGGAGGTGAAGGTGACAGCTGAGGTACTGGAGGAGATGAAGGTGACAGCTGAGGTACTGGAGAGAGTGAAGGTGATAGCTGAGATACTAGAGACAGAGGGGTATTTATGACCAGGGTAGGAGAGGAGTGTAAGACCAGCTGGGTGAGTTGCTAGAGCTGGGTTGTTAGAAAGGCAATGTTAGGGTAACCAGAAGGGAGTAACTCCAGAAGATTCCTCAGAGAATAGGATGAGGCTCCTGGAGGGTAATCTATACTATATATACAAGTTCCCCTAGCTATAGAACATCTCAGCAGTCAGGGACAGGAATGCAGGAGAAGGCAACTGTAAGGGGACCCTACCAATACCACCCTTAATGCCAGACCAACTTCCTAGAGTGACCCTGCAACATATTAAATATTACTATGTAATATTTAATTACTCTTAGCTTGCTCCTGAAACTCCAGACTCTGACAACTGGGACTGTAGGGACAGAAATGCACCAGTGCCAGGATGTATATATAGTATACAGTATCCCTCCAGGAGCCTTATCCTAATCTCTGAGGATTCTTCTGGAGATGAGTGTAACTTATATTTTTGGACTATAATTTAGCTGAGGATTCTCCTGGAGAGTTACTCCACTCCAGTCACCCTTACAGTAGATTAGGATCTCCTAAGTGGAGCCTTGAGCAAATGCAATGAACAGCCACCTACTGGCTGTCCTCCCTTGCCCATCTCAACCCTCCATATAACTCTGCTCCTTAAGTATGTTGGCACTAGTGGGGAACCCCCAGGGTCTAGTCAATGCTCTGAGCTATCTCCAATACTATCTACAGGAGCTTACCAAAAGACAGAATGTTTCAGAAAACAATACCAACACTGTCCTTGCTTCCCTGACAACCTAGCTTCAGCAACTCACCCAGCTGGTCTCACACTTCTCTCTTACCCTAGTCATAAACACCCCTCCATCTCTGGTACCTCAGCTGTCACTTTCACTCTCTCCAGTACCTCAGCTGTCACCTTCACCTCCTCCAGTATCTCAGCTGTTACCTTTGCCCCCTCCAGCACTAGCCCCCTCTGTTACAAACTTCATTCAGACCATAACTCTGGGAATACTCAACCAATTTTGACAATCTCAATGGCCACTGAAAGCCCTTAAGAAGACCTTTCAGATGATACCAAAAATGTCTCAAGGCAATCATTATTCACTGATTTATCAACAGATCAGTTGATGATCACCAAGTCACCAAACACTAAATCACTAATATCTCAGGAACTGCTTGACATAATCATTTGCTTCAATGACCATTATGAAGCTCTCTTCAATGCTCTTCTTTTGGCCATAAATAGACCCTGAGGCAATAAGATTCCATGAAGATACAAGGTCCTCAATTTTTGCACATAACACTGATCTTTACCCATAGATTATCATCTGTCCTTGAATAGAACAAAGGACTGCCCTAAGATGGTTAGGTTATCTTTATTTCAAGAACAATAGCACTCCTATATATAGAACAATAGGTAGTGATCATGTGGTAGTCTATCCTGGTGCACAGACCACCACAATCATATATTTAAGGACTGTATATCTAAGGATAAATCTCAGACTTAACAACATCTTTTGCTACTATCTAAAATTCACTTTTTTGAGCCTTTTGATTATTAAATCATCAATTCACAAATCAGTAAGTGGCCATTTGTGATAGCTCCAGTACAATACCCACTTAGAGTAGATGCTTCTCATGGTCTCCAGTCTAGGAAAACAAGACCTGATACTGGGCTACCTCTAGCTTAAGGACTACAACCTGGAGGTTGACTAAAAAAGAGATAAAGTACTGATGACCTGTTGTCTGCCCTATTGCAAGAGGTGTCAAATACTGTAAAGAGAATCCACTGCACAAAAGAAGCAAGAAGTCCAAGCAGTAAATGCCTACTAGAATAGAGAGTTATCTGTGCTGGTAGAAGACACCAACAAGGAAAAGTCCCCAATTGGAACTAATGGATAAGACTGGGAGCTCAGAGACAGGTTATTTATAATACAGCTACTACCAGACCCCCTGACCAAGGAACTCTGAGCTATAGCTACAGCTTTTCAATGCTTAGCAGAAGAAGCTTGTAGTAGTGTAGAAGCCCAAGCCACCTACAGTCCACTGCCCAACTATGTCTTGGGATTCAAAGCTATGTTCACTAAGGAAGACTTCAATACTCTCCCAGAGCATCACCATTGGGACTACACCATAGAGCTCCTCCTGGGCTCAGAACCCAAGTCATCTAAGATATATCCCTTATTTCTGGTAGAACAGAAGAAGCTCAATGCCTTCCTGGAAGAGAATCTATAGACCAGATGTATTAGGCCTTCTAACTCCTCTATAGCAGCTCCAGTGTTCTTCATCAAGAAAAAGGATAGCTTTCTCTATTTTGTTCAGAACCACTAAGCACTTAATTCCACAACAATTAAGAACAAGTACTCTCTCTCTCTGATTTCTGAGCTTGTCTCTTAACTTCACAGAGCCAAGTACTTCACCAAACTCAACATTGGATAGAGATTTAACAATATATGTATCAAGCTCAGAGATGAGTTCAAGACAGCCTTCCATACTAACCATGGTCTGTTTGAGCCCCTTATGATATTTGTTGGTATAACCAACAGTCCAGCTACCTTCTAGACAATGATGAATGACATCTTCTAGGATCTCATTGTGGAGGGTATAGTAGTTGTCTACCTAGATGACATTCTTATTTTCACTAGGTCTGTGAAAGAACATGCATGAGCTATCCAGAGAGTACTGGAGATCCTAGCTGAACATAAGCTATTCCTGCATCCCAAAAAGTACAAACTCCAAAAGAAATAGATTAAATATCTAGGACTTGTCATCTTAAAGAATAAAGTCTCTATGAACCCCATCAAGGTTGCTGGAGTCTACAAATGGCCAACTCCAGAGAACTGGATGGACATCAAAGCCTTCCTTAGGTTTATCAACTTCTATAGAAGGTTTATCCAAGGCTTTTCTATAATAATGTACCCCCTTTTTGACCTCACCTGTTCTGACCAGGCCTGAACATAGACCAATAAGGAGCAGCAGGCCTGTGATGACCTCAAGATGGTGGTGACCTCTGCTCCAGTACTGGTGTTATCTCAGGACTTGGACCCCTTTAGGATTGATAAGGCCAATAGCTCTGACTTTGCTATAGGAGCAGTTTTATCTCAGCAGTCTCTAGTGGATGGAAAATAGCACCTGGTGGCCTTTTACAGCAAGTTTCTGTCTCTAGTAGAGTGCAATTACAAGATCCACAATAAGGAGATGCTAGCCATTATCCATGTCCTGGAAGAGTAGAGGTATTTTCTTGAAGAAGTGGTTCATTTGGTAGAGATATGGATGGACTACAAGAACCTAGAGTACTTTATGATGGCCAAGAAACTTAACAGAGTTCCTCTTAGATATGGGCTACTACTTATACCTTTTACACATGGTCTGTGCTACTAACCCTAACCTACTAATAATCTAATGGAATCTACTAGAATGTTTCTTGACATGTAACCTGTGTCATATAACTAATCTTGTAACCAAATTATTATAGGGAAAAAATATAATGGATTGTGACAAATGTGACAGGTCATGTGATCCTAATTATGTGACTCCCCTTTTATCTAATTAAAAGAAAAGAAAAGTAAAAGATAAAGGATTAAAGGAATAAAAGTTATTATGGCCAAGGTAGCTTATAACACTTTTGCCCTTCTACCTGAGGCTTGTACTATCATACTCTACTTACATTAACTACAGGGTATATTTTAATAGAACTTGGTAATTCTAATTCTATAGCATTGGTTGAGATAATTTCTTTTACTTTGTATGGGCTTATAAACCATTTTGTTAACTTCTCTGATCTCCTTCCTATCATCTGCCATTTTAGGTCCTTTGTACTCAACAGCACTAAGTCCCTAACTTTATACTCCTCCTTTTCTCCTCACTTTCTGTCTGTGTACTTTTTCATCTCCTCCTGTACTTTTCCTAATGCCACTTTTGCTTCTTCCTGAATTTTCTTCATTCTTTCTATAAACTTCTCTGCTACTTCAAACTTCCCCTTTCTTCTTCCTTCAAATCCCATTCTTGGATCCTGACCATAATTCATCTTGAAAGGGGATGCTTTTATAGCCAAATAAAATTTGTTATTATGTGCAAATTTGGCAGTTCCTAACCAGTCTGGCCATTGCTCCTGTCTATGATCAATGAAAACCCTTAGGTCTTGTTCTAGCTCCTGATTGATCCTCTCTATTTGCCCATCCATTTGAGGGTAATAGGCTATTGACAGTTTTGTCTGGATCCCTAACAACTTGCTCAATTCCCTTATCATTCCTCCTACAAACTGCACCTCTCTATCCAATATAATACTTTCTGGAAGGCCATGCAATTTCCAGATGTGATCCCTGAATAACCTAATAAGTCCCTCTGCCAATGTCTTCTCCATAGTTGCTATGAAATGTACCATTTTACTGAATTGGTCGCAAATTACTAGAATTACATTGTAACTCTGAGCTAAAGGTAGTTTTGTAATGAAGTCTACTGAAATGTGGCTCCATAGTACCTCTGGGATTACATTGGACATCAGCTTTCCTGCTGGGACCTTGCTTCTATTCTTGTAATGTTGACAAGTATCACATCTATCCATATACTTTCCCACTTCCTTCATAACTCCCAGCCACCAATAATTTCTCATAATCAGTTTGGTTGTCTTCTATCTTCCCCCATGTCCTCCTATTGGCATATTGTGATATAACCATATCACCTCCCCCTTCAGTTCCCCTTCTGGCATATAGATTTGTCTTTCCTTCATGACTATTCCCTTCTCTATTGTTCATTCTTCATCCCTTAGCATTTTCATCTCTGCTTTCTTTAGTTCTTCTACTGCTTTAACCACTCTTTCATCCCCTTTCTGTGCTTTTCTAATCCTATCTCTTAAATTGTCTTCTTCTACCAGTATTTCCATTCTCTTTATCTATTCTGGCTTTATCAATATTTGATCCTTATTATCATTCTCTACCCCTTCTTGCCAATCCAGTCTCCTGCTCAATCTATCTGCCTTTCCCATACTCTTTTATGGAATGTGCTTCAAGGTAAAGTCAAATCATGATAGGTATAATGTCCATCTAGCTTATCTTTGGTTTAACTTCTGGCCAGTCATAAAGTACTAGAGGTTTTTGTAGTCTGTCCAGATTTTGAACTTTAATTTTGCTCCCTGTGACATGTGACATATGACATGTCATGTGATTCTTTCCCACACTCCTTCCTTGTCATGACACAGCCAAAACGGCTAATAGATATGCAAGAGAGAATGACTCAAAGAAGATGCACAGGACTTTATAAATAGAAGTAAATACAGAATATGTATAAGTAGTGTACAGTAATTGAATAAGAACTCTATTGAGTTCTCCTTGTCAACTTGGACTAGGAGTAGCTCTAAGACATCATAGTTTAAGTTCTTACATCCCTTGTGTAGTAAGTCCAAATAATAAAATAAAATAAAATAAGAGAAAAGAAAATAATGACTCAGCTGTTTTGCCAAGTCATAACATTTATCTCCTACTTTTTCTCTCTGTTAATGTATTACAAACTTCATTCAGACCTAACTTTAGGAATACTTGACTAATTTTGACAATCTCAATATCCACTGAAAGCCCTTAAGAAGACCTTTCCAACAATGCCAAAAACATCTCAAAGCAATCAGTGTTCACCAAGTTATCAGGAGATCAGTCAGCAACTACCAAGATACCAAACACTAGATTACTGATATCTTAGGAACCACTGGGCATAATCATTTGCTTTAATGTTCACTGTGAAGTTCTTCTCAATATGCTTCTTTTGGCCATAAATAGACCCCAAGACAATAAGATCCCATGGAGATAAAAGGTTCTCAATGTTTGCATATGCACTAATCTATTATTCATAGGTTATTATCTGTCCTTGAATAAACTAGAAGTAACAGTAAGTCTCAGTTGTCACCCAATGTGGTAGATGGCTAAGGTACAAAGGTGCACAAAAAACTATTTATATGAGAATAGAATCATGATATAGGTAGGAAAGAAAGGGACACTATCAACTCATTTTGACAAAATGGTACTTCATATTGATATACTTGGTACATCTGTGGTTTTTATCATTAATACTGTTTGAGATTGATCTATCATTATCTGCCCTGATTTCAATTGGAGATTTGATAGATAAACCAATTTCATTGAAGAACTTTTGTCACAGTTGTACTATAGACCAGTAGTCACATACTATATGGTTTACCACTACACCAAAAGGGTGACATTAGCAAGGCTACTTGCTAATGAGGGTCCAGCTATTTATGTAGTTCTTTGAACAGGTATTTTTGTCATACCTCCATGTTACTATTTAGTAGTCACTTTTTTGTGACAACTTTGTTAACCATAGCACTTGGGTTGTTGCTCTAGTGTATGCCACATACTCTGCCTTGACAGTTGACAGTGTTACAATCTCTTGTTGTTTGCTCTCCCATGAAACAGGACCTCTAGCCACTGTGAAAATATTTCCTTTCATTGATTGGCATATATCCTTGCAACTTGCATAGTCTGAGTTGATATACCCAACAGGATTCAAGTCTCCTCTATCTTAATATACCAACTCATAGTATGTTGTTCCTCTAACATAAGCAAGAGCATGTTTAAGAGCTAACTAGTGCTGTTTTCCTAGGTTGTTGTCATGATTGTGACCTATAGCATAGCCATTTCCTAGACAACCACCATGGCTGACATAATCATTCCATGGATTATTAGTATAACTAGAGCTGGTAGTGGTCCTTTTCCCTAGCTTGTTCTTAACTTAGCATTCTGAGTCCTTGTCAATCAATTTCTTTTATCCTTAATCCCCTTTTACCTACTAAGTGGGGTACACTGGTTCATATAAGGGCAATGTCAGACTCAAGGCCAGAGGTTACACTAGAAAGCTAGTAAGAGTTCTAGAAGCTAGAGTAATATCTGAGTAAAGGTAGATCTACTAATATAGGCTCCTATATATACTACTAGAGGTAGTCTGTATACAATCACATGAGCACTAACACAACAATACCAAACATTCCTAATATAGTTACAGGCTATCAACCAAGTACAAACCAGACTGAAGGGAGACAAGGAAAAGCAAACATGTACTAAGAGATCCAGACCCTAGATAAGAATAGATCTATCAACACTCACTAAGCACACTTCTAGGGTGTCCCCTTACAGTTCAGGTGCTGCTCAGATTGGGAATCAGACTTGATTGGTAGTCTAGGCTTGACAGTTGTAAGTAAAACAAGAAAGAATATTAATAGTATAAGAGAGATCTGGCCAAGTAGCTACTGGTAGCCATATTAGTGATCTCAAAGCCTTGTAATAAGGGGTGTTTTTCATCTCCTTGACTTCTTGGGTTGTAGTAGGACAATTGTCAGATGATAACATAAGTCCTAGTAGAAGTGGAGTCAAAACTAGTACATATTTAGACATGTTGAATCTATTGAGCATTTGTTTACAGTATGCCTTTTGAGATAGCATAATGTTGCCATTAGCTGGGTCCCTATTGACACATATTCCTAATATGAGTTTTACTTCCCCAAGGTTCTTTATTTCATAGCTGGTCCCAAGTTGATTTTTAGCTAGAGTTTTACCCTCTAAAGTAAATAAAACCCCTAGTATGTTATCAGTCCAGGTAGATGTTAACATGAATTCATTTCCAAAGACATATGAGTGGATTTGAGGATCAGGCTTTGATTTATAGTATCCATATCCTTTGAATGTCCTGTCTAAGTTTTTAGCCCAGTCATGGGCCTCTTACATCATCCCATATAGTGTCTTGTTCAATTTCCATATATACTCATCTCCTCCTTCCTCAAATCCTCTCAGCTGCTCCATGAGCACCTCAAAAGTACTATCACTGTTCAAAAATGCCAACACAAAGTCAACCTGCCAAAGTCAAAGTCTCCTTGAAGCAGCAATGGCACATACCAAGCATACTGATTCCAATCTTGCTACTGATGCATATGTCTCCTTGTAATCCTCCCCAATGACTTGTGTATATCCCTTTGCTACTGTTTGAGCTTTCTGCTTTTCTAAACTACCATTCTCTTTCCATTTTATTGCATATACCCATTTAGATCCTACCACATTCTTTTCTTCTGGCCTGAGTACAATGTCAAATACATTTTGTTCTCTGAGCATCTCCAACTCCTTCACCATTGGTTCCCATCAAAGATCTGGTTGCTTCATTGTATTATTATATGATTTTGGTATTCAAGTATCTACATTAACAATGTTTATATTTGGCCTGCTGAGGTATTCAAGGGAGTCTTTCAGCTAGACTGATGGCTTTGGTTCTCTACAAGTTCATCTGGTTGCTAATGGTAATTTATTCACTTGTTTGGTTTGTATATTGTTTCAAAGTTTAGATGTTGGTTGTGAAAAAGTTGTCTCTCTGTGTAATTCAGTACTTGGTAGTGGTCTCAGTGCAATGCCATGGTCAAGAGTGGTGGGTTTAGTTGTAGCCTCAGGTATATGTCCAATGTTGAGAAAGTCAATAGTTTAATATATTCATATATGTTGGTATTGTTGGAAGTAAAGATTTGGTAGGGTCATTGGGTAAAGTGAGTGTCACCTTCTTCAAAGATGACATCACATGATTTGTAAACAGCACCCATACTTCTGTCTAATATCTTGTATGCTTTGCAACAAAAATAACCTATTAGAGAGACTTTAACTAATCATAGTGATAACTTTGAAATGTTCAGATCAAGAGGAACATATGTATATCCAATGGTCCTGAATGGTCTAAGATGTGAAACACTCTGACATTGCCTGAACCATGCTTTAGCTGGTACTATGTTAGGTTGTTGAAGTGATGGTATGAAGTTTTTGACATAAATAACACTCTGAATTGCATTAGCCCAATATTTTGGAGAAATACCTGGCTTAGCCAGCATAGTTCTGGTACTATCAAGCACCATTTGCACTGTCCACTCAGCTACCCCATTTTGCTGGTAGGCATAGGGAGTTGTGAACTCGAAAATCAACCCCTGACTCTTCCATAAAACTTCCCACAACATGTTGAACTATTTCTTCTCCATGTCCATTCTCATGTGCTTAAGCTTCCTCTCTGTCTAACATTTAGCTTCAATTTAATAAGCCTTTAACACTGCTAATGTAGTATCCAATAATTTGGTACTGAGGAAAGCAATTGTCCAATATGAGAAGAATCCATCAGTTAACAGCATGAAATAGTTAGCTCCACCAGCCAATTAGACAAATGCCACTGGCATGATTAAATCAAGATTTGCAACACACAACTTCCTCCTTCATATCACCAATAAGAACTCAATCACCTCCTTTGACTTTGCCATAGCCTTGTCAATGTCAAGATTCATTGTTGCTCCCTTTTTACTCAACTTTGATACAGATATGAGGTTTGATTGGAGTCCAGGGGTGTGAAGTACATCCTCAAAAGTGATTTTTCTGGTAATTCCATTCATGGTATAGTTCACATCAACATTTCCTCTTCTGATGATCGCAAATGTCGAGTTTTTGTCTGCTGATAATCCATTTTGGTGTTGATCAAGATTTGTATAAGTAGAAAAGGCTTCTCAATTAGTGAAACAGTAATCACTAGCTCTGTAGTCAATCAATGTAAGCACATCAATGTCTCTATTCTATTGATAATATGCAATAATGGGTTCTGTGACAGCTTTAGGTATGGTATTAACTACTTCTACACCCTCTGTTCTATGTTCTAAATTGTTGTCATAATTAGAACTGGTAGATGGAATATTATTAGGTGAACAATTTGCCACAGGGGGTGGGATAGCTACCTTGAGGTGTATGTCATCCATAGTTATGAATGCATATGTATCATCATTGTTATTTGGATTCTTGGCAATGTTTGCAATAGCCTTTGGTTTATAACCTCCCTGGTATGCATGAGCTACACTTCCTCTAACTCCTCCTCTCTTTTTAAAATCAGGTGGAAACTGGTCTTCTTTCCCTCCTCTGGGCCAATAGTATATATTTATGGTATGTTCTTGTTGATTGCATTTTGGATTGATACAAATTAATTGGCTGTGATTTTGTTGTATAGAGTTTGAAACTTATAGGGCTGTGATGACTTTTCCTGGTTTCTTGGTATTGTTCATTCACCAAGCTTGTAACTTTACAATAACAACACTCAACAACTTATGCTCAAAGACATTTGCAATAACCAAATCCCAAGATGGTGGTAAGGAATTAAGAATGATGGCAATAAAGTTCTTTTTAGATATTTTGGCTCCTATTGATCTCACATAAGATAACTTGTTTCATAAAAGGGTAATATATGCTATAAAGTCTCTACTCTCATCAAGAGTAATTGCCCTTAATACTTTCTCAGCATTCAGCTGTTTGATTGACAATGCTGCTTCATAAGTGGTCATATAGGATGCCCATGCATCTGCTGTGGTTCTAGTTGTATCAATCTCCAAGCTAGTTGGACCTTTTGTATTAAATAATAACAGAATTTTTGCCCAAATATTATGACTTTTCTATTCTTTGGATATTGGATTAGGCCAGTCCCATGGAGTTTTAGGAATTGTTGGAGTGATTTGTGGTAATGTGGGCAATGGAATAATACTAGGAGAAGCTGGGGATTTTGCTGTAGTTGTAATCAATGAATGTTGGTTTTAGAGTGGATTGATAATGGAACCATTGAGGTAACCTTCCAGCCCCTTTGATTTGATAACTATTAATATGCTCTCCTTCCAGGCAGTCCAGTTTGTTCCATCAAACTTGTCATATTCTACAAAAGTAGGGGGACCTATTGATATCATTTTGGTCATATACAATATCAAGAATTATGAATATATACATCAGCAAAGTGATTATATGCAGCAGTAATAAGAAGCAGTGTTTGTATACTAATATATGCATTGGTATTAAACTTTAAGGCACAGGGCCTATAACCAACTAGAAGTAACAGTAAGTCTCAGTTATTACCCAATGTAGTAGACAGCTTTATTGCATTACCTAGAAGTAATAGTAAGTCTACATGCCACAATGAGTAACTATGATAACACAGAGAATAGAGGACAAAAACTCACCTTAGTCATCACCTGATGTGGTAGACAGCTGAGGTACAAAGGGGTATAAAAAACTATTTATATGAGAATAGAATCATAATATAGATAGAAAAGAAAGGGATGTCATCGACTTGTCAGTTCACTTCAACAGAATAGAACAAAGAACTGCTCTAAGATGGTTAGATTATCTCTATTTCAAGAACAATAGCACTACCATATGTAGAACAATAGGTAATAATCATATGATAGTTTGTTCTGGTGCACAGATCATCACATTTATGTATATAGGAACTGTAAGGTCTGACTTCCTCTGGCTTGAGGGCTTCCAGATATTAACCTTGCTGCCTTCCAATGAGTTATGCTGAGTCACCCAGACAAGGTAACCTTTCAATGGATAGATAAATTGGATGCTAGATGAGAACAAACTAAGGGATTACAGTAACTCTAGCTATTAAATACTGATCACTGGTAAATCATTAGTAAATGAATTATGTCAGCAGCTAGCTGGTGACTAATTCCTGTTAGGGCTATGACAGAAACTCTCTGTCTGAGAATTAGACCTCAGACTTAACCATATCTTTTGTCACTTGTTTAACTTTGCTTTTTTGAGCCTTTTGATTACCAAATCAACTAATCACAAATCAGTAAGTGGCCATTTGTGATATAATGACTATGGGTGGTGAATAGGCTCTGTCACAAACTTCATTTAGACCATAACTCCAGGAATACTTGACTGATTTTGATGATCTAAATGGCCACCAAAAGCCCTTAAGAAGACCTTTCAAACGGTACCAAAAACGTCTCAAAGCAATCAGTATTCACTGAGTTATCAGCAGATCAGTCAGTGATCACCAAGTCACCAGA